>Ga0208300_100182_pt1 | contig 62505 bp, 44 predicted proteins | sample 23_taG_FD_184096 | JGI IMG/M metagenome (GOLD analysis project Ga0208300, IMG submission 184096) | Marine viral communities from Cariaco Basin, Caribbean Sea - 23_WHOI_OMZ (SPAdes) (version 2) | ecosystem: Environmental > Aquatic > Marine > Oceanic | place: Caribbean Sea: Cariaco Basin...
AAGATTCAAAAGCTCCACCACCATATCGCCAATATTCGTCATGACTACTTGCACAAAATCACCACCAGCATCAGCAAAAACCACGCCATGATTGCTTGTGAGGATTTAACAGTCGCCAATATGTCGACATCAGCCAGCGGGTCGGTGGAGAATAAAGGCCGTCATGTCAAAGCCAAGGCAGGATTAAACAGAGCTATCTTAGATCAAGGCTGGGGCATGATGGTCAATATGCTTGAGTACAAGCAGCAATGGCGGGGTGGATTACTCATTAAGGTAAATCCAAGATACACCAGCCAGACCTGCTTTGAATGCAAGCATATCTCTAAAGATAACAGACAAACTCAAGCAAAGTTTGAGTGCGTCAAATGTGGTCATAAAGCCAACGCTGATATTAATGCAGCTCGTAATATTTTATCGGCAGGACATGCCGTGTTGTCTGCGGAGGGAGGATGCAGTAAAGGTCGCCCGATGAAACAGAAAACTTGCGACGGTCGTGAGAAAGTCGCCTAAAGGCTAACGCTTTTAGAATCCCCCACTTGAGCGCGGCGAAAGTGGTGGGAGTGTGTCAATATACTGTATTATGCGTTAATTTTTATCTTGATTGCCGGAGGCTAGTATAGACACTTCTACTATTAAACACACTTTTACCACCTGGTCTTGGGGAGACTTTGCGGGCTTAGGTTTGGTATTGCATGTGGTGCTAATGATAGTAATGACACTACGGATTGTATCGGTGCAGCGCAATATCGGTGTATCGATTGCTTGGGTTGCTGTGCTCTATACATTGCCGCTGTTTGGTTTTATTGCTTATATCCTGTTGGGGGAGCCGATGATTGGGCGGCGCTATCGTGAGCGAGTGGATCAAGCTAGCCTACTGATGAACGATATGGCGCGCCGCGAGCATTTGGTGTTTGATCAGGGACAAGATTTGCTACCACTCAATTATCGCGGTGTCAGCCAAATCGGCACACGCTGGACAGGGCTTGGGGTATTTCCTGATCACAAGATGCAGTTACTCACTGAGTCTAATGCCATTTTTCAGAGTCTGATTGAGGATATAAACGCGGCGCAGCGTATTATCCTGATGGAGTTTTACATTGTATATCCCAAGGGACAGGTGCTAGAGGTGATAGAAGCGCTATCGGCAGCAGCAGAGCGGGGCGTAGAATGCCACGTACTGGCTGATAGTGTGGGGAGTTTTAGTTTTTTTAATAGTAGCGCTCATCGTACGTTAGAGCGAGCGGGTGTTTTTGTCCATCAGTCGCTGCCAGTGGGGCTATTTAAGACGCTGTTTAAGCGCTCAGATTTGCGCAATCATCGTAAGATGGTGATCATTGATGAACATATCGGGTATATCGGTAGTTTTAACTTGGTCGATCCGAGATTTTTTAAACAAAATAAAAACGTGGGACAGTGGATTGATGTAGCAATACGCACCACCAGTCGGCACTCGATCAGTATTACGATGGCCATGGCAAAGGTCATCGCAACGGATATCGGTGCTGAAAACAACGACAATCTACACGCCCTCAATCAGCGGGTAAACAGCTATACTCGTCGGCTATACGTGATGGACCCAACCATCAATGATTTAAACAGTCGGGTAAAAGTGTTAGGCGATCACGCTGACTATCACAAGCAGCCAGATATTGGCTCGACATCGATTATCATACCCAGAATGCCAGTCGTCGAAGGTGTGCTGGCGCAGCTGATACCTTCAGCACCACAAGTGACGGCCCATGTGATTTATAATACGTTGGTAACGGTGGTGCATCGTGCTAACAAACGCATTCGTATTACTACCCCGTATTTTGTACCCGACGAAGCATTGTCAGGCGCACTCGCAATAGCAGCCAAGCGCGGGGTTGAAGTGACGCTTATTGTGCCTGAAAAAGTCGATTCGTTTCTCGTGCAGCATGCATCACAAGCCTGCTATCAAGAATTGCTTGAGGCAGGTGTCACCATTGCTTTATTTAAGGGCGGGCTGCTGCATGCTAAAACGGTGGTTATCGATGATGACTATTGTCTGTTTGGTACCGTGAATATCGATCAGCGTAGCTTTTATCTTAATATGGAGGTCAGTTTGGCAATTTACACGCCAGCGATGGTCGCTCAAGTGGCTGACTGCCAAGAGGTGTATTTACAAAACTGCCGGTATTTGGGCTTAGAAGAGTGGCGTCAGCGCCACGGGGCTGAGCGTTTGTTTGATAATGTGGTACGCTTATTTAGTCCTTTATTGTAGCGCCTCACACTTTAGGCTGCCTTAACTTATGTGTATGAGCTTATGACTCTGCTGGTTTCACTATTTTGATTATCAACTCGTTTACAGAAAGGATCCGGTTGTCTATGTCTGCATCGCCCGTAACGCCACTTGATTATATTGCAGCCGGTTATTGGCAAGACTTCTTAGCCAAGCGTCCGATTGCAGGCGGCATCGCTTATGAAGCTGAGCTTCGCGACTGTATGTTGGACGAGTCGCTGGCAAGCTTGCAGCGAGTGGACATGTTATTGTCACAGCTACGCCGTAACATGATTAAGGCGGATCAGTGGAATGAGCAGGCACTATTAGTCGATGAGCGCCATCGTAATTTTATGATGTTTTTAGCGTTTTATGCAGGGCGAGTATTGGCGAAGCAGTGGCAAAGTACGCCGCATTGGTATGGTCAATTTGAGCTACGCAAGCGCTATCCTGAACTATCACTAGTAACCGATGATTTTTATCAACACATGGCGGTAAACTATCGTGATAACACGGACAATAGTACCGTGGCATCCCTGTTTTTTGCCTTAGAGCCAATAGGGCTGCGTCTGTTTGGTCATATCGATCGGCAGTTTGCGGCAGTGCAAGATGGTCAAGTGGCTAGCGGCTTATACCAAGCAGTCAGCGCAAAACTACCGAATGATAGGTTACTTAATAATAGGTTACCAAATAACAGTGATCACCAAGTGACTGAATCAGCCACTCATAGCGATATTCAGAATGCTAATCCCAGTACCGATGTCCATTTAAACACTAGTGAAGCATCGACCATCCACAAACCATTAAACGAGGTAGCTGGCAAGGAGATATCAGCGGCAAGTGATTTATCTGAAAACAATAAGTCTGAGCTGGCTAAAGCAGAGACACTATTAACCAATCATCCCTCAGAGCAGCTTGTCATAACAAAACCCGCACCAGCACCAAAAACCTCACCAACGCCAGAGATGTTCACACAGCTGCTTGTAGAGCTAGATGACATAGCGGTAGAGCAAAGTGCTGGTAATGCTGAATATCAGCAAGCTAATAATGTACTGGCACAGTTTGAGCGGCATATTTCCAAGCAAAATAAGCCTCGGGCGCAAGAAGCTGCTAATGCTGGTCATACCGCTGCGATGTTGCGTTTGGCCATGTATGAGCTACTTGATGAGGGCTTAGCCGGTGATAAAGTGGCTGGTACAGCGTCTGGGGTTGAGTGGGTTAAACAGGCAGCCAGCCAAGATGACAGCCGTGCCCAGCGCCTACTAAGTAAGATGTATTACCAAGGGCTAGGAGTCACTCAAGACATAGATAATGGTAAATATTGGCTCACGCAAGCCGCCAAAAATGGTCACGCTGAAGCCGCCGATTTGGTCGCACATTGGCAACAAGCGCAAGTGTTGATGACCACAAAAAAGCAAGAGCAGCATAGCATCAAACGCTATCAAATATTGCTTGGCGTGGTGGGCGTAATAGCGTTGTTGATATTGATTTTTGTCTAAAATATTTTATGGTAAATCGCTCTTAAAAGCTTATTGTTAAGCGCTAAATTCAGGTAGAATTGGCGCGTTTTTTACGGCTGTTTTTATTATCTGATCAATTACTAATCTAGGCTGCTTCATGCCATCTTCTCATACCTCCTCTGATTGTTCTGCAAAGTCATCCTCTGATCTTGTATCGCCGCCTAGCTGTGCTGTTTATACGCCGCCCCTTTATTATCAACTGATTATCGGCTTACTCAAGCCCTTGTATCGGCTGCAAGTATGGCGACGCTCACATCAGCGCGATAACTATCAACAAGAGGTTGAGCAGCGTTTTGGTAAACGATATCCGGCACGGCCATTGGCTGATGCCACGCTTACTACTGAGTTGCAGGCGAATAAAGGCGTGATTTGGTGCCATGCGGTCTCATTGGGTGAGACCAACACAGTTGCTCCTTTGTTAGAGGCTTTGTTGGCAGAGGGGTATCAGATATGGCTGACCAACACCACACAGACAGGCTTTGCTCGCGGCGCCAGTCGTTTCGCTGATGAGATTACTCAAGGTCGCATGAGCCACAGCTACGTCCCTGTAGATAGCCCGGTCGTTATTGAGACTTTTTTGGCTCATGTCCAGCCCATGGCGGCTTTGTTTGTAGAAACAGAGCTGTGGGCAAATATCTTAACCAAACTGTCTGAGCATCATGTCCCTAGTATCCTAGTCAATGGTCGGCTGTCGGCGGCGTCTTTTAAAAGCTACCAAAAAATTGCAGCCGTCAGTACCAGTATGATGAAAAACCTGACGTTAATCATTGCACAAGACAATGAGTCTGCGAAACGCTTTCGGCAGTTGGGGGCGTATAGTGCGCAGATTCGGGTGGCAGGCTCGTTAAAGTGGGTGATTAATGCCCCTAAGCTTGCTGCCGGCGCCAGCGTCACAGAGGCGGCTGATATTCAAGGCGCGCATACGATGGTACAAACATCGTATCTAGCTCATCGTCAGGTCGAGTTAGCAGAAAAACTGGGTATAGTCGGTCGACCAATTTGGGTGGCGGCAAGCACGCATAGCGGCGAAGAAGCAGTGGCGCTGTCCTTGCATCAGCAGTTGTTGTCCAATTCAGCACTGGCCAACACGTTGTTAATCATCGTGCCAAGACATCCTGAACGGTTTGATGAAGTAGCAACACTCATTCAAAACACAACGTTAAAAATGGCGCGGCGTAGTAGAGAAGAGGCCATTAGCATAGACACCTCCGTTTATTTGGCAGATAGTATGGGTGAGCTGATGACATGGTACGCACTGGCAGATGTGGCACTAGTGGGTGGCTCATTGGTTGATATTGGCGGGCACAATCCTGTTGAGCCTGCGAGCGTCGCAACGCCTGTGATAATGGGGCGCTATACTCAATCGTGTCAAAGTGTGGTGGACAAACTGTCTGAGGTAGGGGCGCTATATCAACCGCAAAATCCTTGCTATCGTCCCGTTACGGTGGAAAAGCTGGCAGCGAATGTCATTGCTATAGATGAGCAAGTAGCCATTCATGACAAGGCACATATCAAGCAAGCGCCCCCTGGCAAACAGTCTGCTGCTAACAATGACGACAAAACCCGTATTTATCAGCAGCTGGCGTTTTGGCTCAGCCATCTTGAGCTGGCAAAACAGGCGGGACACACAGGCGAGCAGATGACCAAACAACAGCAAGCGGTATTGACCCGTCAACTTGCCATGATTACCAGTGTCATCGAGCAATACTCACACGCAGAGACTTTATGAACTGTATATTACTACCAGCGGCAAACTTTTTGCACGATAGGGCGCACATTAACGCATTGCCACAAATTGATCACGTTAACAATGTATTGGCGGCAAAAGTTGGTGACACCCTTAAAATTGGTCAGCTCGGCGGTCATTTAGGTACGGCAATGATTGATAATATGACACCTGACTGCATTCAATTGCGTGATGTTAAGTTAACAATGCCACCACCACCTAAGCTGGATTTGACGGTGATACTAGCACTACCACGACCTAAAGTACTGCGCCGCTTGATTATGGATATGACCGCGCTTGGCGTACGCGATATTATCCTGATAAATAGCTATCGCACGCAAAAAAGCTATTGGCAAAGCCCGATGCTTAAGCGCCTTAATGAGTTTGTATTAGAAGGGCTACAACAAGGCGTTGATACAATAGCGCCTCGTATTAGTCTACAAAAACGCTTTAAACCATTTGTCGAAGATGAATTACCTTGGTTGGTGAGCAAAGGCGCTATCGTGGCGCACCCGTATACTTCGCAGTCATTGGCACAGTATTTACAAAAGCAACCAGCATTGGCCATGCCTAATCTGGTTTGTATTGGCGCTGAGGGTGGTTGGATTGATTACGAGATAGAATTACTTGCCGCCCAAGGCTGCGAGGCAGTACATATAGGCCCGCGCATATTACGGACTGAAGCGGCCGTTAATGTTCTATTGGGGCAGTGGCTACTATAAACCAGTCGCGTGTGCTGTCACTTAAAGTGGTTATACAAAAAAGTAAACACGATGGGCGATAGAGATAGCCCTGTAAACGCGCAGATTAAGTCAGATCACAGACCGATTTCTGAATTAACAAATGTATTGATAGTTAATCTCATTTGCATTAGTATGTTGTTTCCATACATTATGGTCTTATCAGTCTGAACCATGCTTGATCGATACCGCGATTGGTAGCACAATTTTGTTTCACCATCCATCTCATCTTTTTATAGCGCCATTATGGGGAAAACCATGTCATTGAACACCCTCACCGCCACTTTAACCTCTAATAAGCTGACCTTACCTGTTGCCGTATTTGGCATGATGCTGGGTCTTACTGGCTGTAACAACTCATCTACGACAGAAGATAGCGTAGATGCAGAAACGACGGCAGTTAGCACGGAAGAAAGCGTCGCTAACGATGGTGCTACCAGCACTGATGGTCAAACAATTACTATCTATTCATCACGTAATGAGCAGTTAATTAAGCCACTGTTAGATCGTTATACTGAGCAGACAGGGGTGAAGGTTGAGCTGGTCACGGACAGCACTGGACCATTGCTGGCGCGTTTAGAAGCGGAAGGGCAAAATACCCCAGCTGACATGCTTTTGACGGTTGATGCGGGTAACTTATGGCAAGCGGCGCAGCAAGGCTTACTTCAGCCAGTGGCTTCAGACGTTTTAGCAGCAAATGTCCCTGCAAAGTATCGTGACCCAAAAGGTCAGTGGACAGGCCTGTCATTACGCGCCCGTACTATCTTTTATGACCCAAGTAAAGTTAGTGCCGATGAGCTATCGACTTACGCAGATTTGGCGGATCCAAAATGGAAAGGCAAGTTGTGTCTTCGTACCTCTAAAAAGGTTTATAATCAGTCGCTTGTGGCCAGCATGATAGAGCATTTGGGCGAAGAAAAAACAGAAGAAGTCATCCGTGGGTGGGTGGATAACCTAGCGACTGATGTATTCAGCGATGATACCAGCATGCTAGAAGCCATTGCCGCTGGTCAGTGTGAAGTAGGTATTGCTAACAGTTACTATTATGGTCGTCTGTTGGATGAAAAACCAGATTTCCCGGTAGAGATATTCTGGGCCAATCAAGGCACGACAGGCACGCATGTCAATGTCTCAGGCGCTGGTGTGGTTGCTGGTTCAGACAATCCAGATGGGACGCTTAAATTAATCGAGTGGCTGTCATCGGATGAAGCGCAAGGCATTTATGCCAGTTCTGATAAAGAATTCCCAGTAAAAGAGGGGGTGGATGAATCAGAGATGCTCAGATCGTGGGGTGAGTTCAAAAAAGACGATATCAACGTGCAGAAGTTTGGCGAATTACAAACCCAAGCAATTCAGATGATGGACAAGGCGGGTTACAAATAGAGTAGCAACAGACTTGCCAATCTCAAATTTTTTGAGGTTGGTATTGATCTTTAAGGCATCTATGTATGTGACACGGTAACAATATATGATCACAACGCCAGACACGTCTGTAGGGCAAAACGATACAGGTAATGACAAGGTCAATGATAAAAAAGCTGTCAGCCAAGACCACGCCGTCCGTAAACGTATGATCTCGAAATCAGTCTTAGGACTGATTTCGCTGTTTATGCTTGTACCGATTTTGATCGTGTTGTTATCGTGGACGCAGCCAGTAGCCGATATATGGACGCACATGGCAGATTATGTACTGCCTCAAGTCCTTAAAAACACTGCTATCTTATTGTTGATGGTGACTATTGTTTCTGGCACTATCGGCACCGCGCTTGCTTGGGTGACCAGCATGTACCGCTTCCCTGGGCAGCGGTTCTTTTCTTGGGCATTGATGTTGCCGCTGGCGTTTCCGGCCTATGTGTTGGCGTTTGTCACGGTCGGTATTGTGGATTTTAGCGGGCCATTACAAACGGGCTTGCGGGATTTGGGCATCAATACGGCGATACCCTCGGTACGTAATGTCTGGGGCGCAGGTATGGTCTTGTCTCTGGCATTTTATCCCTATGTTTATTTGCTGGCGCGCCAAGCGTTTTTATCTCAAGGCAGGCGGGCGATAGAAGCGGGGCAGATGCTGGGACTTAGCCGTGGTCGCGTGTTCTTTCGGCTGGCACTGCCACAAGCGCTGCCGTGGATCATTGGTGGGTTGCTACTGGCCAGCATGGAAACCTTGGCAGATTTTGGCGCGGTTTCGGTGTTTAACGTCGATACCTTTACCACAGCTATTTATAAAGCGTGGTTTGGTTTTTTTAGTTTAACGACGGCGGCCCAGTTGGCAGCGCTGTTAATCGGTGTGGTCTTTATCGTGGTGTTGTTTGAGCAGTATTGGCAGGCCAAGCGTGGAAGCTCAGTCACCCAAGGCAGCAGCCAACGTTTTGAAGCCAGTAAACCTGCTAAACTGGCCATGACGCTCTTGTGTACACTAGTATTTGCAATCGCCTTTTTAATACCGTTTTTGCAGCTAATTTATTGGACCGCATTGAATTTTCGGCAAGATTTTGATGCTCGTTACATTGATTTTGTGACCAATAGCCTTATGATTGCGAGTATGACCACGCTTTTTATTGCCTTTTTGGCGGTTATTATTGCGTGGATTAAGCGGCAGTACCCTGATAAATTAACCAAGCTGATGACCACTTTGGCCAATTTGGGCTATGTGGTACCAGGTACGGTTTTGGCGGTGGGCATCTTTATTCCCATCGCTTGGCTAGACAACCAAATGATTGCGTTTGGTGTTACCTCGCAGCAATTTCTGTCCGGCAGTGTGATTGTGATGCTACTGGCATTATCGACGCGCTTTATGACGGTGAGTTTTCAGCCAGTCGATCGGCAGTTACAGCGATTGACAGTCAATCAAGAAGCTGCGGCCAATCTGCTTAGTGACAGCCCTTATCAGCGTTGGCGACAGGTGATGTTACCAGTACTTAGCCCCGGCGTGCTGACGGCCTTACTGATGGGATTTGTCGAGGTGATGAAAGAGATGCCGATTACCTTGATGACACGTCGCCAAGGCTGGGATACGCTGGCGGTGCGAGTGTTTGAGATGACCAGTGAAGGCATGTGGGGTCGTGCGGCCTTACCAAGCTTATTGATAGTGCTGGTTGGACTACTCCCTGTTTGGATATTATTGCGTCAAAGTGATAAGCAAGGATAAAAGCAGTTTTAAAGACAGCTCATTTTACTAATAGCTAACTGGTACCGTCTATGTACACCGATTCAATGAACGACTCATCAGACCCTAACGCCGTAAAAGCCAAGTCAATAAAGACTAAGGCAAGTTCTGAGCATGCAACAAAACCACCAGTAGCACAAGTTAAAACGCCTCAAACCCCGCCTAAAAAAATTCAGAAACCAGACAGCCCCTTTAGCCAAGAGGTTGAAACCGATATCGCGAGCAACGCTTATTTTAGTGTGCAAGATTTAATCGTGGGCTATGATGATGTTACCATCGTTAATGGGCTTTCATTAATGTTACAACAAGGCGAGATTGGTTGTTTTCTGGGTTATAGTGGCTGCGGTAAAACCACGGCGCTACGAGCGATTGCAGGGTTAGAGCCAAGCCGCGGCGGCAGCATTTATTTAAATAGTCAATGCCTTACTGATAAAACCGCTCGCCACTCATTTGCCGTAGCTCCCGCCAAACGTGGTATGGGTATGGTGTTTCAGGACTATGCACTATTTGGTCATCTCAGCGTGGCAAAAAACATCGCATTTGGTCTGAATAAATGGTCTACCGCTGACAAAAAAGCCCGTGTGGCTGAAATGTTAAGCCTTGTCGAATTGACTGAGCATGCGGATAAACGTCCAAATGAGCTCTCGGGTGGTCAACAGCAGCGGGTGGCCTTAGCCCGCGCACTGGCACCAAAACCCAAGCTGCTCTTACTAGATGAACCCTTTTCTAATTTAGACGTGGTATTACGTGAGTCATTGGCAATGAGTGTCCGTGACATTCTCAAACGTACCAATACCACAGCGATTTTGGTGACTCATGACCAAAATGAAGCGTTTGCACTCGCCGATAAAGTGGGGGTAATGGATAAAGGCAAGCTGGTACAGTGGGCAACCCCAAGTGAGCTCTATCATGAGCCAGTCAGTCCTTTTGTGGCCGAGTTTGTGGGTGAAGGGGCGATGATAGACGGCATCATCAAAGAAGGTCATGTTGAGACGGCACTGGGCAATATTTATCGACGCATGGAAGTGTGTGACGCATTAGGGCAGCCGCAGTATTGTGAGTATGACTATCCAAACGGTACGCCAATCAAAGTGCTGGTACGCCCTGATGACATCATTCATGATGATGACAGTACACAGACGGCCCTAGTGATTGGGCGGGTGTTTCGCGGGGCCAATTACTTGTATCGCTTACAACTCGATGATGGACAGACGGTATTGTCATTAGTCGCCAGTCATCATAATCATGAGATTGGGTCACAGATTGGTATCTTACCGCTGCTAGAGCACGTCGTGGTGTTTGACGAAAAAGACATCAATGCCACGACTTGGTCAGAGTATGATAGATCAGAGAGAGTGGAAGAAATAAAGTAACGGTTGTTAAAGCGTGTAAAAAGCACACTAACAGAAATGTTATCAAACTTTGCCTGAGCTAGGGTGCGTTATCACGCTTAAGCGTGCCGAGCGGCTAGTATGTGCAAATAACGTCCGAGCCATTTGTACGGCTCTAATTGTGAATAGCGCAGCTCCATCCTTATCACGGCCTCTGGGTCATTGTGGCCCCCGCGTTTTAGCGGTGCATAATCATGAAACACGCGCAGACCACTGGTACGTATAACGTGATAATGATGCGCGGCCAACCATGATTCTACCTCTTCTTTGGCAACGGGATGGTTGGGCGTCAGACTTTTTTTGTTGTCAGCCTTGTAGTCCGTATTGTCGAGTAAGTTAAAGTTACCCATGATGAGGTTGCGATAATCAAAGCTCGCCGGATTATAAAAGCATAAGGACAGCGCCCCATCATCTGTTAGGTGCTGATCAAAAAAGTCCATGACCTTTGCTGGCTCGGCTAGCCATTCGAGCAAAGCATGCGACATGATTAAGTCAAACTTATTTGTTTCTTTTGCTAACTTGTCTTGAAGCGCTTGATAGGGGCAAACATACCAGGTGATATCCAAGTCTTTAAGATCCCAGTCTTTATCTATCTGTGCCACGCTTGCTTGCGCTTTTTCAAGCATATTGGCTGAAATGTCATTGATCACCACGCTATGACCTTGCGTAGCAAGCTCAATCGCAATCTGTGCAAGCCCTGCACCCACATCTAAAATACGTAACGGTCGTCCAAGTTTTTGACGCATCTGTGTACTGTATTCAAAAATATCACGGCGCAATACGGCCAAGCGAATGTCACCTTTTAAACCACCGTATACCTTTTTTTCAAAATGATCAGCAATGGCGTCAAAGCTTCGGTCAGTGCGTATGTCTTCTTGTTGAGTCGCTTGCTTTGATGACTCTATCAATTGGCTTTCATTTTTCTTTGTATTTTCATGGCTCTTTTGCATAGGGAAACTGTCTGTACCAGAGTTGTATTTTGGAACATCGTACAACAAAGACAGTAGCTAAGCTAGGACTGTTCAACGACTGGTAGTATTTTTCTATAAAGAATAAAGGAGCTATCAAGTACATGTTTTCCAGTGGCTTTTCATCATTTTTTACGGTATAAATAGTAAGGTTTCAGAAACAATTGTTCTTGAGTCGGCTTCAATGATAAGTATTCAAGAATAGTTATTGATTAAAAGGGTCTATCAAACTGAAATGACTGACTGCCAAGGACTATCGGCAAACATATGACTTTTTACTGCTAAGGATAGCAATTATGATAAAGCTAAAACCTGCCACCGGTACAAGCGCCAAACCTGCTGGCAATGATCCCTTCTCAACCTCTAGTATTACTCGCCCACCAACTATTCGTCCACCAACCATGTCACGTTGTCTATTATCGGTAGCCATTGCCAGTAGTTTACTGCTGGTTGGTTGCGGTGATGATGACAATGAAAGGTTTACTTATTCAACTAGCGTTAAGTCAGTAGCTACCTTTGATGCTGATGATATAGATGATGCACTACAAGACGCTTCAGCCATCGGCAAAGCAGTTACTCCAGATGCCAAGTGTGGTGTCACGGTCGAAAAAATCAGTTATCCAACCAAAGGCTCAGCAGGTGAAGCCACTAATGCTACGGGTGCGCTCATGCTGCCAAGTGGTACTGATGCAGATTGCCAAGGTGATCGACCGATACTGCTGCACGCCCATGGCACCGCTACAGAAAGGTATTATGATTTCACACAGGTAGGTAATCTTGATAACCCAGCAGGGGTACGTGCCACGTTGATAGCGGCTAACTTTGCCGCTCAAGGTTATATCGTTGTAGTACCCAATTATGCTGGTTACGATGATTCGGATCTTGATTACCACCCCTATCTTAATGCCAAGCAGCAATCGGAGGAAATGGTTACCGCTTTAGATACAGCGCGATCCATTATTAAGCAGCAACAAGCAGCCAATAATGCCAACTACTTAAATGTCAAAGATTCTGGCAAGCTATTTCTCACAGGTTATTCACAAGGCGGTCATGTCGCCATGGCAACCGCACGGCTACTTGAGCAACAAAACAAACCTGTCACTGCGATTGCCCCATCGTCAGGACCGTACGCGCTTGCCGCCTTTGGAGATACAATATTCTCCGGTAATGTTAATATTGGTGCGACAGCTTTTGCGCCCCTATTGGCAAGAAGCTTACAAAATGTAGAGGGCAAAATATACCGCAATCCAACCGAGCTGTTTACCAGTCAATATGCAGGTACGAACTTGCCAAACACCATGAGCTTTGAGGCGCTAATAACAGCAGGAAAATTACCAAAAACTGCTTTATTTGAAACCACTGCTAACGAGAGTGGTTTTGGTTTTGCTGATAAAAACTACTTGGTTCAAACCAGTTATCGTGCCAATTATTTAGCGGATGTACAAACCAATCCTGATAACCTGCTGGCTAGAACGGGGCTTTTGCCAGCAGAGAATCCACAAAACGAGCTGCGCCGTGCGCTAAAAGACAATGATTTGCGTGGTTATATCCCAACTATGCCGACGCTGATTTGTGGAGGTAATCAAGATCCAACCGTGTTTTATGACCTAAATACGGGGTCAATGGCGGCGATACTGCAACAAGCAAGTGCAAAAAATCCAAATCTGAATGTAACGGTACTCGATGTGGATGCCACAAACGATGATGATCGTGATCAGAGTACAGTGATCCCCATTGGTTCAGCGATGAGTAACTCGTGGATGATGAGTAATACCATCGATAATGTTCAAGCGAACTTTGCAAGCACGGTTCAATTGGTGGGTAACAATGCTGCTCAGCAAGTGATTGAAAATGGTGGCAGTGAAGTAGAAGCCCAGCAAGCAGCGCAAGTGGCGGTACTCAGTACTTATCATGCTGGTCTCGTTAGCACTGCCTGTACGCAAGCCACTCGTGAGTTCTTTAACCAAGAATTCAAAGCAACTTAGTATGACTTAAGTTTGAGTGTCAACATTGCTTTGATGGCAGAAGACTGTGTCCAATGGATGCAGTTTTTTAATGTAGGTAGTTCAATACTTAACAAGAGAGAAAATATGAAATCGATGCTACTGTCACTACTTGTGTTTGCCTTTATTACCTTGCCTATCAGTCAAGCACAGGCCAAAAATACCCCTTGCTCAGGCAAGATGGGCGGGGTATCGCACTGCTCAAAAGATGGTAAGTTTGTTTGTAAAAACGGCAAAATCAGTCAATCAAAAAAAACCTGCCATTAGGATTACTTTAGCCTGTGTTAGTTATTCAAAATATCACTGGAAATGAACCGTGTGGCTTGTTTTTAATGACAGTCAGATACCCCTAAATCAGCAATTTTGTGCTAAAATAGCTTCTTTTATTAAACATTAAAACTATCGCCATTTTCCTATTGTTTTGCACGCTTAGCAGTGTTTTTTTGTGGTCTATATTTTGATAAGAGCTGCGTATTGATGCAGCTGTATTTTTGTGTAGCTCATGAGTGTCTCAAGTAAAAGTGTCAGCATTAGAAAAAGAATGTGAGTGAAGGAGTGTATATGAGCGAATCGGTCAGTCCTATTGGCATCGTAGATGAATTAAAGCAATCCTATCTGGATTATGCGATGAGCGTGATTGTCTCGCGTGCGCTGCCTGATGTGCGTGATGGGTTCAAGCCTGTACACCGCCGTGTGATGTACGCCATGCACGTGTTATCTAATGACTATAATAAGCCGTATAAGAAGTCAGCTCGTGTGGTCGGTGATGTCATCGGTAAGTATCATCCGCATGGCGATAGTGCGGTCTATGATGCGATCGTGCGGATGGCGCAGGATTTTAGTTTGCGTTATCCGATGGTTGATGGTCAAGGTAACTTTGGCTCGATTGATGATGATCCACCGGCGGCGATGCGTTATACCGAAGTACGTATGACCAAGCTGACCCATCAGATGCTCGCTGATTTGGACAAAGACACGGTCGATTGGGAAGACAACTACGATGGTTCTGAGCGGATGCCAAGCGTGATGCCAGCGCGTATTCCGAACTTATTGGTCAATGGGGCCACTGGTATTGCGGTCGGTATGGCCACCAATATGGCGCCGCATAATCTGACCGAAGTGATCAATGCTTGTTTGGCCTATGCCCAAAATCCACAAGTTTCGGCTGAAGAGCTGATGTCACACATCTCAGGCCCTGACTTCCCAACAGGCGGTATTATCTATGGTCGTGCGGGTATTTTAGACGCCTATCGTACGGGCAAAGGTCGCCTGCATATTCGTGGTCGCTATCATATCGAGCCCATGAGTGATACAGGTGTCAACCGTGATCGCGAGCGTATTGTATTCACTGAAGTTCCTTATCAAGCCAATAAAGCCAAGCTCATCGAGCGTATTGCTGAGCTTGTGCGTGATAAAAAAATCGAAGGCATCACCGAGATTCGTGATGAGTCTGATAAAGACGGCATGCGTATCGCTATTGACTTGCGTCGCGGCGAAACAGCCGAAGTAATCGTCAATAACTTATTCCTACAAACCCCGCTTGAGTCTAGCTTCAGTATCAATATGGTGGCGCTCGATAATGGTCAGCCAAAGCTATTGACCTTGCGTCAGCTCATCGCTGCATTTGTCCGCCATCGTCAAGAAGTCGTGACGCGCCGTACGATTTATGAGTTGAATAAAGCCCGAGTACGTGGTCACCTGCTCGAAGGTTTGACCGTCGCATTGGCGAATATTGATGATATTATTGCGACGATTAAAGCGTCTGCAAACCGCGGCTTGGCACGTGAAAGCCTGCTGAACAACACTTGGGGCTCAGGTAGCGTCGTTGCGATGCTCACGGCCGCTGGTAGCCAATCCGTACGTCCTGACTTTATCGAAGGCGAGGACCCTAAAGCACCGTTCGGCTTAATAGAAGGCGAAGAACGCTATCGTTTGTCACTTGAGCAGGTCAATGCCATCTTAGATATGCAATTGCATCGTTTGACAGGCCTTGAGCAAGACAAATTAACCGAAGAGTATCAGGATTTGCTACGTGAAATCGCTCATTTAGAGTCTATCTTAGGCGATTTTGATAAGCTAATGACCATTATCTCTAATGAGATGATTGAGATTCGTGATAACTTCGGTGATGAGCGTCGTACAGATATTATCGATTCACGTACTGATTTTAACCGTGAAGACTTGATTCCTGAGCAAACCGTGGTCATGACCGTGTCGCGTACTGGCTATGCTAAAACCCAGCCGATCGATGATTATGTTGCGCAAAAACGTGGCGGCAAAGGCAAGTCAGCAACCGCAATGAAAGAAGATGATGTGATTGATCATTTGGTAGTCACATCAACGCATGCGACAGTGCTGTGCTTCACGGATAGTGGCCGCGTCTTTAGTTTACGTGGTTTTGAAGTACCGATTGCCAGTCGCGGCGCTCGTGGTCGTCCATTGGTCAACTTAATTGGCTTGAATGGTGATGAAACGGTCACCACGATACTGCCCATTCCGCAAATGTCTGATGAAGTCAGCGGTCACTTTGTGTTTTTTGCGACAGCCAATGGGACGGTCAAGCGTGTTGAGCTTGAGCAATTCGCAAGTATTCGCTCTAACGGCCTGATAGCTGTTGGTCTAGAAGATGGCGATAAGCTGGTGAGCGCTCGTATCACCAACGGCAGTCAAGAGGTCATGTTGTTTGCCTCAAGCGGTAAAGCCATTCGTTTTGATGAAAATGATGCGCGCTCTATGGGTCGTACAGCAAAAGGCGTACGTGGTATGCGCTTGGCTGATGATGAGTTTATCAAGTCATTGGTGGTTATCGAAGATGATGTGCGCGAAATCTTGATCGCGTGTGAAAACGGCTTTGGTAAACGTACCTATATCGATGAATTCAATACCCAAAATCGCGGTGGTGGCGGCGTTATCGCTATTAAGACCAGTCAGCGTAATGGAGCCTTAGTCCGCGCTACTAAAGTTGAGCCTGAAGACGACATTATCTTAATCTCAGATAAAGGCACACTAGTGCGTACACCAGTTGAGCATGTTGCTAGCTCTGGGCGTAACACACAGGGTGTCACCCTAATCCGTCTATCAAAAGATGAAAAATTGGTCGCTATGGCACGTGTGGAGCACGAAGAAAATGACGATGAACTCATCGAAGCCATGAAGGAAGACGGTACATTTGAGGTGGAAGGGCAAGAGCAGGTAGAAGTTAATGCGGCGGCTGGTACCACAGCGACGACGGATGTTAACGACTCGATCGATATTGCCAATGACAATGAATGAGACCATAACGACTCACTGTCTCAGTAATTAACTGGTCAGTCTCGTTTTACTGTTCTAGAAAAAGCCTCTGACGTTAGCGTCGGAGGCTTTTGTTTTTTTCTAAAATTGCCAAAAAAGTGCACCAATTTTTAAAGGTCGTTGTTATGCTTACTACCAATCAGACGTCGCAAGGCACCATGGCTGCGGTGGCTGCCAACTTTTTATACTCATTGCTATTTTTATTCGGGTTGCTGATGCAGCCGTTATCAGGTACGCAAGTCGCTTCGTGGCGCGTATTGATGATGCTGTTTAGTTTGGTGTTACTGGTCAGTGTATTAAAGCAATGGCAGCACATTTTTGACTATTTAAGAACACTGAAAACACCTAAAGAATGGGTGTTATTTATATTACCCACGCCTATATTGGGTGCGCAAATTTGGATATTTATGTGGGCACCAGTCAATGATTTGGGTCTTGAGGTGACGTTGGGTTACTTTTTATACCCCATGATTATGATTATGGTTGGCCGGTTTTTTTATAATGAAAACATGAGTCTGCTGCAATGGATTGCCACGATATGTGCGGGCGTCGGGATCGTATATGATGTCGTGCAATATGGCGCAATATCATGGGCGACCTTATTTGTTTGCTTGGGTTATCCGCCTTATTATCTGTTACGCCGAAAGTTAGCAGTGCCACCAATCACAGGACTTATCTCTGATCTTGTATTATTGACCCCTGTGGTCTTGATGGCGTTGTACATGAACGGCGGTTTTGAGTTGGCGATAGCCACTGATAAGTTTTGGTATCTGCTGCCTCTATTAGGTATTATCAGTACCGCTGCGATGTCACTGACCATGGTGGCCAGCCAAAAACTGCCCGTCTCACTATTTGGGACTTTATGTTACCTTGAGCCGATATTTTTATTTGTGTTTTCAGTCACTATTTTGCATCAAGGTATCGATGAGGGTGGCTCTTTATTTATGTACGGCATGATTTTTATCGCGTTGCTTATGATGATTACTGATAGTGCGCTAGGGTACTGGGCCCGTAAGCGTGATGACCGCTTGCATGGATACAACGAACCACAAGTGGGGAGCTTTCCACCACGTCGTCGTCTGAAAAATCGTCGTATCAAAGGCGTGCTAACGGCGCATCGGTTTCGTAAAATTAGAAAATATCAGCAAAAAATAGATAAGATGACACGTAAAATTGAAGTGCTACACTCAAAGTAAGGTTGGCTAGCGTGAAGAGCTAAGTTTGACTTGTTAGACATTGTTTTTTGTTATTGATCTATCAAAAAAAGCGAAAGAGGACTCCACCCGACATTAGGGTGGCGGTGAATTTCGCCTAGCGTTTATTATATATTCATACAAATTATGTACTGAAGTAAGCTATACTAAATTTTAGAAATCACATTAAAATAATTAAAATGAATTGGCATTTATGAAAATCAACAAAGCGTACAAATTTAGGCTTGAGCCTACTATAGAGCAGGAGATTATTCTAAATAATCTTGTCGGCTCAGCGCGTTTTGTTTGGAATCAAATGCTGGCAATCTCATTTGAGATGTTTGCTAAAAATGAGTTTATCAATGCCACCAACTTGGTTAATAAAATCGTTGGCTTAAAGAACAACCCTGATTTTGCCTTTTTAAAAACTCATGCCAATGCCGTGTCCTTACAACAAAAGGTACGTGACTTAGCAGCAGCTTGGTCACGATTCTTTGACCCCAAAGTACACGCCAGATTAAAAGAAAATAAAAACAAACCTCGTAAACCCAAGTTCTTTAAACTGGCTGATGGCACGGAGATCCAGCATCGACCTCTAATGCCACAATTTAAGCGCAAATCCGATGGGCGTGACTCCATTCGCTTGGTTCAGTTTGATAAGTACTGCCGTATTGAGGGCAACCGAGTCAAACTACCTAATGGTATTGGCTTGGTGAAATTCAGAAAATCGCAAGACATCATCGGCACGATTAAAAACGTCACCATCAGCAAAAAATCAGGTCACTGGTACATCTCGTTTGGCACTGAGCGCGAACTGGCACAGACCCCTCGTCACCCTGCCACAAGCGCCATTGGCTTGGACATGGGCATCACCAAACTCATCACCACCTCAAACGGTGAGGTTATCAAACCCAAAAACAGCTTTAAAGCCAACCAGATCAAACTTGCCAAGCTGCAACGAGGGTTGGCAAAAAAAGTAACATTCAGTGAAAACTGGAAAAAGCAAAAGCATAAGATTCAAAAGCTCCACCATCATATCGCCAATATTCGTCATGACTACTTGCACAAAATCACCACCAGCATCAGCAAAAACCACGCCATGATCGCTTGTGAAGATTTAACAGTCATCAATATGTCGACATCAGCCAGCGGTACGGTGGAGAATAAAGGCCGTCATGTCAAAGCCAAGTCAGGATTAAACAGAGCTATCTTAGATCAAGGCTGGGGCATGATGATTGATATGCTTGAGTATAAGCAGCAATGGCAAGGCGGCTTACTTATCAAAGTAAACCCACGCTACACCAGCCAAACCTGCTCTCAATGCCAGCATATCGCCAAGGAAAACAGACAAACTCAGTCCAAATTCGAGTGCGTCAAATGTGGTCATAAAGCCAACGCTGATATTAATGCAGCTCGTAATATTTTATCGGCAGGACATGCCGTTTTGTCTGCGGAGGGAGGATGCAGTCAAGGTCGCCCGATGAAACAGAAAACTTGCGACGGTCGTGAGAAAGTCGCCTAAAGGCTAACGCTTTTAGAATCCCCCACTTGAGCTTGGCGAAAGTGGTGGGAGTGTGTCAAACAGTCTCGTATTAAAGGTGGGGCAATTACGCTATTATCAATATGAATGCTGTCACGCTTGGTTGCATGCGTGGCCCTATCTATAATGCATAGAATATTGTCGCTTATTCACTCTAAACTAGGATGGTTTATGTTAAATCTGCATCATTTAAACAATTCGCGCTCGTTTCGTATTTTATGGTTACTAGAAGAGCTGGAGCTGGACTATCAACTGACCAGTTACCAGCGTACGAAAGCCTACCTTGCTCCTGAAAGCCTCAAGAAAGTTCATCCGCTTGGACACACGCCTGTACTCGAAGTCGATGATCGCGCCTTGGCTGAGTCAGGTTTTATCATTGAGTACCTGCTGAGACACTATGATACCGAGCATCAGTTTAAGCCCTCTGATGACAATGAAGCGGCGTGGGAAGCCTATACGTTTTGGTTGCATTTTGCTGAAGCCTCGGCCATGCCGCCACTGGTCATGCGTTTGGTGTTTAGTAAAGTGGTTGAAAGATCACCCCTGCTTATCAAACCGATTAGCAAAGGCATTCGTAAACAAGTTGAAGATGGAATGATTAATAACAACATCACGAATAACCTAAAACTCATGGAGCAGCAGCTACAAGACAATCATTGGTTTGCAGGTGAAGCGTTTAGTGCGGCGGACATACAAATGTATATCGTGGTAGCAGCTTCTAATGCACGAGCAGGAATGGACAAAGTTAGATATGCCAATTTATTAAACTGGCTCAAGCGTTGTCAAGAACGTCCAGCCTTTAAGCGTGCTGAAGAAAAAGGCGGGACGCCGCAATTTTAAAGATATAATATGCTATGGTGAGCGTTTTTAATTCACATCTAACACAGTAGCGTATAAATAAGGTAGTGTCATGAGCGACCAAAACAAATTGGCCAAGAATATAACGTCTGACAATGAGAGCAATATTCCTGAGCAAATGATCCATGCGCAGCAGGTCTCCATTAAATCGTGGACACAAAAGATATTGGTGGTATTGCTATGTATGGCCAGCTTTTATGGGGGCTGGAAGTCGTACGAGTCCAATATGGTCAATGAGTGTACTGCCAATGGTGGTCAAATGGTTGACGGCCAAAAAACCATGATGTGCCAATTGTCATAGCCGGTGAATGTTATCAATAAGAGAAGCCATCTGTGCTAAAGCTAACCTTTTTAGGCACATCAGCAGGTGTGCCAACCAAACAGCGTAACGTGACGGCGTTGGCGATTGAATGCCTGAATCCTTATTTATCTAAGTCGGGTGATGCCCAGCAACATAAAAAGTCGCGTCCATGGATATTGATTGACTGCGGCGAAGGTACTCAGCATCAGCTTTTGCACACTAAGCTGTCCATGCATCAGTTGAGCGCCATTTGTATCACCCATGTGCATGGAGATCATTGCTATGGTCTGCCGGGGTTGCTGGCGAGTGCCGCTATGTTAGGGCGCCTTGAGCCGCTTACCCTCATTGCACCAAAATCGATTGCTACGTTACTTGAGGCTATCAAGCTGACCACAGAGCTGTACTTCCCATTTGCTATCGATTTCATAGCAATTGAAGAAGTTCTAGAGACAAAAGCGGGTAAGGTTGATATCGCTTTAGATTCCCAGCATCAGCTGAGTATTGATATTACGCCATTGTCGCATCGTGTGTCATCTTATGGCTTTGGCATCACTCAAAATATCCATCGGCTCTCGCTTAACACCAACAAGCTTATGGCAGCCGGTATTCCTGCCAGTAGTTTTTGGGGAAGATTGCAGCAAGGCTTTGACGTGGTGACTGATGATGGTCAGCAACTGCGTTCAGCAGATTATGTCGATAAAGAGGTGCGGCGTACACGTGTCGTGGTGGCGGGCGATAACGATAGACCAGACTGTCTTCGTTCTGCGGTGACGGATGCTGATTTATTGATACATGAAGCCACTTATACGACTGACGTCTTAACTAGGATTCAGTCCAAAAATCCAGACTTTGATCCGATGCATAGTAGCGCGCAACTGGTGGGTAAGTTTGCTCAAAATGTCGGCCTCAAGCATTTAATTCTGACGCATTTTAGCGCCCGCTACCAAAGCTTTGACAATCAGAATAGCAGCACCCCAAACATGGGCCATATCCGTGCAGACGCCGAAAGTTTTTATCAAGGCAGTTTGTGGCTGGCAGCAGACTTTGACCAGTACATGGTCAATGGCGCAAATGACTTGGTAGACAGTAAAGGGACGGACCGCGTACATTATTTAGGCTCTGCACGCAGTAACTAGACTCGATTTAGCGTTTATTGTCTGCAATGGACAGTTGGGTTTTACCGCTCCAATAACGACTAAATTGATAAGCGACTCGTCCTGAGCGGCCGCCACGTTCCGAGGCCCAACGTAGCGCATCGGCTCTGATATTATCAGGCAAACTATTACTTTCCAAATGAGTGACTGTATCAGTCTCGGCCAAGATTTTCTGTTGCTCTAAATTCAGATAGTGCTGCACAATCTGTAAATAAGTCTGCTGATCCATGGGGTGAAAAGACAGCCATAACCCAAAACGATCAGACAACGATACGGTCTCATCAACGGTCTCATAAGGGTTGACCTCATCGGTCTGACCATTATAAATGTTGATGTTGTCCTTCATCAGTTGAGGGAGTAGGTGACGGCGGTTACTGGTCGCATAGACCAAGAGCTTGTCTTGCTCCGAATCAAGCGCGCCATCCAAAACGCTTTTTAACGTTCTGTAACTCTCGTCCTGACCGTTAAATGCCAAATCATCACAGTACACTATGTAACGACACTCACTGTCAGCGGGTAGTCCCTTAATCGCTGTACGGATCTTATCAAGTACCTGTAGATCGTCCCGTGCAATCTCAATGATTCTCAGACCTTCACTATGATAGGCTTGTAGTAATGCTCGAATCAGCGAGGATTTACCCGCGCCGCGTGTGCCTGTCATCAAAACGTGATTGGCGGGATAGCCTTTTAAAAACTGGCGCGTGTTCTGTATCAGCTTTGATTTTTGGGTATCAATACCCTGTAAGTCATCTAAACTTAAAAACAGATTGACTGCCAGTGGTTCTAAATGGCCGTTGTGACCACCGACCCAGCGATAGGCCAGCTGGGCAGGGTCTATCTCAACCGTTGGTGTGACCTGCTCCTGTAAGTATTGACTGAGTAAATCCAGTAAAGGGCTAGGCAGAGCATAATGAGTAGCAGGCTGAGATGCGTTGATCGGTTGGGACATAATAACTCTAACAGTTCAGGTTGGTTTTGAAGGGCGTAATCGCAGTTTTGTTAGGACTTCACCATATTACGAAAAACAGTATCGTGAAAAATCATACCATGAAAAATAATGCCAGTAATCCATCTATTATACAAGCGTTGCAAGCCCACGCTGAGCAGCTACTGCCGACAATGACGCAAGTATTGATAGCGTTGCAATATAGCGAGATAGCGCATCAACGTTTAGCTCAGCAGAATACCGAGACGCGACATCCTAACACTCATTGTTATCAGGGCTTAACGCGCGCGACGCATCCGCAGTTCGGTAATGTGATGATTAAATGGCAGCTAACTTCTCATGACAGTGATTTCTCATTTGATTTAAATCACGAAGTCGCTATCTTAAAAGCCTTAGATAGTTTATCGAAAATCCAATCTAACTCTATGGCTATCGCACCATCTCTCCTTGTTTATCACAGCGTAGAGGTTCAAGATTTGGGAGCAAGTCAGCAGTTAATGGCTTTCGTCATGCCCCACTATCCAAATGGAAATTTGGCAAAGCAGCTTACTGCTCAACAGTATGGGTCATTAACCACTAAACAAAAGCATCACTTTATTGTCCAGGCGGCTCATCTTATAGCCAATCTACATCACGCTGGCTGGCTACACAATGATATTAAACCCAGTAATCTCTTGCTCGCTGACATGCCGATAGGCAGCGCTGACAAGAACGGTAGAGTGCCTAATTTATTATTGACCGATTTTGCCTTAGCTGCGACTCTCAGCGAACCTACTAAGTTAAGCCCTGCTGGTACGCCAGCCTATCTTGCGCCTGAGCGTTGGCATGGACAGAGTGCAACCATACAAAGTGATATCTATGCGTTTGGCATCATGATGGTTGAGATATTAATGGGCGAGCGACCGTTTAATATTGTTGCCCAAAGTCGTGATCCGATGATTGATTGGGCGACCCAGCATTGTCAGCAGCCTGTGCCAAAATTGCCGTCAGAATACAGCCGTTATCAGTTTATCGTAGATGGTGCATTGGCAAAGCGGGTAGAGAAGCGGTATAAGAGAATGGAAGAGGTACTGGTGGATTTAGAAGCGTTTTGAATATGGAACTAAAATCTAGACACAAAAAAACCTGCTAATAAGCAGGTTTTGATATTTGGTCTAAGATGTACTATCCGAAAATGGTGGGGCTGGAGAGACTCGAACTCTCACACCTTGCGGCGCCAGAACCTAAATCTGGTGCGTCTACCAATTCCGCCACAGCCCCATTTTCGTTACTCTATCATCAAAAGCAGTCAAATTCAAATGCTATCTAGACAGTTAACTGATTCGGTAGTGCGTCTCAGTGGTTGGCTATTATATAGAGTTTGAATCTTTTGGCAACCCCTATTTGCAAATATTTTTAATTATTTAACGAATATTTTTATCATATTTTATAAGCAATTGATATTGTTTGATTTTTAATTCAATATTTTTTGTCTTTAAAGATGGTCTTACTCCTATTATTAATTAAGACATATCTAATTGCTGCAACTTTCGGGTGAGGGTATTACGTCCCCAACCAAGTAAGTTGGCCGCTACTATTTTTTTGCCGCCGCTGTGCTTGAGTGCTGCCGTGAGTAAGATACGTTCAAACTCAGGGGTTGCCACTTGCAAAATATCGGTTTCTCCTTGTTCTAGAGATTGCTCAGCCCAAGTAGCCAATGCTTGCTGCCAATTTGAGACGTCAGAACTATGATGAACTGGGCTAGGTTGGCCGTGGTTTTGAGTTATGTCTTGAGAAGAGAGTGTGTGCGCTGGCTGCGCTTCTAAGTGAGAGGGGAGATTTTCGAGTAGCTCTGGCGGCAGATCATCGACCATGACGGTATCACCCGTTGCCATCACGGTTAGCCATAGGCAAACGTTTTCAAGTTGGCGGACATTACCACGCCACTCAAAAGACTGCATAATTTGTAGCGCTGTAGGATGTAGCTGCTTTGGTGCCGTATTCATTTGCTCAGCAGCGCGCTGCATAAAGTAGGTGGCCAAAGCGGGAATGTCCTCCGGTCGCGTGCGCAGAGGCGGTAAGGGTAGACGAATAACGTTCAGACGATAAAATAAATCCTCACGGAATCGACCCAGTTTTACCAACTCTTCTAAATTTTGATGCGTAGCGGCAATAATGCGCACATCCACTTTAACAGGCTGCTGACCACCCACGCGGTAAAATTCACCGTTAGCCAGTACTCGTAGCAAACGGGTTTGGGTGCTAAACGGCATGTCACCGATTTCATCTAAAAACAAGGTCCCGCCATCCGCTTGCTCAAAACGACCTTGCCGCGTTGTGGTGGCGCCTGTGAATGCGCCTTTCTCATGACCGAATAACTCAGACTCAATCAAATCATGTGGAATGGCGGCCATGTTTAGGGCAATAAACGGCTGCTGGCGACGGGGTGAGTGCTGATGTAAGGCGCTTGCGACCAATTCTTTACCTGTGCCTGACTCCCCTGTAATCAAGACAGTGATCGGCGAATGAGCCAGTCGGCCAATGGCACGAAACACCGTCTGCATGGCTTGCGATTGCCCAATGATTCCGCTGGGATTGCTTTGTGCTTTGGTGTCAATCTTAACTGCCGCTTTATCATTGTTTACTTTATTGGTTTTATTGGCCGAGCTTACTTTGCGGACAGGCTTTGTGTTGGTGCTAAACGTCGCATCATTGTCAGCTGGCTTATCGGTGGTTGTAGCAGAGTCAGAGTCAGGCTCAGTTGTATTGCTTTTCGCTGCCATGTTGGGTTGATGATTAATGGCTTTATAAATCGTTGCGACCGCATCATCCAAATCAAACGGTTTTGGTAGATATTCAAACGCTCCTGTCTGATAGCTATTAATGGCAGAAGTGAGGTCTGAATGCGCCGTCATAATGACAATCGGCAGCTTAGGGAAGTGTTTATGCACCCAATCACTAAAGGACAAACCATCCATCATTGGCATACGAATATCGGTCAATATCACATCTGGTAAGGGTTCGGCTGACCCTTGCAATATATCATTCAGGCGTGTCCATGCTGCTTGGGCTTGCGTAAAGCTAATCACGTCCAGTCCTGCATCCTCAAAAGTGTCAGCCAATACCAAACGCAGAGCGGCATCATCATCGATGAGCCATAAAGTAGCAGGGTTATCATCAGCGGCGTTATTGACCGTTACTTTTATGGTTGGGTCAGTCACTATCTGACCGTTCGAGGGTTGATTGTTGCTGTTAGGGGTACGCTTGTCATTATATTCAGTCATGTATCAGGCCTAATGAGCAATGAGTTGTTGTAAGTTTATGATTTAGTCATCTGCGAGGTGATCGTTCTATCTATGTAGCACCACGTTTACGCTTCCATGAGTGGCTGGGTGAACGGTAAATATAACGTAAAACACGTTTGGCTATTGCTATGGTTGTTTTTAAAATCGTCGTTAGGACTGTGTGATTGAGTGGAGCTGACGTCAATCATACCATGATGATGGCTGATGATATCTTGCACAATAGACAATCCAAGGCCAGTCCCTGTCGCACGGCTTGTCACCATGGGGAAAAATATCTGTCCAATAAGGGCAGGGTCAATTCCTGAGCCGTTGTCAGTAATGTTAACTTGCACCACCTGCTTGTGCTGTTGACCACTGATGGTATGTTGAAATGCCACCCGTGTTTGAATATGCAGCGTCGGCTGGTAAGTCCAGTTGCCGCCGTCACAATCCTTATCTGTCTGTGAAGACAAAGAGGGAGAGTCTTGAGACCGAGGGGATTTGTTTTGCGGCAGCGTTTGTTCAAACTCCGTCATAGATTCACAAGCGTTATTAATCAGGTTTAAAAATACTTGGATTAACTGGTCTTTATCCGCACACAGTTCAGGTAACGACAAGTCATAATCGCGCTGTAGTGTCACTTGTGGATATTGATGCCGTATCAAGGTTAAAACATGCTCTAGTGGCTCATGAATGTTAAGCGTTTGCCAACTGGGCAATTGATTGGAACCCAGAAATTGCCCAATAAGATGGGTTAAGCGATCTGTCTCTGAGATGATGATATCGGTATAGTTACGTAGCTTTATGGCTGTTTTTTGCAGGTTGCTATTATGATCTAAGATAGACGTTGAAGGAGTCGCAGTATCAGAAGATTGAGGGCTAAAAGTAGTCGTGTCGCTAAATTTGATAAATTGTCGTTGGAGTAGTTGTGCAGCCCCGCGAATGCCAGCCAGCGGGTTTTTGATTTCATGAGCGACCGAGCGTAGCATGTGACGGGCAACCCCGTACTGTTGTTGCTGGCGCTGCTCTTCTGAGATACGGCTTTGGCGGTCTTTGCCCCATATCTCAATGATAAAATAAGGCTGCTGCTCGTAGGTGACGGGCGTCACGCTATAGTCAATTGACAGGGGTAGGTTACCGTTTAACGGTGTGTTGATAATATGATCATGGTCGATAAAGGGTTGTTGGTACTGCTTTGCTTGATAAAAGCGTTCGGTCAAAGAGCAAGTTTGCGCCTCTATCTGGTCATCATGAGTAGCTGTACTGTTTTTTGATTTTAACTCCTCGGGGGCCAGTAGCGTCAAGACAGACTGATTGAGTAACCTGCCACTGCTGATAGCAAGTAAGTGCTCCGCTTGGGCATTTAACCAAGTGATGGATAGCATATCATCGACCCATAAGATAGCGGTAAACAAATGCTGTGATATAAAGGCTAAGTCAGGGGTCGGTTTTGCCGTGATCAAATCGGTTGTCATAGGTAGGGCCTAAGAAAAAGGATACTCGTGATAATATTTAACCACAAATCAACACTATAGAGCGGCAAAACTGGCGATTTTTGCAAAAAAAACGTACAATGCGCACAGCCAATTATCTCTAGCAAGGTCAGCCATGCCCAAAACTTCTACCGAGTCGATGAATGTAACGACTCTCACCTCACAGCCAGCTTCTACTGCACCCAAAGACGCCCCTAAAAACACAGCCACTATTTTTAATCCTGCCAAGCCAAATCTAGCGCAAGAGCAGAGTCAGGCAGATGTCAGTCAAGCAAACTCTAACCAGCCTTACCATCATAAAGCCAATCACAATCAAAACCGGAGTATTGCGCAAAGTAGTGATGCCATGTCCGCGACTGCCAACGCGCCTGTAAGTGCGGCACCAAAGATTGGTTTTGTATCGCTGGGTTGCCCAAAAGCATTGGTGGATAGTGAGCGTATCATCACAGAGCTTAGCCGTGATGGCTATCAAGTTGCCAATGATTATAGCGGTGCAGATCTTGTCGTGGTCAATACATGCGGTTTTATTGAGTCAGCGGTACAAGAGTCGCTCGACGCAATCGGTGAAGCCATTAGCAAAAATGGCAAAGTGATTGTCACCGGCTGCTTGGGTAAAGAGGCGGACAAAATCCGTGAAATGCATCCAGCAGTACTAGCAGTGACCGGCGCTCATGCTTATGATGAGGTGATTACGGCGGTGGCGCAGCATGTCCCCAAACCAAACCGCAATTTGGATGCCAGCTATGACCCAAAAATAGATTTGATTAATGAGGCTGGCATAAAATTGACGCCCAGTCATTATGCCTACCTAAAAATCTCTGAGGGTTGTAACCATCGTTGTACCTTCTGCATTATCCCAAGCTTACGTGGTGATTTGGTCTCGCGTCCGATTGATAGCGTGATGAATGAGGCATTGGCGCTTAAAAACGCTGGCGTAAAAGAGTTGCTTATCATCTCGCAAGACACTTCTGCTTACGGGCTGGACTTGAAGTATAAGACCAGTTTTTGGAATGGTATGCCGCTTAAATCAAAATTTTATGATTTGTGCCAAGCACTGAATGATTTAGGTATTTGGGTACGCCTGCATTATGTTTACCCGTATCCACACGTGGATAAAGTCGTTGAACTGATGGGCGAAAAGAAGTTATTGCCTTATTTGGATATTCCTTTTCAACATGCCAGTCACCGTATCTTAAAAGCCATGAAACGTCCGGCGCATAGCGAAAACACGTTAGCCCGTATCAAAGCGTGGCGTGACATTTGTCCTGATATCGTCATTCGTTCGACCTTTGTGGTTGGATTCCCTGGTGAAACCGAAGAAGATTTTCAGTGTTTGCTTGACTGGTTGGTCGAAGCCCGTCTTGATCGTGTTGGCGCGTTTACCTACTCAGAAGTTGAAGGCGCGGTCGCCAATGACTTGCCAGATCATGTGCCTGAAGCGGTCAAGCAATCTCGTTATGAGCGCCTGATGGCATTACAACAAGAGATATCTGCGCAAAAACTGCAAGAAAAAGTGGGCAAGACCTTAATGGTATTGGTTGACGAGATTGATCGCGAAGAAAACATTGCGATTTGTCGTAGCTACGCTGATGCGCCCGAGATTGACGGTCATGTCTATGTGGATGAGATTACCGCTCAAGTAAAAGTGGGGCAGTTCCTAACGGTCACAATCGATGATGCTAGTGAATATGATTTGTTTGCCAGTTATAGAGGGTTACGAAACAGTTACCTAAAACCTATCTAATCTTAATTATTTATAATCAAAATAAGTAATTTCCACATTAATAAAAAGAAGTTAAACAAGCATTATGATCCGTGGCCACATCATTGAACTCAAGCCCAACAACGTACAGGCGAACCATTTTGCTCGTGCTTGCGGCGTGGCGCGGAAAGCCTATAACTGGGCTTTGTATGAGTGGCAACGACAGTATACGCTTGATAAGGCGTATCGTGATGCTTGTTTAGCATCTGGTATTGAGATGGATACCAAAAAGCTAAATAAGCCCTCACAGGCAAAGCTCAGACGCGAATTGAATGCCATTAAGCGTGAAGTTTTCCCTTATATGTTAGAAGTGACCAAATGCGCTCCGCAACTGGCTATCATGCAGCTGGGTGATGCTTACAAGAACTTCTTTAAAGGGCTTGCCAAATATCCAACAGCGCGTAAAAAAGGTCGTGACGATAGGTTTAGCTTATCCAACGATCAGTTTGCCATTAAAGCTAAGTCTATCCGTATCCCAAATCTAGGTTGGGTTCGTATGAAAGAGCCGCTACGTTTTGACGGTAAGATTATGTCAGCCACCATCTCCAAGCGGGGCGGTAAGTGGTTTGTCAGTGTGGCCGTTGAGATTGACGATACGATTAAAAAAGTGGTTAGAACTGGAAAAATCGTAGGTATAGACTTTGGTATTACTGATTTATTGGTTTTATCAGACGGTACCAAAATCAAAGCGCCAAAGCCATTAAAGACCAACCTAAAGCGCTTGCGTCAACTAAACAAAGTGCTCAGTCGCAAGAAGAAAGGTAGTAAAAACAGAGAAAAAGCGAAAACCAAGCTCTCTCGTTTGCACTACAAGATCAGATGCATTAGGCAAGATTCTTTGCATAAAATAACCTCTGATTTGGTTAAAGCGTTCGATGTGATGGCAATTGAGGATTTAAACGTCAAAGGTATGGTCAAGAACCGCAGATTGTCACGGGCGATCAGTGATTTGGGTTTCTTTGAATTTAAGCGACAGCTTATCTACAAAGCCAATGAGCAAGGCAAGACGGTAAAGTCAGTTGGGCGCTTTTATCCCAGCTCCAAGACCTGTTCAAACTGCAATCATATCCTTGGTAAAGATGAGCTGACGTTGAAGATGCGCGACTGGATCTGTCCTAGCTGTCAGACAAAACATGACCGCGACCTCAACGCCAGCATCAATATTTTAAATAACGCGACTGTCATCTTAACAGCCGCATAACCGCGTTTTATTGGACGGTGAGTTCCATCGCCAATTAAAAAAGTCTGTGGAGTCGTGGTCAGTCTAAGTCTCAAACGAGAAGTAGCGCGTGACAATGAAGCAGAAAGAAAACGTCAAACCTATCCAATAGTTAATATTGATTAGGTTTGAGTAAGATTTTTGGAACGGTAAACAGCGCCAATATAAAGTGAAAATTGCCCAATAGCGGGCAGTTTTTGCTACAATTAGCGCAATTTAGCCTTTTACGACGTCTCTTACTCAGTATGGCGCGATAGGCAAATGCTATTTGTGTTTTACCAATGACTTTAATGATAATTTAATGCTAACAAGGTGACCTCATGTCTGACAAAAACCCGCGTTACTCTCGTATCTTGTTGAAACTCTCAGGCGAAGCTTTGGCCGGTGGTAAAGACATGGGTATTGATACCGAAGTTCTCGATAAAATGAGCTTGTCTATCGCTCATTTGCGTGGACTTGGTGTGCAAGTAGGTATCGTTGTTGGGGGTGGTAACTTATATCGCGGCGCACAGTTGCAACAAGAAGGTTTGGTTGGCCGTGTCACCGGTGATCAAATGGGTATGCTGGCAACTGTGATGAACGGACTTGCGATGCGTGATGCGCTTGAGCGCCGCAATATCAAAACGCGCTTGATGTCAGCCCTACCTATTGGGGAAGTGACTGAAAGCTATAGTAGCCGGAATGCAATACGCTACCTTAAAAATGGTGAAGTTTGTATCTTTGTGGCAGGCACCGGCAACCCATTTTTTACCACAGATACCGCCGCTTGCTTGCGTGGTATCGAAATCGAAGCAGGTTTGATTTTAAAAGCAACCAAAGTAGATGGGGTTTATGATAAAGACCCAAGCCTACATTCTGATGCCAAAAAATATGACGGCTTAACGTTTGACGAAGTATTAGAGCAAAAGCTGGGTGTGATGGATTTAACCGCCATTGCTTTATGCCGCGAGCATAACGTACCGCTACAAGTTTTTGACATGACCAAGCCCAATGCTTTATTAAACGTCATTATGGGCGAAAATGAAGGTACGCGTGTTTATCATTAATTTATGAGAGCACGATAACCCTAATAATTTTTATAACTAACAGTAATGAATGATTTGTCGATAGCGATAAATAAGGACACATGATGATTAAAGAGATTAAGCAAGACGGCGAAGCGCGTATGCAAAAAACCTTGGAAGCGCTTGAGAGTACCTTTAGTAAAGTCCGTACTGGGCGTGCGCATCCTGGTATGTTGTCAGGTGTAATGGTCAGTTACTATGGTGCGCCTACGCCATTAAACCAAGTGGCTAGTGTGAATGTTGAAGACTCGCGTACGTTACTGGTTCAGCCATTTGACCGTACCATGGTACAAGCGGTTGACAAAGCCATTCGCGAAGCAGATTTGGGTCTCAATCCAATGACGGCGGATGTGATTCGTGTGCCGATGCCAGCACTGACAGAAGACACACGCCGCGACATGCAGAAGCTGGCGCGCGGAGAAGCGGAGAGCAGCCGTGTGTCTATTCGTAATATCCGCCGTGATATGATGAATGACATCAAAGAGCTTGCGAAAGAAAAAGAAATCTCAGAAGACGACGAGCGCCGCGCTAGTGATGATATCCAAAAAATCACTGACAAATATATTGAAATCATCGACAGCCGTCTGAGTAAAAAAGAAAGCGACTTGATGGACGTGTAAATACAGGTCTTTTATCATTTATGACCCACGTCAGTTAAGTCAAATCTCTAACGTTAAGCAGCCAATGTGCCAGTGCTCTTGGCTGCTTATTATTGTGTTGATCAGTACGATACAGTAGTAAATGGGCAGATTTTGCGTGTCTGACAAGTATTTGCAAGCCAGCTTTATAGGTTGTTTTTTGCAATTCTTAGCGTACTTGATTTATGATACATTTGTGAATGGTGTTTATTGCACTTTTTAACTGTCACAGTACGCGTTATTATTATCTCACCTTAACAATAAGCAAGTTTGCCTATGTCTACGTCAGCCGTTTTGGCCCCTGCTGTTCTTCCTCGTCACATCGCTATCATCATGGACGGCAATAATCGTTATGGTAAAGCTAATAATTTAGGTAAAGGCCAAGGCCATGTAGCAGGAAAAGATGCGCTAGACCCTATTGTCGACTATTGTGTCGATACAGGTGTTGAAGTATTAACGGTGTTTGCCTTCTCTAGTGAAAACTGGCAACGTCCTCCCAGTGAGGTGGCGCTGCTAATGCAACTATTAGCCTCGACCATTCATGAACAACTACCGCGTATGAATGAGTACCGTATTCGCTTGCGTTTTATTGGCGACCGCAGTCAGCTCAGTGATGACTTACAAACGCTGATGGCCGATGCAGAAGAAAAAACGGCCAATTTTGAAGCCATGACATTGGTGATTGCTATCAGTTATGGTGGCCAATGGGATATCGCCCATGCGGCAAAACAGCTAGCACAGCAAGTACAGGCAGGGCAATTACGGGCGGAAGACATTAATAAAGAGAGGCTTGGGAAGTATGTTCAATTAGCCGATGCGCCAGCGGTAGATATGCTGATACGGACGGGCGGCGAATATCGAATATCGAACTTTTTACTGTGGCAATCTGCCTATGCAGAGCTGTTTTTTACCCAAACGTTGTGGCCAAACTTTGGTGCAGATGAATTGTCTACGATGGTAACAGAGTTCGCCCAGCGCCAACGCCGCTTTGGCAAAACCAGCGAACAGATAGGGACAGAGCAGCCGACGCGTTAAAAGGTTTTCTACCTTAGGATGTTGGGCCCCAGCTTACAAAGTTGGTAGGCGATCAGTAGTTAATACCCCTTGTTTGTGAAATAATAAGCCGCGTTCATGAGTGTCAAGTGCTATTAGTGGGCTATTGTGGATTAACTGCTATAATGCACTTTTTGACCATGCGTTTTTCATTATTATAAGGCTCAATAAGTATGTGGCAACGAATTAAGACGGCAATTGTTCTCGTTATTATCGTTGGTATTGCAATGTTTGCGAGCCAAACTCCTATCTTATTTGCCCCGCTATTAGCGATTGGCGTTATCATTGCCGCTCATGAATGGACAAAGCTGATGCCAAAATGGCGCCAGCCTATGCTGTATGTGCTATTGGTCTTAGTCATAACATTGGTGTCGCTCATATTTAAGGTGACTTGGCTGTTTTGGTGGGTGGCATCACTGGCAATATGGTTGATGGCGCTGTCTTGGGTTAAGGTCTTTCCCACCCATACCAATTGGTATGGTAAAAAACTGGCCTTGATGGGCGCTGTGATATTAACTGCCGCCATTACTGCTATGTTTTATTTGTGGCAACTGTCAGCTTGGTGGCTTCTTTATGTATTCTTATTGGTGTGGTCTGCGGATAGTGGGGCTTATTTTGTTGGGCGCAAACTCGGTCGTCGCAAAATGGCACCGAATGTCTCACCCAATAAGAGTGTGGAAGGGCTGACGGGTGGCTTAGTCACAGGCTTGTTAGTCGTGATCGGCATTAGTGTCTTTAAGCTACAACTAACAGGCATGTCGTTAATCGCCTTTGTGGCATTATCCACTTTAACGATTTTAGCGTCCGTACTTGGTGATTTGTTTGAGTCAATGCTCAAGCGCCGCGCTGATATAAAAGACTCAGGGAATATGTTGCCTGGGCATGGCGGCGTTCTTGATCGTATCGACTCACTGTTGGCGGCCACACCGATATTCGCGCTTGGTTTTTGGGCGATACAGCAACTGGGTTTGATAGTGGTATAAAGCGGCAAGGCTAGGGCGCATTCTTGTTTTAGCAGAGGCACTGAGCCACGGGTTTGTGTCGATTATTTGATGGCATTTTTGGCAAGATATCACGACGGGCTTTTTTGAGCTTTATGCCTTACTTCTTCTTTTGGTTCTCTTTTTTATAGTATCTTTTATAGGCATCGATGGTTATGACGCAACGCATCGCCGTACTAGGCGCGACAGGTTCAATTGGCGATAGCACGTTGGCAATATTAGCGGCGCAACCACAGGATTACGACGTTTATGCTTTGTCAGGTTTTCGCCGTTTAGACAAGCTTTTTGCTCTATGCCAGCAGTTTTTGCCAAGACGCGTCAATGTACCGACCGCAGCGGTCGATGAGTTTGCCGAGCGCCTAAGTGCAGTAGGTCTTGATATTGACGTGGTGGGCGGTGCAGAGGGGCTGGTAGATATTGCTACCGATGCACAAACTGATACGGTAGTTGCCGCTATTGTGGGAGCGGCAGGACTGCCTTCCACTCTAGCAGCAGCGCGTGCAGGCAAGCGTATCTTGCTTGCCAATAAAGAAGCACTGGTGATGGCAGGCCAAGTGATGATTAATGCGGTTAAAACGTATGGTGCTACTTTGCTACCGCTTGATTCTGAGCACAACGCTATTTTCCAGTGTCTACCCCTTGCTATTCAACAAGACCATACTCAAATTCATCAGCCAGACCACGGTGTACGCAAGCTCTGGTTGACCGCCTCTGGTGGGCCGTTTTTGCAACAGTCTTTTGAGCAGATGCGCCAAGCAAGCGTTGCTGAAGCAGTTAAACACCCAAACTGGTCAATGGGGCAAAAGATATCGGTCGACTCTGCCACGATGATGAATAAAGGCTTAGAGCTCATCGAGGCGTGCCATTTATTTGATTTGCCTGAAGATAAAATAAATGTGGTGATTCATCCACAAAGTATCATTCACTCAATGGTAGAATACAGCGATGGCAGCTTTTTAGCGCAGCTCGGCAGTCCTGATATGAAAACCCCAATCGCGCATGCCCTCAGCTACCCCAACCGCATTGATAGCGGCTCGCAACCATTAGATTTGTATGCGCTAAGTGGGCTTGAATTTATTGAGCCTGACTTACAAAAATTTGCCTGTCTGCGTCTGGCCCGACAAGCGATGCAAGCGGGTACACAAGCGACCATCGTGCTCAATGCCGCCAATGAGATTGCCGTGGCTGCGTTTTTGAGTGGACAAATTCGCTTGACGGATATTGCTGATGTTAATGAGCAGGCACTCACCGAGATACAAGTGCCGTTATTAAATGAGCATGCCGACATAGATGATATATTAGCGATTGACAAAGTAGCACGCCGCCACACCGATGCGCTTATTAAAAAGCTGGCGTCATCGTAACAAAAGCAACTTAATCGAGAACAGATCATGACGTTTTTATTAACGCTGCTTGCGGCAATATTTGTCTTAGGTCCACTCATTGCTTTACATGAGTGGGGTCACTACATTGTGGCGCGTCTTTGCGGCGTTAAGGTGCTGACTTACTCTATCGGTTTTGGCCCTAAGCTCTTTGGTTGGACCAGTAAAAAAAGCGGTATTGACTATCGTATCTCAGCATTACCGCTTGGTGGCTATGTCAAAATGCTGGATGAGCGTGAAGGAGAGGTTGCAAAAGGTGAGCAACATTTGGCTTTTAATCGCCAGCATCCGCTAAAAAAGATTGCCATTGTCGCAGCTGGCCCTATCATGAACTTTGTCATCGCTATTGCCCTGTTTTGGGTATTGTTTATGACGCCAACAGAGCAGCTGGCGACCAAAGTTGGGCAAGTCTTACCTGATACGCCGGCTGCCGTGGCTGGGCTGCCTGTCGGTGATAAAATTGTTGCGATTGATGGTCATGACGTACAGACGTGGGAAGGTATCAATTATCGCCTTGCTGGCCGTATGGGTGAGACAGGCGAGGTCAGTGTTACCTTGCAGTCAGATCCACAAAATAGTAGCGCGCGCCAAACGTATCAAGCGCCAGTGCAGCAGTTCATGCAAGGCGCGGCGCAAGGTAAAGATGCGTTGAGCAGCTTTGGTATGCTACCGTGGCAACCACAAATAGCGCCGATAATTGGAAATCTGGCGCCCGATGGTGCGGCCATTCGTCAAGGCCTGCAAAAAGGTGATCGCATTACGGCGATTAATGATGAGCCAATCAAAGACTGGATTAGCGCCACCCGTATCATCCGCGACAGCCCTGAAGTACTTCTTAATTTTACGGTGTTACGTGACGGTAAATCTGTCCAGCTACCAATTATGCCACAAGGTAAAAAAGACAATTTGGGTAACGACTATGGGCAAATTGGTGCTATGGTGGCACAGTCTGAGATTGTTATCCCTGATGCTTACAAAACCACAGTGGTCTATGGTCCTGGCGAATCATTGATCAAGTCGTTTGAGAAGACCGAACAACTGGCAGTCATGACGGTAAGCTCAATGGGAAAAATGCTGTCAGGCATGATTGGTTTGGACAATTTGTCAGGCCCAATTACCATTGCCAAAGTCGCCAAACAAAGCTTCGATATCAGTTGGCAGATGGTGTTATCTACCGCGGCTTTGATTAGTTTGAGTCTGGCTGTGCTAAATCTTTTGCCTATACCGGTATTAGATGGTGGTCATATTGTGTATCACCTCATTGAGCTGATTCGCGGTAAACCCCTCTCAGAAGGCGTACAAATGGTGGGGTTAAATATCGGCTTACTCTTGCTGGCAGGTTTCATGGTGTTAGCAATTGGTAATGATATCAGTCGTCTTTTTTGAGCAAGTAATCAGCCATAGAGTGGATAAGACAAGAGACACTAATGGTTTTACGCTTATTATGCGCTAATGACGGCGATGATAGAGCGGAAGCTTTGTACCATGGCTACTGTACTAATCGTAATTTTTAGTTTATTTTGTGATGCATTTTATATAAAGTGTTCTGAGTCTCCCGCGTGTGAATATAAGATTTTATGCAAAACGGGCTAGACAATATGGGCTTTTTAACTTAACTTAAGCAAGTTTTTTATTGACGGATAGTGTTTATGCGTACGCCTTTATTTATGAGCGCGGCAGGGTTGCCGTTAGTGGTAGCGATGATGAGTATGCCTGTACAGGCTGCAGAGTTTGTAGTCACTGACATCGGTTTCAATGGTCTGCAACGCCTAACCCCCGATAGCCTCTATCCGGTTCTTCCTATTTCGGTAGGGGACACGGTGAATGACAGTAGTTTGGCGGCCAGTATTAAGGCGCTATATGCGACCGAAAACTTTGCCGATATTCAGAGCCGAGTCGAAGGGGGTCAGCTACGATTTGATGTCGTTGAGCGTCCAACGATCGCTGAGGTGAATTTTGAGGGCAATAAACTCATTCCAAAAGAAGGGCTGGAGCAAGGGCTTAGCAATGCTGGTCTGTCTGTCGGTGATGTGCTTAAGCAAGCCACGCTACAAGGCGTCGCCAATGAGCTACAGCAACAATATATCAGCCAAGGGTATTACAATAGTAATATCGAGGTTGACCAAACACTACTTGATGGCAATCGCGTCAAGCTCGATGTACGTTTTATCGAAGGCAAGCCTGCCAAAGTGGTTGATATCAACATTATTGGTAACAAACACTTTAGCGATGAAGAGATTAAAGACGTCTTTGCCGTGAAAGAATCGTCTTGGACACGTCTGCTGTCTAAGTCTGATCGCTATGCCAAAGAAAAGCTGGCTGCCAGTTTAGAAAACCTAAAAGCGCTATACCAGAACGATGGTTATGTACGTTTTGCAGTCGACAATGCCGTGCTTAATATCAGTGAAGATAAGAGCAGTGTCTTTATCGAAGTGAGTCTGAGCGAAGGTGAGCAATATCAGTTTGGCGAGGTGAGCTTTTTAGGTAAACCGACTTTTGACACAAATGAGCTAAACGAGTTGGTTGCTTTTGCTCCTAACGAAAAGTACTCGCAAGCCAAGCTAGAGGCGACGACTGCAGCGCTTAAAAGTCGCTATGGTAATGAGGGCTATTACTTAGCTCAGATCAGACCTGTGCCGCGTATCAACGATGATACCAAGATGGTTGATGTTGATTACTATATTGATCCTGCCCGTCCAATTTATGTTCGCCGTATTAACTTTACGGGCAATCTCAAGACCCAAGATGAAGTGTTGCGCCGCGAAATGCGTCAATTAGAAGGCGCTCTGGCATCTAGCGAAAAAATTCAATTATCACGGACACGCTTGATGCGTACCGGCTTCTTTAAAGCGGTTAATGTCGATGTGAAGCCAGTGCCTAATCAGCCCGACCAAGTGGATGTGCACTATACCGTTGAAGAGCAACCTTCTGGTAGTTCAACCATTGCAGCGGGTTACTCACAAAGTGGCGGTGTCACCTTCCAGTTAGATCTGACCCAAAATAACTTTATGGGTACCGGTAACCGTGTCAAGGCGGCGCTATCACGCTCAGAGACACGTGATTCTTATAGCTTGGGTTATACCGATCCGTACTTTACAGAAAACGGAGTGTCGCAAGGTATCAGCGCCTACTATCGCGAAACCAAGTATGATGACAGAAACGTCAGTAATTACGTCACCGATGCTTATGGTGCCACCCTCAACTACAGCTATCCTGTGGACGAGACCAAGCGCGTTAGTGCGGGTCTAAACGTGGATAACACCTCAGTACGTGGTGGTAGCCGTCTTGGCGTGTCAAACGTACAGCAGATTATCGATGATGGCGGTACGGTTGAAGACTTCACAGGAGACTTTGAAGGTCGTACAGGTTTTAAAAATGAGTACCAAACTTATAACTTATTATTTGGCTGGGATTACAGCACCTTAGATCGTCCGGTATTCCCGACCAAAGGGATGAGCCATACGGTTGATGCAACCATTGGCCTTGGTGATGCTAGCTATCAAAAACTCGTGTATCGCGGTAACGTGTACTATCCATTCTATAAAGATTGGGTGGCACGCGGTTATACCAAGCTTGGCTATGGTAATGATCTGCCATTTTATGAAAACTTTTATGCCGGTGGTTATGGGTCAGTACGTGGTTATGAAGCGTCCACGCTTGGACCTAGATCACAGTCCTACTATGATGCAGTCAATGACCCCTCTAATCAAACTTTGTTAGCAGAAGAAGTTGGTGGTAATGCGCTTGTCAGCATCGGTAGTGAGCTGATTTTGCCGATGCCGTTTAAAGGTGATTGGGCAGATCAAGTACGTCCGGTGCTATTCGCCGAAGGTGGTCAAGTGTTTGATACCACAGATAAGGAAGACCGTACCTTTATTGATCCAGATACAACAAATGAAGATAGAGATACCGGTGTGCCACTGTTAACCCAAGACAATAGTCTGCGCTTTAGTGCGGGTGTCGGCGTGACCTGGTACACGCCAATTGGCCCGATCTCTCTGAGTTACGCAGTGCCTATCGGTGATAAAGAAGGCGATGAGACCGAAAAAGTACAGTTCCAGATTGGTAATACTTTCTAACTTAGGGTAATTGTCCCAATTTATCTCGTTCATGATATAAAACGATGTAGATACATGAAGCATCAGTTAGAAATTAGTAGGTCGCCAAGATGATTTCTCAGCTTGGCGATTGCCTTATTCATAATAATGTTAATAGTAACTATGATAACGATTGAGCAACTTATCACTCAAATTGAACAGCGCCAGCCTATTGTGAACAAGGCAGAGATTGGCGCTGAACAGTTACGTCAAGAGTTCAGTAGCGTTGGTAGTTTAACCACTGCTGATCATGAGCAATTAAGCTTTTTAGCGGATCCCCATTACATTGCTAGTCTGGCGGACACGCAAGCAGGGGCGGTATTGGTCACGGCAGAGTATCGTGATCAAGTGCCAGCGAGCGCTGTCGCGTTGGTAGTCACCAGTCCTTATTTGGCTTATGCGGGCGCCAGTCAGTTGTTTGCTCGTGATTCATTGTCTAACGGTATTCACCCTAGTGCGGTGATTGCCGATAGCGCCGTCATCGGCGATCACGTCAATATTGGCCCTTTTTGTGTGATCGGTGATAATGTACAAATTGGTGCGCGCAGCTCACTTGATGCGCATGTGGTGGTTGAGGCAAATACTAAGATTGGGCCTGATTGTGTGATTAAGTCGCAAGTGGTTATCGGGCACGATAGCGTTATCGGTAGCCATGTGCGATTACACGCTGGCGTGAGTGTTGGCTCAGAGGGCTTTGGCTTTGCCCCGACCAGAGACCCTAGTGTTACTGGCTGGGAGCGCATTGCGCAACTAGGTCGTGTCGTGATTGGCGATCATGTGCGAATCGGTAGCCAAACCTGTATTGACCGCGGCGCCATTGATGATACGGTGATTGGTAATCATGTTATTATCGATAACTTGGTACAAGTGGCCCATAACGTGCGTATTGGTGATGGTACGGCCATCGCGGCTCAAACGGGTATCGCTGGTAGTACCAGTATCGGTAAGCGCTGCATCATTGGCGGCGCTGTCGGTATTACAGGTCATATCGAGATCACCGATGATGTGATCTTATCTGGGATGACCATGGTCACCAAATCCATTAAAAAGTCTGGTTCATATTCCTCTGGAACGGCTGCGATGCCGACGGCTAATTGGCGACGGGCAGCGGTACGTTTCCGTCAGCTAGGTCGTGAATAGCATAAATACAAACAAGTCATCAAAATTACAAACACAGCAAGGAAGTGCCGCTATGAGCAGCAACGATATAGATAGTTCAACTGATAACGAGATTAAAAGCTTGGCTGAGCAAGGTCTTACCCTGCCGCTAACTTACCATACCCTTAAGCATTACCTGCCGCACCGCTATCCTTTTCTGCTGGTCGATAAGATCATCGCTTGCACGCCAGGAGAGTGTATTACCGGTGTTAAGAACGTGACTATTAATGAAGAGTTTTTTAATGGTCACTTTCCTGATGAACCGATCATGCCAGGGGTGTTAATGGTAGAGTCGATGGCGCAAGTCTCAGGCGTGCTGGGATTTATTAGTGCCGGTTTGACCGCAGAAGATGGCTATCTATATCTGTTCGCAGGCGTTGATAAGGTGCGCTTTAAGCGCCGAGTCATTCCTGGGGATCAGTTGATTATTCGTGCCAAGACAGTGATGCAAAAGCATGGTATTTACAAGTTTGATTGTACGGTACATGTCGAAGACGAGCTTGCTGCTAGTGCCCAAATAATGATTGCTCGGCAAGCACAGTAAAGCTTAATGACTGCTATTGTGCTCATGTTGATTAAAATCTTTAGCGACTCCTATTAACATGAGCAGTAAAAATGATAGTTAGCAACCATGGTTAACAGCAGCGTCATGCTTATTTTATTTAATAAAGTTAAATTGGCTGTATTTGTTTTACCATTTACTCGCATCAGATGATACAAAGGCCCAAATTATGAGTCAGATCCACCCAACAGCACTCATCTCACCATCCGCTCAAATTGATGAGACGGCCGTCATCGGTCCGTATTGTATTGTCGGTGATGAGGTGACCATTGGCGCACACACGGTTTTGCACCGACATGTGGTTGTGACCAAGTTGACTCGTATTGGTCAACACAATCAGTTTTATCAGTTTGCAAGCGTTGGTGAAGACCCACAGGATTTGAAATATGCTGGTGAGCGTACGTGGCTTGAGATTGGTGATCATAATACCATTCGTGAGGCCTGTAGCCTACACCGTGGTACGGCCCAAGACAGTGAACTTACCAAAATTGGTAGCCATAACTTGCTGATGGTTAATACGCATGTGGCTCATGACTGTGTGATTGGCGACCATAACGTACTGGCCAATAATGTCGGGGTCGCAGGACATGTGACTATTGGGGATCACACGATTATTGGGGGTAACTCCGGTATTCATCAGTTCTGTACGGTTGATGACTATAGCTTGATCGGGGGCGCGAGTCTGATTTTAAAAGACGTGGCTGCTTTCACGATGGTCTCTGGCAATCCAGCAAAAACGCATGGTCTCAATGTAGAAGGGATGCGCCGTAAAGATTGGTCAAAAGAAACCATCGATGTGTTACGCCAAGCTTATCGTATGATTTTTAGATCAGGTTTGACGACAGTACAAGCGCTAGAAGTTTTAAACAACGAGCTGCTCCCAAAAGAGCCGAAGATTCAACTGCTCATCGACTCATTACAGAAAAGTCGTCGTGGTGTGGTGCGTTAAAAATGTAGAGAAGTTTTGTTTAAGACTGAATGTAGCGTTGGTATTTCAATTAGGCAAACTCTTGTCAACGATAGAAAAAACCACCGTAAGCCATAACCAATTGTTATGGCTTTTTATGTTTATGAGTACTTGACTTTTTTGGTCGCTTAGCAGAAACTGAGCGTTTACGATATTGTAAACAATTCTTTCTTAATGTTGCTGGACGCCTCACATTGATGCGTTTATTAAAGTGCCTGAGATTGTGAGTGGCGCTTTATGATAATCAAGGAAGATTATCAGCGACGTTAATTGGAGCACGAGGACGGAAAAAATGGCTATCAATAAACAAGAACATGCACAGTGGAGCTCAAGTTTTGGCTTCGTATTAGCAGCGGTCGGGTCGGCAGTTGGTTTAGGAAATATATGGAAGTTTCCATACATGGTTGGTGAAAGCGGTGGTTCTGCTTTCGTTATCGCTTATTTATTCTGTATCGCGCTGGTAGGTTTTCCGATTTTGGTCGCCGAATGGCTAATTGGTCGTCGTGGTCAAAAAAACCCCATCAATACTTTGGCTGATGTTGCGGCAAGTGAAGGCAAGTCACGCAATTGGGGTATTATAGGCGCTTCCGGTATTTTAGGTGGTTTCTTAATTCTGTCTTTTTATAGTGTTATTGGTGGTTGGGCGCTCAACTATATTACTAAAGTGGGTACAGGAAGTTTTGCAGGCCAAGACAGTGATTCTGTCGCTGCGACCTTTGATGCCATGTTAGCTTCAGCCGGTACGTTGACGATTTGGCACACGGTCTTTATGATTTTGACGGCCATTATCGTTGGTATCGGCGTGACGGGCGGTATTGAGAAGACCGCGAAGGTTTTGATGCCATTATTAGGGCTTATCCTGTTCGTTATCGTTGGTTATAACGTGGTGAATGGAGGCTTTGGTGAGGCAGTGGCTTACTTATTTACGCCAGATCTTAGTAAGCTGACGGCGGATGTCATGCTCGCGGCTCTGGGTCATGCCTTCTTCACCCTGTCTATTGGTATGGGTATTATGATTGCTTATGGCTCGTATCTGGGCCGTGAAGTGAACTTGCTTAAAACCGCACGAACGGTTGTGATTTTGGACACGGTTATTGCGTTGGCTGCGGGTCTAGCCATTTTCCCAATTATCTTTAGCAATGGTCTAGATCCTGCTTCAGGCCCTGGTCTTATCTTTGTTAGCTTACCGATTGCTTTTGGTAGCATGGGCGCAGGTACTATCATTGGTACCCTGTTCTTCTTACTTATTACCTTTGCTGCTCTTACCTCGTCAATTTCACTGCTTGAACCAACGGTTGAGTTTTTAGAAGAGCGTACGCCAATGAGCCGTACGGTATCAACCATCGTTGCAAGTACGGTGATTTGGCTATTGGGCGTTGCGGCATTGTTATCGTTTAACCTATGGTCTGAGTTCACCATTATGGGCAACGGGATCTTTGATGCTTTGGATAAAATTACCAGTAAGTTTATCCTCCCTTTAACGGGTCTTGCAGCGATTATCTTCCTTGCTTGGCAAATGGATCAACGCAGTATTCAGCAAGAGCTTGGCTTGTCTAATGGTGCATGGAAAGTTTGGCAAATCGTTGCTAAGTTTATTGCCCCTATCGCGGTGATCGTTGTATTTGTTACCTCACTGATGGGATAGCATAGCGACTGATGAAAAGTATTTGCTTGTTTGGTTTGAAAAACACTCAATAATAAAAAGGGCTTAAGATGATTCTTAAGCCCTTTTTGTTACTTGTACGAGTCTAAAAAATATTATGTTTAGCGCAAATTTAGTTCAGGAACGGTTTGTCCACGCTTGCTATAAAACTCATTTACGAACTCATCAAAGCGGTCTTGCTCAATAGCGTCTCTGATTCCTTGCATCAAGCGCTGATAGTAGCGCAAGTTATGAATAGTCGCCAGCTGGGCACCTAGCATCTCTTTGCATTTATTTAGATGGTAGAGATAAGCACGGCTAAAGTTTTGGCAAGTATAGCAGTCGCACTCTGGGTCTAGAGGGCCTTCATCATTACGGTATTGGCTATTACGGATACGTACTATGCCAGCATTTTCAGTGTCGCCTGTGACGAAATAGTGACCATTACGTGCATTACGCGTTGGCATCACGCAGTCAAACATATCGACACCGCGGCGCACGGCCTCGACGATGTCTTCCGGCTTACCAACACCCATCAGATAACGCGGCTTGTCTGCTGGCATATCATCTGGGATATAGTCCAAGACATCCATCATCTCATCCTTTGGCTCACCCACGGATAAGCCACCGATGGCATAACCATCAAAGCCGATATCGAGTAGACCGTCGAGTGACTGCTGGCGCAAATCGGCATACATACTGCCTTGGATAATGCCAAATAGGGCATTGGTGCTACCCAGTCTTTTGTGCTCATCAACGCAGCGTTGTCCCCAACGAAGTGAAAGCTCTAAAGACTTTTTCGCTTCGTCGTGAGTGGCGGGATAAGGGGTACACTCATCGAATTGCATGACGATGTCTGAATTCAAGCTGTACTGAATTTGCATGGATTTTTCTGGAGAGAGAAATACCTTGGCGCCGTCGATAGGAGATTTAAAATTAACCCCTTCTTCGGTGATTTTACGCATGGCACCCAGACTGAATACTTGGAAGCCACCGGAATCGGTCAGAATGGGTTTATCCCAATGCATAAATTTATGCAGACCGCCGAACTTATCAATCACTTCAGTACCTGGACGTAACCACAGATGAAAGGTATTGCCTAAAACGATATCAGCACCGATGGCTTCGATATCACGTGGCAGCATGCCTTTGACCGTACCATAAGTGCCAACAGGCATAAAAGCTGGCGTTTGCACATCGCCATGATTGAGATGAACCGTACCACGGCGTGCACGCGTTTCACCGCTGGCCGTTTTATGTAAGACAAATTGCATATGATAACCGCTATTTAAGCTATGAAAATAGCGCCAATTATAGCATTGTTAAGGTTTTTTTTGGATATGGATATTTAATCTCATTGACGACCCTTATCCATATCACTCTGCTACAACCAAAAGATACAGACATGACGACAGGATAGTTGGTAAAGTATAAAACAGTTGGTGAACGATGACGAATCGCCAGACCATGCTTTTAGACGCTGGAGACACACTATGAAAAAGGCATCCTACTTATTACTAAGTGGTTTATTATTGACATCAGGAGGCGCTATGGCTACCGAAGAGCCAGACTATACGGTTTTGTCGCAAGAAGATGACTTTGAATTGCGGCATTATGATGAGCAGCTGGTGGCGCAAACTTGGGTGACAGGGGATCAAAAAAGCGCTAGTCGTGAAGGGTTTAAAGTATTAGCGGACTATATTTTTGGTAACAATACAGCGCCTAGCGGGGAGAGTGGCAAGATTGCGATGACGGCGCCCGTTACGATGCAGCCTGATCCCAAAACAGACAGTAATGACTCTCAAAAAATTGCGATGACGGCACCAGTGAGTATGCAAAAAGCGGATGGTCAATGGCGCGTACAGTTTACGATGCCCAGTCACTACACAATGCAAACGCTGCCTAAACCAAACAATCCAAATGTTGAGATCGTGGAAGTGCCCCCGCAAAATTACGGGGTCATCAAATTTTCAGGGTTGGCAGGCAGTCAAAAAGTAGCGACTAAAACGGAGGAGTTGCAGTCTTGGATGCAAGAGCGCAACTTAACCATAACGGGTGTACCTGAGTTGGCACGCTATAATCCGCCATGGACGCTACCCTTTATGCGTCGCAATGAAGTGATGATTGCGTATCAGCCAAAATAAAGCAAAAAAAAGACAGCATGGGCTGTCTTTTTTTTTGAGCTTTTAATATACGAGTATTAGTTTTTTTGCTCACGGATGATGTTAAGCATACGGCGCAATGGTTCTGCCGCGCCCCATAACAGCTGATCACCAACGGTAAACGCGCCTAGATATTCAGGTCCCATATTAAGCTTACGCAAGCGACCTAACGCAACTGTTAGCGTCCCTGTCACTGCCACTGGGGTTAAACGATTCATAGTCGCTTCTTTGTCATCTTCGACCAAATCTAACCACTCGTTGCCGCTGTTTTTAAGGGCAGCTTCGATCTCGTCTAATGGAATGTCTTTTTTTAGCTTGATGGTTAGACCTTGAGCGTGACAGCGCATCGCGCCAATGCGTACACACATGCCATCGATAGGAACCGTATTGGTTTGGTCATTACCAAGGATTTTATTGGTTTCAACGCCACCTTTCCATTCCTCTTTTGATTGCTTGTTTTCTAGCTGTGCGTCGATATAAGGAATCAAGCTACCAGCCAATGGCACACCAAAGTACTGTCTAGGAAAATCATTTGAGCGTTGAGCTTGGGCGATTTTTTTATCGATATCTAAGATAGCGCTCGCAGGATCAGCCAGCTCGTCTCGGACGGTGTCATGCAGCAGACCCATACCACTGATTAGCTCACGCATGTTGTTGGCACCAGAGCCGCTTGCTGCTTGATACGTCATCGCGCTGACCCATTCCACCCAGCCTTTATTAAACAGCTCACCGATGGCCATTAGCATCAGAGATACCGTACAGTTACCACCGATAAAGTCTTTTTTGCCGTTGGCGAGTGCGCTGTCAATGACGGTGCGATTGACTGGATCAAGAATGATGATGCTATCATCTTCCATGCGCAATGTGCTCGCCGCATCAATCCAGTAGCCATTCCAGCCACTATCACGCAATGGCTGATGAACTTTTGAGGTGTAATCGCCGCCTTGGCAAGTAATAATCACATCACAAGCTGCTAGTGCATCAATATCATGAGCGTCTTTTAACTGGCTGGTTTGAATACCATCAAAGCTTGGCGCATCCCCGCCTGCATTACTGGTCGAAAAAAATACAGGTGTAATACCGTCAAAGTCTTTTTCTTCAAGCATACGTTGTATCAATACTGACCCGACCATGCCGCGCCAGCCTACCAAGCCTACTGTTAAATTACTCATGAAATCTAATCCTATTTACAATTATTTATTGCATTGCCAGCCGATAACAATGCCGTGATTGGCCCTAAAAAGCAAGGCGTTTTGGCGATTTTTAGGCGTTTTTCATACACTATTAACTATGTTCATTATAACTTTTAGTTATTAACATAATGCTGATACTTCTATTGCTTGGGGACACACATGGTGTCTAAAAGCAAGAAGGCTAGTGTGCAATACTTACTATCGTAGATGCGACAAATTGTAACGTTTTATGGCACTTACCCCTTAATTGACACTCATTAGTAGGTGATAATCTCATGAAATGCTAAAGTAAGTACCTAACGTCAGCTCAATAAAAACCAAGCAAGACTTCACTATTGAACCAACACTGAACATCAACTCTAGGGTTCAATGCCCATTTTAATAGACGGTTAATACATACTATGGATCTCTCACTATTATATTACAGCGTACAGTGGCTCGCAGGGCTCATCGCATTTGTGACGATTTGGGGCTGGATGCCACTTGATAACTGGTGGGTGCGCGGCGTTGAGTTTCCACGCATTCAGATAATGGTGCTTGGTGTCATTGCTTGGATTGGCATGTTGGCGTTTTGGCCAAATTGGCAGCTAGGTCAGTGGCTGCTGTTTATCGTATTGAGTGTCACTCTAGCGTTCCAGCTGAGAATGGTATTGCCTTATACCAAACTGTGGAAAAAAGAAGTACAAGAAGCAAAAGACACGCCAGAAGGAGCGTCGTATCAGCTCAAAATCATGGTCTCAAACGTTCTCACGCCCAATGATGAAACCCAAAAACTGGTCGATTTGGTTAAGCAAAAACAGCCTGATATTTTAATCACGCTAGAAAGTGATAAAAAATGGGAGAGGGCGCTGCATCAAATCGAATCTGACTATCCTTATACGGTAAAAGTACCACTGGATAATCTATATGGGATGCACTTGTATTCTAAGCTTGAGTTGATTGATCCTAAAGTTAAGTATTTGATGATCGATGACATACCTTCTATTCACACACAGTTACGCCTGCAAAGTGGTCGCGTGATTTGGTTGTATTGCTTGCATCCTATGCCACCAAGCCCCACGGAAGCGGATAAATCGACCACTCGCGATGCCGAGCTACTAATGGTGGGCAAACACATAAAAGAGAATGAGCAAACGGCCATATTGGCCGGTGACCTCAATGATGTGGCATGGTCAAAAACGACCAGGCGCTTTCAGCGAATATCAGGGTTGTTAGATCCACGTATTGGCCGGCATTTCATCAACACTTTTCATGCCAATTATCCATTTTTGCGCTGGGCATTGGATCATATTTTCCATAGTGCTTGCTTTACCGTGGTAGACATTCAACGTATGCCTTCTATCGGCTCCGACCATTTTCCTGTCATGACTACCTTACAATATGCCCCAGAAGAAGCGAGTCAACAAGAGCAAAACGCACCGACCGCGGCCGCAGAGGATAGCAAAGAGACAGAGAGTAAAATAGAAGAAGGTAAAAAAGAAGGAGAAAAAGTCTCAAAGGAGCACGCAGACGTGCAGAGAGGCTTGGGTTAACAGGGTGCTAACATGACCACCCATAGTGTCATTGAAAGCCCCGATAAGCACGTAAGCATATGCTTACGTGAAATAAGGTCTTTAGCCTCTAGTCGTATCAAGCGGATTGCACTAAAATACAATCATCAACACAAGGATACGCAAGGATGCAGTGTTGAGGCAGTAGTATAAAAGTTCAGGTCAGCCCGCTGTCTTATATACGCTACTGTTTGTGACTTAGGATGAGTCCACATGGAAGAGATAATAACAACAAGATGAAACGCCATAGCCCTGAACCAATCGCCCTAGGTTCGGGGCTTTTCTTTGTGTGTAAACTATTGATTTATAAGAGTGTGGGTTTAACGCATGGGCAGAAAGTACAAAAGCATACATTGATAACCGACGTTCAGTTATTTCTTTAGATCATAAATAAGAAGGGTACATGCCTTAGCACATACCCTTCTTAATAAAACACTATTAGCGATCATTTATCTTATCGAGGCATGGATAGATAGACTATCCCAGTACTTGGATATAAGCGCCCGCTCGTAGCTCTTGTAACCAGTCTTCTTTGGCTTGCGGTGCTAGGCGTTGATACAGTGTTTGGCGCGCCATGTTGCGACGATACTGGTCACTTACGTCTTGCTGACGTTTGCCTTCCACCTTTAAGATGTGCCAACCGAATTGGGTTTTGAAAGGGACAGAGTAATCACCAACCGCTGTGTTTTTCATCATGGCTTCAAATGGGCCAATCATATCTTCTTCGCTGACCCAATCAAGATCACCGCCGCGACCTGCTGACCCTGGATCGTCGGAATAAGTCGATGCCAAACCAGCAAAATCAGCACCGTCACGTAGTTGCTCATACAGATCATTGATTTTTTGTTCAGCAAGCGCATCCGTCTGTAACTCATCAACTTTAACCAAGATATGACGAGTATGCCACTGCGGTATGAGCATGGTATCGCTGGATTTCTTGTCAGCAAGCTTAATGATGTCGATACCTTCAGGAGTCACTAGCGGTGCGCTGACAGCGCCAACATCAAGCTTGGTAATCTCACTCGATAGCTCTGTAGGGAGAGCCGCTGCTTTATGAAAGCCCATATCGCCCCCTTGTAGAGGGATAGGGTAGCTGCCTTGGCTGGCAGCAACAGCTTCAGCGACATTGATATTGGGGGCAAGCAGACGATCACGCAGCGCCTGTGCGACTTTCAGTGCTTCTTCACGCTGAGCGTCTGATAGGCGGCTGTAGTCATCCATGTAAGGAACCCGCACATGAATGGTTTGATACTCGCTTTGATTTAGGCGCTTGGCTTCAGGTGAGGCCAAAAACGCATCAATATCTTGTTCGCTAATGCGTACTCGATTGCTGATTTGGCGCTGTTGCAAGGCTTGAATGGCGGCATCTTCAATCAATTGAGTACGTAACGCAGCATAGCTACCGGGTTGTGCTGCGTCTAGACGTTGTTGTAACGCTGAGATGCTATTAAGTCCCTGTGTCTGGGCGATTTGAGCAAGGCGTTGATTAATAGCCGCTTCATCAGGATTCAGACCGACGCGTTTGACCATGGAGAGTTGCAGCTCGCGCAGGATGAGTGCGTTTAACACTTCAGACTGCAGTTGCGCTGAATTAGCCATGGGCTCACCCGCCGCTTGTGCTCGTGCTTGGGTTTGCTGGATAGCATTGATCAACTCGCTTTTTAAAATAGCGTTTTCATTGACCAAGGCAATAATGCCGTCTGTGCTATTAGCTGGTGTCAAACGATTAATGCTGCTTTGATCAGCAGGAGGCGTTGCTTGTACTGCTGCATTGATGGTAGCAGCTTGGGCACTTAATGTAAGCGCCAGACTGGCACTCATAGATAGCAATACAGCGCGGCTCGTTTGACGTAAAGAAAAAAATCTCATGATGCTCCTCATCAATGTCATCACATTGGATGGTAGTTGGTTAATGCTGTCTCACACACTTAATAGGCGAATGTTAGACAGCGTTATCCATAATAGGGTGGCAAACTGGGTGGTGAAAAATGTTATATCAGTATCTTATCTATGCAAACCATTTATTAATCTGGTAACCAGACAATGTATCAGTCTTTCCATGCTGTCTGGACAGGTTCAAAGCCCAAAACCTTATCAGTCAGTAAGCGTGTTAGGCGGCTACTACCACTACCAAGACCGTTTAATCTAATCTCTGCCATAATCGCTTGCGTTGGTTTGTCTTTGACGTTTAGGTCATTATAGTAACGACGTCCATAAACTGCAAAACCAAAACAGCAATCTTCATAATCAATGCCGACCAGAGAATCAAGCATTTTATCACGATTATAGTCATATTGACCTTGAGCCAATATACGCCAGCTATTATTGATAGGGAAGACTGCGGATGCTGTAAAAGCTGAGAGCGGCAACTGATTGGTGTTTTCATCACGTTGACGTTTCACGAAACCCACGTTAAACAAGCTATTGTCTGATGGCTGATAACGCAGCTCAGTCGTAATATAGTTTAAGTCATAGTCATTGGTCAGTGCACCACTGACATCAACCCAAAAGTTATTATAAGGCTGCGTGCTGGTATCCCAGACCATCCCTGAAGAAGAAGAACTAAAGACAGGTTGATCATTGTCAAGCGTGACACGGCCATCATCGATATAAAACTGCTCTGCTATGCTACCATCAAAACGTGTCACACCCGTTGCGTCGATGTAACGATAATTAATACCAGGAGTGATTGAATGCAAATCTTGCAAGCGATCATGGCCCAAGAACCAGCTGTCTGAAAACAGCTGCTCGTAGTTGATAGAGGCAATACGCGTGTTAAAGTTAGGGAGGTCGTTTTGGTTCTTATAGGGCGAATAGGTGTATTTTAAGCGCGGGCTAAGCAACTGATAGCCACCCATCGTGTCGTCAAAAGCGCCAAAAGGGGACCCTGCTTGGTAAAAATTCAATCCAGCATCGATACTGGCTTGCGGTACAAACACGGACTGACTGCCATCTTCGTCACTCAGCTGGTTGTCTGCTAAGCTGTCTTCATCATATGACGTATAAAGATGCTGTAGGCTTAGTTTGGGCTCAATATAACCCCAAGACTTCTCGATTGGATACGCAGCGCTGAGTTTATTGTAAAGACGGACGCCACTTTTTTCATTTTCAGAGCCATCATCGATGGATTTTTTAAAGTAAGCAGAATCACTGACGCCCGTGATATCAAAGTTTTTGGCCCAAGGCAGGCGATAATCAAGTTTGAGCTGCGGCAATCGTGAATAAGGCTTGTCTTTATCTTTTAACGGCTGTCCATTATCGGTAAACGCATTTAAGGTTTGAAACGTTTCTACTTTTAATTCACCGTCAACATAATCATTATAATAATTCACGCGCGCACGGCGTGGTAAGTTGATGGTGCTATCTGATAAGCCTAACGTATCAAAATCGTTCAGATAGTCTGCGTCTGATACGTAGCTGTATTTGGCGTCACCGCTTAACCGTGGAATGCTACTAGATGACCAATAATGATCATAAAAGAAACTGGTGCGATCTTCGTCATTATACTCTTTATCATTGGGCAGGTATGAGCCGTTAAAAATACCCTCACCATAACTTTCGGTTAAGTAGCGAAACTCTCCTGAGAGCATAGGGTTACGATCAGTGTAAATATGGGTGTTGAGCGTGGCATCATAATTGGGCGCTAAATTGAAATAATAAGGTACATCAAGTTCGACGCCGCTTTCACTACTAAAACTGGCGTTCGGTAATAAAAAGCCACTACTACGACGACTGTCAATCGGAAAGTTAAAATACGGCAGATAAAACACGGGCACATCAGCGATACGGAAGGTTGTATTATAGGCCTCGCCGCGACCCGTCTCGGTATTCAAATCAATACTTTTGGCATCAAACTGCCACTTGCGATTGGTGGGCGGACAGGTGCTAAACATTACCTGATCTAACTCATACTGACTGTCATTAGGACGGTTTAAGCGCTTGGCATAGCCGTGTGCTTGCAACTCCACACTAGCAAAGGCCACGTCATTAGCCGTTGATTGCCCCGTCTCCGTATTATACGCTAAGCTATCTGCGACACCGATAAGGCCGCCTTGTGATGCCTGAGCAGCTAAGCTGGCTTGAGGATTATTTAGCAAGCTGCTTCGTGGTACTTGCTGTCCTGTCGCTTGGTCAGTAAACATGACGTTGCCTTGAGCAGCAGCCACACTGTTGCTCAAATCTAGTACGATTTTTTCTGCTTCTATACGCTGGGTACCTTGATTAAGAATCACGTTACCTGATAGTTCAGCGTAGTCAACATTGTCGTAATAACCGTAGTCTGATTCGGTAAACAACGGCGCTTGACTGTTTGGGATGTTCGTCAGGTTAGGGGCTGGCTGGCCATTAGCTACGCCAGCCTCATTTACAGCGCGCTGGTAGTTAGGGTTGCTCTTTGGATACACCCATTGGCCTTCGCAGCGTTGAGCGCTATCTACAGCATTCGGTAATAACTGTAAGTTGCTACCCACTTTTGGGATGGTTGTCGATGTAGACGTTAGTGCATTTTGAATGCCGTCTTCTTCAGTGTTTGTTGTTCCATCCGTATTACTTAACGGTGGCGTGTCAGTATCTGGTGTCAGCTCGTAAAACTCTGCCAAACGCATCAGACTGTCTTGAATACTTTCATCATTAACATTAAGATCACTACGATCTACAAGAGGATCTACAACAGGCTCAGGGGTAATCGTCTCACTGACTCGTGTCACGTTACGGCTTTGTTCGTCATCCCTTGCGTTTGAAGCGGATACAAAATCGTCATGATCGCTATCATTGATAGCCGTAACTTCTAGAGAAGGGTTGTCAATATTACTGTCAGTATGATTATCAAAGTCACTAGCTAAAGAGTGGTTATCAGTCGTAGCACCAGCGTCCGCCTGTTGATACTTATTATTCTGAACATCGCCCTTATGATTACGACTGTTTTGATAGCGAATGTCACTAATGTCACTATCTACGGTAACACTGCTGTCAGTGACTAGCGGCTCCGTTGGCTGTATGTCGGTGTCATTGATGGCAGCACTGACCGTTAGACTTGATAAGCCTAAGGCACCAAATAAAATCAAGCGGATGCTTTGGTAAAGCGGAGAATATAACAAGGGCACACCTATGATTGCAGAGCCTATTGGATTGCGTTACTGAGTTTAGTCGCCATACTATTGAGTCATATCGAATAGCATGTAACCGGCTAAAAGACTATTCATTGCTCATGTAATTTTAAGAGTTTGGGCATTTTACATATAATGACGACTAATCATAGTCAAAAAAAACCAAATCAGCTACACTATTTACCAAAATTTATAATGTAGCCAAGCTGTTTTTTAAATGGGTGCTAAAATTGTGCATAGCACTACAGGTATTGAATGATAACTCAATACGACTATGTATAGCAGCAACTGTGGCGCAGACATCACTATTTTAGCAAGTATTTGCTCGACTTATCACTACTTTACTCGTTTCTGACTTATATCTAACCTATGATGCCTTTTATGACTGATCACAAAACTTTAGAGCCGAACATGACTGAAACCAGTAGCAATAATCGCTTACAGCAGTTAGAAAACTGGTTACAGCAAGTATTTACAGAGCAAGCATTTAATCTAGATAGCTTGCCTGGGGACGCGAGCGCCCGTCAATATCACCGTCTCCAGTTATTAGGAGAGAGTGATACGGGAGAATCGCGTTATATTGTCATGGATTCTGCTGACGAGCAAGACGCCTTGCGCCAGTTTATCAATATCGCCAAATTGATGGCACCAGCAATCAATGTGCCGACGCTCATCGCACAAGATGTGACAAAGGGCTTTTTAGTATTACAGGATTTTGGCACGGTAGAATTTGCCCATTTGCTCGTTAATGCGACGCCTGCCCAAATTAATACGTACTATCAGTTGGCAATGCAGACATTGGTGGCGCTACAGAGCGTCCCAATTGAGATGGCAAAATCCCAGCACCAATTGCCAGATTATGATAGCGCGTTATTGGAACGTGAAATGGATTTATTTAGTGACTGGTTTATACCTTACGTTGGTGCCGCACTTGATAAAACGTTGTGGTCCAATGTAAAGTCGGCCCTAATAAAAGAGATCTTGTTACAGCCACAAGTCATCGTTCACCGGGATTATCACAGTCGCAATCTCATGCAAGATCAAGCGGATAATGCGCGCTTAGGTGTGATTGACTTTCAAGATGCCGTCGTAGGATCCTATACTTATGACTTGGTGTCATTGGTGCGTGATGCTTACGTTGAATGGCCAGAGAGTCAAATATCTGAGTGGATCAACGATTTTTGGCAACTGCAACAGCAGGCAGGATTAACCACAGCGAAAAGCGCTGAGCAGCTTGAGAACGATGTGAATGTGATGGGTGTACAGCGTCATTTAAAAGTATTGGGGATTTTTATTCGCTTGTCCCAACGTGATGGCAAAGACCGCTATTTGGCCGATATTCCCAAAGTGATGCGTGATTTGCTGACTGAGTTAGACTGGCTTGCGGATAAGGGTAGTGATGAGATAAAACAAGCGGTGGTCCCTTTTAATCAATGGCTACAAGATAGCGTGCTACCTAATTATAAAGATAAATTCGCCGTAGTATAAATACGCATGAGTTAGGCTAAAAGCTTACGTCATATATTAAAAGGAGCATGCATGTCAACGTCTACACCTAAGATTACGCAAGCAATGATTTTGGCTGCGGGCAAGGGTACGCGTCTGCGTCCGTTAACACTTGAGACCCCAAAGCCTTTGGTCGAAGTCGGTGGACAACCGCTGATTGTTTGGCACATCAAAGCGTTACAGGCGGCTGGTATCACTGATATTGCCATTAATGCGTCATGGCTGGCTGATAAATTAATGGACACATTGGGAGATGGTGCGAAGTACGGCGTCACACTGCATTGGTCGGTTGAAGAGGATGAACCACTTGAGACAGCAGGCGGTATTTTCCAAGCATTACAAACAGGCAAGCTACGAGACGAGCCATTCATTCTCGTTAACTCTGATGTGTGGACGACTTATGACTTCACCCAACTGCGAGACTATAGGCTGAGTGCGGATCAGCGTGCGCATTTATTATTGATTGATAATCCTGCGCATAATGATGGTGGTGATTTTGCTATTAATAACGGTCTCGCCAGTGAGCAGCCAATTGGCGAGGCAGACAAATTTACCTTTGCTGGTATCAGTGTGATGTCACCTCGACTGGTTGATGGGTTGGTGTCAGGTCAACCAGCAGCGTTGGCACCACTTCTTAAGCAAGCGATGATAAAGTTTCAAATTACCGCTGAGGTTATCACTGATAACTGGATAGATGTCGGTACGCCTGAGCGCTTAACGCAAGTGAACGCGTTTATAGAGAGTCATGGCGCCAACAATCATCTCGGATCGTAAGTGCAATAAAGACTTTAAAAGTAGCTTGTAAGAAACAGCCTCACATAAAAAAAGCAGCGTTGATTATTCAACGCTGCTTTTTTTATATGAGACGAGAGGTGGTCACTAAACGCCCATGGCGAGTTTGATTAACTGCGCAATCGTAAAAACCACCAAAAATCCTGCCACATACAAGCCAATAAACCACAACCACTGTGATTGTTTTTTACTAAGCTTCTTCATGAAAACCTCCTGATTGGCTTACGTATTGTGACTACCTTAAATGAATCATGGTAGCCACTTTTTGGCTGATCCGTTGTGCTGCTATGAGCGATTAATACATGGGTTTGTGATCAGATTTACCTTTGAATGTATAGTAGGCAAAAGCGGTATAACTCAAAATAATCGGTAGCATGATACCGGCGCCAATCAACATAAAGGACAGGGAGGTATCCGCAGCAGCTGCCTCATAAATCGTCATTTGATACGGTACAATATAAGGGAACATAGCAAAACAAACGCCGATATAACCCATCAAAAACAACGCAACAGTCAATAAGAAAGGGCGATACTCACGCTCTGTTTTTAAGTCTTTACGCATCAAGAAAAACAGCAGCACAACGATAATGGGCATAGGCGCAAGATACAACAGACTCGGGAAGCTAAACCAGTCTTCGAGTGCATTGATGTCTGAGAAATACATAAATCCTGTGACGATGATCATTGCCACTACTAAAGCCAGTAACATCCAGCCTGAGACTTTGCGTGCCCAAACTTGTAAAGTGTGTTCGGTTTTTATGATGAGCCACGTAGAGCCAAGTAACGCGTAACCAATGATCAAGGCAAAGCCGCAAACAATAGGGAAAGGTGACAACCAGTCGAATGGCCCACCAGTGTAAAGACGGTTGCTTGCTTCAAGACCTTGAACTAGCGCTCCAAGCATAATACCTTGGGAAAAAGTAGCAATGACTGAACCCACAAAAAAGAAAGTGTCCCATACGTGTCGACGTGAAGAGGCTTTAAAACGGAACTCAAACGCCACGCCGCGCATGATAAGACCGAACAGCATGGCGGTCACGGGTAAGTAGAGGCCCGTCATAATAATGCCATAAGCGACTGGGAAGGCTGCGAACAGACCGCCGCCGCCAAGTACCAACCAAGTCTCGTTACCATCCCAAAACGGGGCAATAGAGTTCATCATCCGGCTACGGTTTTTATCTGAACCTGCAAACGGAAATAAAATACCACAACCCAAATCAAAGCCGTCAAGTAGTACATAAATGAAGACAGAGAGGGCGATAAGGCCGCCCCAAATCAAAGGTAAGTCTAATACATCACCGTAGTTAAACATTAGCGTAACCCTCCATCATCAACATCATTAGCAGGAGTGTCTATATCTTTTTTGGTACTCTCTCCCGGGCTACTATCACCACTGAGTGCGCGCCCCTGACTTTCTGTCACTGTATGATCATAATAATGATCTTCATCCGGATCTTCGTAAGGCTTAGGTCCTTGTGCGATGAGGCGCAAAATATAAAAGCTGCCAGCGCCAAACACGAAAATATATAACACAATAAAGCCAATGAGCGTCGTGGCAACTTGCTGTGCGGCGAGCGGTGACATACTTTCAGCGGTACGAATCACACCATAAACGGTATAAGGCTGCCGTCCTGTCTCAGTCACAAACCAGCCCGCCAATAACGCGATAAACCCAAGCGGTGTCATCATCATCCACGCGCGGTGAAACCAGACACTGTCAGGATTGAACTGTTGTTTTTTGAAATACTTATAGAGACTGAATAAACCCACCAGTACCATCAACATACCGATACCAACCATAATACGGAACGCCCAAAAGACAATAATAACTGGGGGTTGATCCTCGGGTGCCCAATTTTTAAGACCTTTTACCTCGCCATCTAGCGAATGGGTTAAGATCAATCCGGACACGTAGGGAATACTAACTTCGTATTTATTGGTTTGGTTTTCTTGGTCAGGGATCGCGAATAAGCGTAGCGCAGCCCCGCGTTCATCCTCCCAAATGCCTTCCATCGCTGCCACTTTAGCTGGTTGATGCTCTAAGGTGTTTAGACCATGCTCATCGCCAATTAATACTTGAGCAGGCGCTACAAATATGGCCATGATCATCGCCATGCCTAGCATCACCCGGCCATGCTGCCGGTGCTCGGTATGTTTTTTAGACTGAATGTAATACGCACCGATGCCACCAATGACAAAAGCGGTGGTCAAGAACGCTGCTGTCATCATATGAGCATAGCGGTAAGGGAACGAAGGGTTGAAGATAATCTCAAGCCAATTGGTGGGATAGAGCAGCCCGTCTGCGCCTATCATAAAGCCCTGCGGCGTTTGCATAAAACTGTTGGCTGACAAAATCCAAAAACCTGAAATCAGCGTGCCAATGGCGACAATGGCTGTTGAGGCAAAATGCATGCGTTTGCTGACCCGTCCCCAACCAAACAGCATGATACCTAAGAACGACGCTTCTAAGAAAAAGGCGGTTAATACTTCATAAGCCAGTAGTGGGCCTAAGACGTTACCTGCTTTATCAGAGAAGACGGCCCAGTTGGTACCGAACTGGTAAGACATGACCACGCCCGATACTACGCCTAAGCCGAACACCACGGCAAATATTTTTACCCACTGTTTATAAACTTCAGCGTAAATAGGCTTACCCGTTCTTAACCAACGGAATTCAAGCACCGTGAGCCAACTGGCAAGACCGATAGAAAAAGCGGGAAAGACAATATGAAATGAGATCACAAAAGCGAATTGGATACGCGCTAGCATCAGCGCATCAAGCTGGTCAATCATAAACGTAGCGAACATAAACGGTTACCCTTATCTGTTAGCTGAATAGCGCTGGCTTCCATAAAACGCTTAATGAACTGTCCGTAATGACCTATAAAGGCAAGAGACCGTCGTTACGGACAATAGCTTAGTGTTAAATAGCCAGCAACATTGGAGATAAAGTGCGGCTACGCTAACAACTGTTTAGCTGGATTGAATAACTTATATCCTTATAAATTAATATATTATTGTCATTACTATAAGCGTATTATGCGCCTCCCTTGATACGCAAGCAAGCCGCTCAACGGCTCAGTCACATATCTGGTCGTGACTTAAATAGGCTAAAAGCCCCTCAGAAGCTTGAATTAATAGTAGGGAAAACTGACCTTTTATTCAATGGGTATTGGAGTGCTTTAACGGGATTACAACGTAACGGCTAAGCGTCGCTTGTGAACCGTTTTAGTAACGGCTTTTACTTAGTGAGCCGATCAGCCCGCTTTTTCCCCTTTTTAGTGTGTAACCCAATTAGTATGTGACCCAAGCGCACCTTACTCCTGTAATTGCTGATGTAAAATTCGACGTAAGGTCAAAATCGTTTGTGGATTGGTTTGAATACTGTGACCACCGTTAATAACCGTCTCAGAGGCGGCTCCGTCAAGATGGGCGCTAGTATAAGGGACGATACCATCTGATAACCGTTCCGTCAGCGCTTGGCTAATATTCTCATCAACCGTCAAAGCAGCGATCAGGGGTTCAGCGGGAATTTTTGCTGTGTCTGAGGTGTCGCTTGTATTGGTAGTCTCTTTTTTATCTTCTTCTGTGGCTTGCGATAAGTCAATTTTTGCACCACTAGGCTGTAGTTGGGCCAGTCCTTTAGTGATATCAGCATCGTTATTGGCGATGATCGAATGATAGGTAATGCGCTCATTGATGGTGATGTCTTTCGTCAACTGTATAAAAGAAGACTTGTCGCTTAGTTGGCTGGCGCCATTTTGTAAGTATAGCGCCCCCAATGGGTTTTGCGCCAAATCGCCTTGTGTGGCAATCGTTGCTAAGTTATCAGTGACCGTCTTAACCAAGCCGACTGGCAAGTACACAATGCGGCGCAGTGCGCGTGTGAACCAGCGGTCTGCATAGTCAGTGCCACGAAAAGGGGCAGACAAAAAGACAGCTGTATCTACTTGCGGTAGCGCTTTTAATTCGAAACGCTCTTTTAGCTGTTCTTCGGCAAACGTTTCTTTGAGCGCGTTCCGAATCCTACGTTTTTCACTACTAGAAAATAGGGGTTGATCATCGAGCTTATCGAAGTCCTCGACCAAGTTGTCATCGGACAGCATCATACGAGCAATGATAGCGCCCATACTATGACTGACAATCACGCTGTTTTTGCTAGCGCGGTTTTGTCCGTTGGGGTCAGTTTGCTGGTAAGTGCTGTTAATCAAGCGTTGAATTTGATAACGGTTTTCTAAAATAGGTAAATTGGTTGGATAAAATATTTGCCAAACTTGATAGTTCTCCCGCAATTTATCATCATTAAGAATATCGTTGGTCAAATTGACCCAAGTTGCGGGACTAGAGGCCAAGCCATGCAGCATAATGATGACACGCTTATTGGGGTCATAGGGTTCAAGCATAAACAATTTGGGCAGCCTCTCCTCTGGCTGGCGCGTGATTAAATTCAAATAACCTACGCCATCTAGCTGGTTCTCTGACAGCCATAAACCGTAACCTGCAGAAAAGTTAGCGGCTAATGGGTAGTCATTCTTTAGGATGCGAACACTTTCACTTTGATAGGGGTTATACAGATGGACATCGAGCTGACGACTGCTCAGGACGTCCAGCACACTATCGCCACTTGGTTGAATAAGACCAGTCAATAGCAAGTGCCCAGTAGGGTAGATGCGTGAGCTTGGCTTGCTCTCATCTGTGCTGGCGTTATTTTTTTCACTGTTTAATCGACCTGACAATGACGATATCAATAACTGGCGGATGGTGGTGGTGTAGCGGTCGTCTAATGAGGCGACCAAACTGAGCCCTAAGCCTGGTCGTTTACTGATGGAATTAAGCCCAGAGAGACGTAGCTCGTAAGTCGATACCAAATCTGCCAACGCAGAGGTTTGCTTACGTGCATTTTGCAGGTAGTTGTTTTCGTTTGGCAAATAAATACCGAGGTCATAATCGTCGACTTGTACCTTCATGACTTTGACTTGGTCGGTTGGCTGGCCTTTTTGCGGTGAACGATTGGCAATAGCCGCTTGATCATTATCGTCAACGCTGGCGGCTGTGGTGGGTAGATACTCTACTTTTGTGCCACCCATTAATTTATTTGATCCGTTGGTTGATCTATAAAGCTGGGTAATAATGTCATTGCTGGCGGCATTATAAACATCTTGGGTTTGAATATCGTTATCGGTTGGGATGCGGTTTTGTGCGTGAGAGTCGCTATGGTGCTGGTCAGCCCCCTCAAAATCATGGTCCAAGCTGTCATAGAACAAATAGGTATAGCTGGATTTGACAGCATCAAACAATCGTTCTTGATAATTGGTTAAGCAACGACTGGTGTTTTCTTGCTGCGTTTTAGCCGCGCTGTCACTCAGTGGCGCATTGGCGTAATAAGGGTCAATTGGGGGACGGGCAAGCGCATTGCGGCAGTTTTCCGAATCAGCAAGCTGGCGGGCTTTTGCATAATGCAATTCTGCAAAAATCGCGAGTGCAGGTCGATAGTGTTTATTCAGCATACTGTCCGTAAGCTGGGTTAAGCATAAGTCAAATTGCTGCATACAGGCTTGCTCATTGAGGCCTGCTGATAGCAGTGCTGATGCTGTATCGCTGCTAAGCTTATTCTCCGTGACGATGTTGCCGCGCTGGGCACTAATGGTCTTCGCAGAAGCCTGTTTATTGACTGAGACGGTACTACACGCAGTCAGTAACGCTGTCGCTACTATCAACGCGACTAAAAGGATAGATGGGGTTTTTTGATGAGTGGGCGTCACCACACGTTTGATAGAGCTAGCGAAAGTCATAGGTCAGTCCAGTAAACGGTAGTCATGATGGTATGATTCATTAAATGAGCAAGGACAAGAATGAGTGTAGC
>Ga0208300_100185_pt1 | contig 62135 bp, 60 predicted proteins | sample 23_taG_FD_184096 | JGI IMG/M metagenome (GOLD analysis project Ga0208300, IMG submission 184096) | Marine viral communities from Cariaco Basin, Caribbean Sea - 23_WHOI_OMZ (SPAdes) (version 2) | ecosystem: Environmental > Aquatic > Marine > Oceanic | place: Caribbean Sea: Cariaco Basin...
CTCACCCGTCCGCCGCTCGTCAGCAAAGTAGCAAGCTACTCTCTGTTACCGCTCGACTTGCATGTGTTAGGCCTGCCGCCAGCGTTCAATCTGAGCCATGATCAAACTCTTCAATTAAAAGTTTTTTCTGTCCCGAAGGACATGCTCAATGAATTCTGAATTTTGATATCTTTCGATATCGAATTGACTGTGCTGAAACAAGTAAACTTGTTTCCGTTGGTCACTCAGTTCAATTGAGACTCTAAATTTGTTTGCGTCATCTAGCGAACTAGAATCTGCTGTTAGAACTCAACCTGTACGAGCGCCCACACAGATGATTGCTTTATATTGTTAAAGAACGTTTCGAGTTGCTTTCGCGTCTCGAGGGATGCGTATAATACATCCTTAATTTTTTGAGTCAACACTTAATTTTAAACTTTCTTTTTAGACCGTTTTAAACCGAAGTTTTACTTAACTCTCTGTCACTTTGTTCAGCGCTTTTCATTGCTGCCCGCCGTGTCAGTGGATGCGCATTATAGGGAGATGGATTTTTAACGCAAGCACTTTTTGAAGGTTTTTTTGATTATTTTCAAAATAGTATAATAACCATACAAATAAAGGGCTGCAGAGGGATTTTAGCTCAAAAAACAGTCACTTTTTAAGTGTGATAACGGTAAGGATAAAGCGATATACTTAAAACTAGCTATATCGCTTTTTATCTTTATAAGGTGGATTAGTTAGCTTTGATTTCCCAGATGGCAATTGAACCCGAAATTTCATTACCTACAACAAGCAATGCTTCATTCGTTGCACTTTGTTCTGCAGGTATAAACGCCATCCCCTCAGGGGCAAGATCACCGGTTATTTCTGCATCGGCTTCTAAGCCACGGTTAAAAAAGTAATCTTGGAATGTCACATTGTATGGATTAGTAATATCAAACACCATTATGCCCCCCATGCGCTCTAAACCAATAAATGCAAATGTACGATCACCAATAGTACCCAGTGCTAATGCTTCTGGTTCAGCACCTTTGTCATCAGAGCGACTATCGCCGGCATTTTCATCTTCATTATTGTTGAATGCTGCTCCGTGAACTGAAGCGGTAATACGTGAGATTTGATCGCCAGAATCAAAAACCACCATGCCGTTACTATCCCAGATGGTAAAAGAGCGGGCTCCGTATGCATAAAGTGACTCGTACTCACCATCGTTATCTTCATCACCTTTAACTGTGGTCACTTTTAGGCGGCCAATATCACTATTATCATTGTTCAGGTAATCAAAGTTACTTGCCAGCGTTAAGTCTTTAGCTCTGCTTTCATCTATATAAGATAAACAACCATCATCTTCATCGTAATCAAGACCACCTTTTGCTAAACATTCTGCTTCATCGGCTGTGTCGAAGAAGTATTCGCGTGCATCACCTTCGTTAGCTGTGACAATAAAGTTAGCACCTTTCCAGGTAAAGCTTGAGATGGTATCAGGTTGATACATACCATATAGACCAGGGTATGATTTAAAGTTAACGCCACCATCTTTATCTGACGCATCAAAAAGTAAATTAGACCAATCTTTAAAACCTAAGCCTTTAAGCTCTAGACTATTATCTTCAAGATTGACGATAGCAAGGGCGTTATTTTCTTGTAGTGACACGTATGCAAACTTATTGTCTTTAGAAATACTGATGTATTCAGGCTCTAAATCCATAGCTACGGTTGTATTAATTAAATTACCGTTGATTGTACGGCCAGCCGGATTAGCAAATATAATCCCTCGCTCTTCAAGCTCTGCTTGTTTATCGTTGTAGGCAGAAAAGGTGATGCTAATCGCGGTATCAGCAATCACACCATCATTGATGTTTATGATGCTAATTGAGCCTTCAGGGTCAATACTGTAATCCCCATTAGGTTCACCTTCATTAGCAACAAGTACTTTATTACCATCATGGCTAAAGGTAACCATATCGGGTAGGGCACCTACAGTAACATTCTTAATAAACTGAGGCTCTTCGCCACTAATATCATAAAATGCGATTAATCCTTTATCACCCGTATTACTAGCTGCCATTGCTACAGCTAAAAGTTCATTATTAATATCAATAGCGATACTGTTTGCATCGCCTGCAGTGTGCTCATTAAGTGCAAGGGTAATGTCTGAATCTAAGTTAGTGCCGTTTATTACTCCTTCGTTATCTTTAACTAAAGCTGCACGATCAAAACTATTGGCTTTTATGATATTCACAACGGCCGAATCACCCGAACTATTAATAGCGAAAATTCTTTTTTTTGATGGTTGATAGGCAACAATCTCTGCTGCACCTTCTGGGCTTTCTGCGTTGAGCACTGCACGGCCGATAAGATTTATACTTAACGCTGAATTTGCGTCTTCACCACTCGCTCCATCTTGCCCTGCAGGACCTTGCTCACCTTGCATACCATCTTTGCCGTCGTCACCGTCTAATGAGCAACCTGTAAGAATGGTTAAAAGTGATAGCGCAATAATTGATCTTTTTAACATTATTATTTTCCTTCGTATTGTATTAACGCAATTACAACACGCAGGCATTACAACTATATGGCACTTTGATGAGCACTAAATTGAGCCATAAAAAAAGCGAGTATAAACTCGCTTTCTATATAAAATTAGTAGGGTAGCTCACTATTTTTTAGTTGGACGTTTCCAACCAGTTAAATTACGTTGTTTACCACGAGCGACTGCAAGCTGTTCGTCTTCAACTGTATTAGTGATAACAGAACCTGCGCCAATCGTTGCCATTGAGCCAATATTTACAGGTGCGACTAGTGATGAGTTTGAACCGATAAAGGCGTTATCACCGATAATGGTTTTTGATTTATTTACGCCATCATAGTTACAGGTAATAGTCCCTGCGCCAATATTTACTTTTTCACCAACTTCAGTGTCGCCTAAGTAGGTTAGATGATTTGCTTTTGAGCCTTTACCTAAGCGAGTTTTTTTCATCTCAACGAAGTTACCGATATGCGAGTCTTCTTCCATAATTGCACCAGGGCGAAGACGAGCGTAAGGCCCTAAAGTACATTTAGCCGCAACACTGGCTTCTTCAACAAGTGAGTTAGCTTTGATAACAACGTTATCGCCAATAGTACAGTCTTTAAGTACGCAGTTAGGACCAATCTGAACATTATTGCCGATTGTTACTTTGCCTTCGAAGATAACATTAACGTCGATGAGAACATCTTCACCAGTCGTTACTTCACCACGTACATCGATACGAGCCGGATCAGCAAGTGTTGCGCCGTTTAGCATTAACTCTTCTGCTTGCCACGCTTGATATGCACGTTCAAGCGCTGAAAGTTGTACGCGATTATTAGCGCCTTCAACTTCCATCGGATGCTCAGGCTGTGCCGAGGTGATTTCAACACCTTCACTGTGTGCCATCGCAACGATATCTGTAAGGTAGTACTCACCTTGGGCATTGTTGTTAGATAAGTTACCTAACCAACGTTTTAGTAACTCACCATTAGCAGCCATAATGCCGGTGTTGATTTCTTTAATTTCAAGTTGCTCAGGTGAGGCATCTTTTTGCTCAATGATACCTACCAGCTTGCCATTTTCACGAAGCATACGACCATAACCTGATGGGTCATCTAAAGTCACGGTTAATACAGCTAGGCCTTTTTTAGGTGTCACAGCAAGTAGCTTTTCTAAAGTGGCGCGTTTTGTTAGTGGCACATCACCGTAGAGAATCAATACGGTATCGTCATCGGCAATATGTTCTTTGGCAACAGCGACTGCATGGCCGGTACCAAGTTGCTCTTCTTGTAATACCCAATTTACTTGATTGTGCGACAGGGCAGCTTGTAGCTGTTCACGACCATGACCATAAACAAGGTTTGTTTCGCGAGCACCAAGTGCAGTGGCATTATCAATAACGTGCTGCACCATAGGTTTACCCGCAACTTTGTGAAGTACCTTTGGTAGAGCAGAGCGCATTCGGGTACCTTTACCCGCTGCTAGAATAACAGTAGTCAGAGACATTAAAACAATATCCTTCTTTCTTTGTTTTAGGTGTGCATGATGTTGTGAGATCTGAAAAAACAAACAAAGTTATGTAAGTCACATCATGTGTAAATACGCAATCCTAATGTGTAGGACTGAACCTTGAATGAAACAGCTATTCACTATTAATTCACACTATTGTAGCGAGCTTTGATGAAGGATATAAGTATAAAAATAGAATAGGGTGCAAAGCATCACATTTCAGGCACAAAAAAGCCCACGTTAAGTGGGCTTTTCGAAAACCGAGTAGGCTTACTTTTTGCGTAATTGTTGAATTACGCGAAGTTGAGCGATTGCTTCAGCAAGCTGTACTGCAGCTTGTTGGTAATCTAACTCAGCAGCTGACGTGTTCGCCATTTGCTCTTCAGCATCACGTTTCGCTTTTTCAGCCGCTTGCTCATCTAGGTCTTCACCACGTACTGCAGTATCTGCAAGAATTGTGATGCGATCCGGTTGAACTTCTAGCGTGCCGCCAGCAATATACATCACGTCTTCGTGACCAAATTGCTTAACTAAACGTACCATACCAGGTTTTAGGGCAGTTAATAATGGAGCGTGGCCATAGTTAACACCAAGGTCACCTTCACTACCACTCACTTGAATCGATTCAACCAGACCAGAGAACAAGCTCTCTTCTGCGCTTACTACGTCAAGATGTACAGTCATAGCCGCCATACTACCCTCCTAATTACATGCTTTTGGCTTTTTCTTGAGCTTCTTCAATAGAGCCAACCATGTAGAACGCTTGCTCTGGCATATCATCAAACTCACCGTTTAAGATACCTTTGAAGCCAGCAATTGTGTCTTTAAGTGACACGTATTTACCAGGCGCGCCTGTGAATACCTCAGCAACGAAGAACGGCTGAGATAGGAAACGCTGGATTTTACGTGCACGAGATACAACTTGCTTATCTTCGTCAGAAAGCTCGTCCATACCTAGGATTGCGATGATGTCTTTAAGTTCTTTATAACGTTGAAGAACTGTTTGAACGCCACGCGCAGTATCGTAGTGCTCTTGACCGATTACTAGTGGGTCAAGTTGACGTGAAGATGAATCAAGTGGGTCTACCGCAGGGTAGATACCAAGTGAAGCGATATCACGAGAAAGTACTACTGTTGCATCTAAGTGAGCAAACGTTGTTGCTGGAGATGGGTCAGTTAAGTCATCCGCAGGTACGTATACCGCTTGGATTGAAGTGATTGAACCCGTCTTAGTAGATGCGATACGCTCTTGAAGTACACCCATTTCTTCAGCAAGAGTTGGTTGGTAACCTACTGCTGAAGGCATACGACCTAGAAGTGCTGACACCTCTGTACCCGCTAGAGTATAACGGTAGATGTTATCAACGAAGAAAAGTACGTCACGACCTTCGTCACGGAACTTCTCAGCCATAGTAAGACCTGTTAACGCTACGCGTAAACGGTTACCTGGTGGCTCATTCATTTGACCGTATACTAGAGATACTTTGTCTAGTACGTTTGAGTCGTTCATCTCATGGTAGAAGTCATTACCCTCACGCGTACGCTCACCAACACCTGCGAATACTGAGTAACCGCTGTGCTCGATTGCGATGTTACGGATAAGTTCCATCATGTTTACGGTTTTACCAACACCGGCACCACCGAATAGACCAACTTTACCACCTTTAGCGAATGGACATACAAGGTCGATTACCTTGATACCAGTCTCTAAAAGTTCTACTGAATTTGATTGCTCTTCGTAAGAAGGTGCTGCACGGTGAATAGACATACGCTCTTCTTCACCAATTGGACCAGCTTCATCAATAGGGTTACCTAATACGTCCATGATACGACCTAGTGTCTTCGTACCTACTGGAACGTGAATTGGCTGACCAGTGCCTTCTACTGAAGTACCACGACGTAAACCGTCAGTAGTACCAAGTGCGATACCACGTACCACACCGCCACCTAGCTGTTGTTGAACTTCTAAAGTTAAACCCGCTAAGTCGCCATCTGTTACTTTTAGTGCGTCATATACGGCTGGCACGTTGTCTTGTGGAAATTCGATATCCACAACGGCGCCGATAATTTGGACGACCTTACCTAAACTCATGTCTATTCCTCTCATTAAACTTTGCCGAAGCGTTAAACTGCTGCCGAACCGCCAACAATCTCACTAATTTCTTGTGTGATTGCAGCTTGACGAGCCTTGTTATAAACAAGCTGTAACTCATCCATAAGGTCGCCTGCGTTATCAGTTGCAGCTTTCATTGCAACCATACGGGCAGCCTGTTCAGAGGCAGCGTTCTCAACTACACCTTGGTATACTTGAGACTCAATAAAGCGTACTAACAGAGCTTCTAAAATCGCATCTGGGTTTGGCTCATATAAGTAATCCCAAGAATGTTGAGATACTTCTTCTTCAGCTTTTGGCAAAGGGAGTAACTGATCGATTGTTGGCTCTTGCTTCATAGTATTAACGAACTTGTTAAATACTACGTATAAGCGGTCAATTTTACCTTCAGAGTATGCATCTAGCATTGTCTTTACAGGACCAATAACGTCTTGTAGTGAAGGTGTATCTCCTAAGTTCGCTTTTTTAGCGACTAACTTACCGCCAAAACGTTGGAAAAAGCCAGCTGCTTTGCTACCTAAAGTAGTAAATTCAGCTTCAACGCCTTTTTCTTTCCACGCTTTAACATCTAGGGCAACTTTTTTGAACTCGTTTGAGTTCAAGCCACCACATAGACCACGGTCAGTAGAGATAACAATATAACCAACTCGTTTTACTTCACGCTCTTCTAAGAAAGGGTGAGTAAAATCAAGATTTGCTTGAGCAACACGACCAATCACTTGGCGTAAGTTTTCAGCGTATGGACGGCTTGACGCCACACGTTCCTGCGCTTTTTTCATTTTAGACGCAGCAACCATTTCCATTGCGCTGGTGATCTTTTGAGTATTCTTGATACTCCCGATCTTGCTTTTAATCTCTTTTCCGCTGGCCATGACTCTCTCTCCGAATCAGGTGGGCTTTAGTTGCCTAAAGCTCACCATTCATAACTAAATTACCAAGTTTGCGTCGACTTGAACTTCTCTAGAAGTTCTTTAAGTTGAGCTTCAATCTCAGCGTTGTAGTTACCAGTTTCATTGATTTGAGCCATTAGCTCTGCGTATGTGCTGTTTGCATAAGAAATCAGGCCAGCTTCGAAATCCATGATTTTCGCGATTTCGATGTCTTTTAGGTAGCCTTTTTCAGCAGCAAATAGCGACAGAGACATTTCAGCAACAGACATTGGTGCGTACTGTTTCTGCTTCATTAACTCTGTTACGCGCTCACCATGCTCTAATTGAGCACGTGTTGCATCGTCAAGGTCAGACGCGAACTGCGAGAACGCAGCTAATTCACGGTACTGAGCTAACGCTAGACGGATACCACCACCTAGTTTCTTAACGATTTTAGTTTGCGCTGCACCACCAACACGAGATACCGAGATACCAGCGTTAACAGCTGGACGGATACCTGAGTTGAATAAGTCAGTTTCTAAGAAGATCTGACCATCGGTGATAGAGATAACGTTTGTCGGTACGAACGCAGAAACGTCGCCGCCTTGAGTTTCAATGATTGGCAATGCCGTCAATGAACCTGTTTTACCTTTCACTTCACCGTTAGTGAACTTCTCAACGTAATCAGCGTTTACACGTGATGCACGCTCTAGAAGACGTGAGTGAAGGTAGAATACGTCACCTGGGTATGCTTCACGACCTGGTGGACGCTTAAGTAGTAATGAGATTTGACGGTAAGCAACAGCTTGCTTAGATAAATCATCATATACGATTAGCGCGTCTTCACCACGGTCACGGAAGTATTCACCCATAGTACAACCAGAGAATGGTGCTAAGTACTGAAGTGCCGCAGATTCAGAAGCAGATGCAACAACAACGATAGTGTTTTCTAATGCACCGTGCTCTTCTAATTTACGTACTACGTTAGCGATTGTAGATGCTTTTTGACCAACTGCAACGTACACACACTTAACGCCTGTACCTTTTTGGTTGATGATAGCATCGATTGCTAATGCAGTTTTACCAGTTTGGCGGTCACCGATCACAAGCTCACGTTGACCACGACCTACTGGGATCATCGCATCGATAGATTTATAACCAGTTTGTACTGGCTCATCTACTGATTGACGTTCGATAACGCCTGGTGCGATTTTCTCAACAGGTTCAAAACCGTCGTTGTCTAAAGCGCCTTTACCATCGATAGGTGCACCTAGTGTGTTAACAACACGACCAAGTAGACCACGACCAACAGGAACCTCTAGGATACGACCAGTTGATTTAACTTTTACGCCTTCTTTAAGGTCAGCGTAAGGACCCATTACTACTGCACCTACTGAGTCACGCTCAAGGTTTAGTGCGATAGCATAACGGTTGCCAGGAAGCTCGATCATTTCACCTTGCATACAGTCAGCAAGACCGTGGATGCGGATGATACCGTCAGTAACAGATACAATAGTACCTTCGTTACGAGCTTCACTTACAACTTCGAACTGCTCAATACGTTGTTTGATCAGATCTGAAATTTCAGTGGAATTAAGTTGCATGCTCTTTTTCCCAATTACGATTGTAGTGATGTAGCTAAGCGGGCTAATTTGCCACGTACTGAGCCGTCGATTACAGTGTCACCCGCCTTGATAATAAGGCCGCCAACCACTGTAGTATCTTCACTACAATTCAGCTTAACTTTGCGTGCGAAACGTTTTTCAAGTGCCGCTACCAATGATACTTGCTGCTCAGCAGCAAGCGGTGTTGCAGAAACCACATCAACGTCGATTTCTTTGTCGTAGTCCGCTTTTAATTCAGCGAATAACTCTGCAACAGCTGGCAGTGCAACTAAACGTCCATTTTCAGCCATCACCTTGATTAGGTTCTGACCTTGTTCGTTGAGCTGCTCTGCACAGATCTTGATAAACAGATCTGCTTTTTCAGTAGCAGTAGGCAATCCAGCTAGCGCGGCAGCGGCTTGTTCATTGCTGGCAACTTGGCCAGCAAAGAACAGCATGTCGTTCCAACTTTCAACAGTGCCTTTTTCAACGGCAAGTTCAAAAGCCGCTTTAGCGTATGGGCGAGCGATAGTAGCCAATTCAGACATGCTCATACCCTCCTAATTACAGCTCAGCGACAAGTTTTTCAACGATGTCACTGTGTGCGGCTTGATTGATTTCGCGCTCTAAAATCTTCTCAGCACCAACCACGGCCAGCGTCGCTACTTGTTTACGTAGTTCTTCTGTTACACGGTTACGCTCTGCTTCGATTTCAGAGTGCCCTTGAGCAATAATTTTTTCACGCTCTTGTTGACCACGAACAGTTTCTTCGTCAACGATAAGCGTGGCACGCTTTTTAGCTTGTTCAATGATATCAGCCGCTTGAGCTTTTGCCTCTTTAAGCTGCTCAGCAGCTTTCTTTTGCGCAAGTTCTAAGTCTTTTTCGGCTCTATCAGAGGCAGCTAAACCATCTTCGATTTTCTTCTGGCGAGCTTCAATTGCACCATTTAGTGGTGGCCATACGTATTTCATACAGAAAAGTACGAAAACCGTAAATGCAATTAATTCACCGATAAGAGTGGCTGTTAAGTTCACGACCGCTCCTCCTTAAAATAGTAAGCTGTTCAAAAAATAATATTAAAGTACGAACAACAATACCATTGCGATACCAACACCGATCATAGCTACAGCATCGATTAGACCAGCAAGGATGAACATCTTAACTTGTAATGAAGGTGCAAGTTCAGGTTGACGAGCACAAGCTTCTAGGAATTTACCACCCATGTTACCGAAGCCGATAGCAGTACCGATTGCACCGAAGCCGATAAGTAGAGCAACAGCGATATACTTAAGACCTAATACTAGTTCCATTTTTTTCTCCAAAGTTTCAATTGTAAATTAAAGTTAAAATTTAAAAGTGTATAAAATTAGTGATTATCTGAGCTTGCCATGCTTAGGTAAACGATTGTTAGCATCATGAATACGAATGCTTGCAGTACGATTACTAAGATGTGGAATACAGCCCAAATAAAGTGCAACGGTAGTTGCATTAAACCAACTGCGCCGATCAAGATGAAAATCAACTCACCAGCATATAAGTTACCGAATAAACGCAGTGCTAACGAGAACGGCTTAGCTACTAAAGCGATTGTTTCTAGTAATAAGTTACACGGGATTAAAAACACCATCGCTAGCTTGTTATTTGAGCTAAATGGGTGAAGCGTAAGTTCTGCTAAGAAACCGCCAATCCCTTTGATTTTGATTGCGTAACCGATCATCAGAATGAATACACCAATAGCAAGTGCAGCAGTCATGTTGATGTCTGTTGTTGGTACAATCTTCATGTAAACGTCGTGAGAATCCATACCAAATGCTTGTTCACCAACGAAGCCAGCGAATGCAGGTAGGAAATCAACCGGAATTAAGTCCATTAAGTTCATTAAGAACACCCAAACGAAAATCGTTAGAGCTAATGGAGCGATTAGGGCACTTTTACCGTGGTAAGTATCGCGTACGTTGTCGCCAACGAACTCAACGATCATTTCAATGAAACACTGAAATTTACCAGGTACACCGGTATTTGCTTTTTTAGCGGCACTACGGAAGATCCATAAAAATACAAGACCTAAACCGATTGACCATGCGAGGGTATCTATATTCCATGTCCAGAAACCACTGTCTGCACACGCTTTGTTGAAGGCAAGACCAGCGTCGGTCGAGCACATCTTAGCGTTAGTTAAGTGGTGCTGAATATGGCTTGATAGAGTTACTTCTTCTGCAGCCATGTTATATCCCAAAAGTTAATGATTAAAAAAAACGGGCGCAAACAATCCGCAAAATAACACCAATACATAAACACAGAAAAACGGTAACAAAATGACCGTGTAAGACTTCAGTATCAGTGCGAACAACACGATTGTAAGCATAAATTTTAATCCGTTGCCGCGCTTTAGCGAGGCATACACTTGATTTACTCGACTTGCACCCACATATCTGAATGCATAGACGGCAAATACAAAATTAGGGAGTATTGCTACAGCCCCGCCAGCAACTGCTGACTGGCCGGCATTGACTCCCCAACCTATAAAAACAACTACTGCAGCGATGAGCGCTACGATACCCTGAAGACAAATTAATTTAAATGCGGCAAGCCTATAAGGCTTTGCTAACTTATTAGTCACGTTTTATTAACCTTGTAAACGTTCAAATTGTCAGGGTATGAAAACTGGCGAAATTATACTGATTCCTACCAGTTTTGCAACTTGAGTCGACCCTTTGTAGTGCAAAAACACCACAAATGTCTCTTTTTGGACATGTTATTAATTAATGACGGGAATAGTCTTAATTTATACGGCTTAAAATGCCATCTAGCTCATCAAGTGTTGTATACGAAATAACCAGCTTTCCCTTGCCTTTTTTATTGTAGTTTATTTCTACTTTTGCGCCTAAATTTTCAGCAAGTTTTTGTTCTAACTGTTTGACATCAGGATCTTTTTCTTGCACTTCTTTTTTTGGCGCTGGTTCTAAAATAGAACGCACTAGCTTTTCGGTTTCGCGAACAGTTAACGCTTTAGCTACTGCTAGTCGTGCTGCATCTGATTGCGCTTCACCTTCAAGGCCTAATAAACAGCGTGCATGGCCCATTTCAATATCACCATGTTCTAACAATATTTTTACATCTTCATTTAAATTATTTAAGCGAAGCAAATTTGTTACTGTTGTACGAGACTTGCCAACCGCTTCGGCGACCTGTTGATGGGTAAGTTCAAACTCATTTAGCAAACGATTTAATGCAATCGCTTCTTCCATCGCATTTAAGTCTTCACGTTGAATATTTTCAATAAGTGCAATAGCTACCGCAGCTTCATCGGGTACATCTTTGATGATACACGGTACGGTGTCTAATTTTGCTAATTGTGCAGCACACCAACGACGTTCACCTGCAATAATTTCGTATTTATCTGCACCAATTTGGCGCACAACGATTGGCTGAATAATACCTTGGGCACGAATTGAGCTGGCTAACTCTTCAAGTGCTTCTTCAGACATGTCTTTACGTGGTTGATATTTACCCGATTGTAAAAACTCTATCGCTAGCTTTTGCAGTTCACCATTTTTTTGCTCAGCAACTACCTCAGAGACTTGCTCTGGTGTGGTTGTCGCTTGTTGCTGATTATTTGCACTTTGGGCTGGTTTTGATGAACTTAATAAAGCGTCGAGTCCTCGGCCTAAACCGCGTTTTTTAGCAGACATGTTATTTTTTTACCTCGAAGTTAGGCTACTGCTGAAGATGTTTTCTCTTTTCTACGTAACATTTCGCCGGCTAGGGCTAAGTATGCTTTAGCGCCACTTGATGCTCGGTCATAATACATGGCAGGGGCACCAAAGCTCGGCGCTTCTGCTAAACGGACATTACGTGGGATAACGGTACGATATACTTTATCGCCAAAATGTTGTTTTAGTTGTTCAGATACGTCATTTGCAAGGCGATTGCGCGGATCATACATGGTGCGCAAAATCCCTTCAATTGTTAACGCTGGATTTACTAACTTAGAAAGTTGCGTAATGGTATCCATTAACGCCGTTAAACCTTCAAGGGCATAGTACTCACATTGCATTGGAACTAAAATTGAATCTGCGGCAGCCATTGCATTAACAGTCAGCATATTTAGAGAAGGCGGGCAGTCAATAAAAATGAAGTCGTATTGATCTTGAATTTTTTCTAACGCATTACGTAAACGTACTTCGCGAGCAAACAATTCCATTAATTTAACTTCAGCGGCAGTCACATCACCATTAGCAGCAATTAAGTGGTACTCACCAGAGGTTTCTTTATTGATGACTTCTTCGATTGGTGTCTCTTCAATCAATAAATCGTAAATAGTCGCAACATCACCATATTTATCGACACCGCTCCCCATGGTTGCGTTACCTTGCGGATCAAGATCGATTAATAACACTTTACGCTTCGTCGCGGCCATCGATGCCGCGAGATTCACAGCGGTGGTTGTTTTACCAACACCACCTTTTTGGTTTGCTAATGCGATGACTTTTGCCACAGTGCTCTGATCCCTAGTCTTTAGATAGAATGATTAGATGTCTTTGCGCATCTAACTCAGGTACTTCCAAGCTGATTTTTTCGTCAAACTTAATACCTTTAGGTAATGAGTCTAGTTCTTCGCTCGGAAATACGCCTTTTAAAGCGATAAATTTGCCTGAATGATCAATCAAGTGCGCACACCAGTCAACCATATCTTGTAAAGAGGCGAATGCACGACTTAATACACCATCTAATTTAACACTTGGTTGATATTCTTCAACTCTAGACTGCACTGGGGTTACATTTTCAAGGCCAAGTGCATGTTTTACCTGCATCAAAAAGCGTACGCGCTTACCTAAACTATCTAACAAAATAAATTGTGTATCAGGTAGGGCGATGGCTAATACGATACCCGGTAAACCAGGACCCGTACCTACATCGATGTAATGTTTGCCTTTAAGGTGTGGTGCAACAACTAAGCTATCCATAATATGCTTAACCATCATCTCTTCAGGTAAACGAACAGAGGTTAAATTATACGCTTTGTTCCACTTGTCTAATAATTCAACATATTGCACAAGTTGTTGTTGCTGTTTTTCTGTTAGCGCAATTTCAGTTTGCGCTAACAGTGAAGTTAATTGTTGTTGTAACACTGTATTCCTCACCAACTACGCAGTCTTGCGCAGTAAGCCTTGCTTTTTCAGATAGACTAATAATAGCGAAATAGCAGCAGGGGTGATACCTGAAATACGCGATGCTTGGCCAATTGTATCTGGACGACTATCAGTAAGCTTCGCAATAACCTCATTTGATAAACCAGAAACAGTTGAATAATCAAAGTCTTTTGGTAATACAGTTTGTTCATGACGCAATTGCTTATTGATCTCGTCTTGTTGGCGAGCAATGTAACCTGCGTATTTAGTATGTATTTCAACTTGCTCAAGTGCAGCTTGGTTATCAAACTCAGAACCTAAACCATCGATCGCCATTAAATCGGTGTAACGAATTTCAGGACGGCGGATCAGATCTTCAAGGCTCGCTTCACGAGTCAGTGGCGTTTTTAATAACGCATTTACTTGATCGACAGCAACGTGATCTTTGTGGATCCACGTTTCTTTTAAACGTTGCGTTTCTTTTTCGATGATTTCCATTTTTTCGTTAAAGGCAGCCCAACGAGCATCATCAACTAAACCAAGTTCACGACCTTTTGCAGTTAAACGAATATCAGCATTGTCTTCACGAAGTAATAAACGGTATTCAGCACGGCTAGTAAACATACGGTACGGTTCTTTAGTACCTAATGTTGCTAGGTCGTCAATTAGTACACCTGTGTATGCTTCATCACGGCGTGGTGTCCAAGACTCTTTACCTTGTACTTGTAATGCCGCGTTCATACCAGCAATTAAGCCCTGCGCGCCAGCTTCTTCATAACCCGTTGTACCATTGATTTGGCCTGCGAAGAATAAACCATTAATAAACTTAGTTTCTAATGACTGTTTTAAGTCGCGCGGATCAAAGAAATCATATTCAATTGCGTAACCAGGACGACAAATATGTGCATTTTCAAAACCAGTGATTGATTGCACAATTTCAAGTTGTACATCAAACGGTAAACTCGTCGAGATACCATTTGGATATAATTCGTATGATGTTAAACCTTCTGGTTCAACAAAGATTTGATGTTTGTCTTTATCAGCAAAACGTACGATCTTATCTTCAATTGAAGGACAGTAACGAGGACCAATACCTTCAATAACACCTGAATACATAGGTGAACGATGCAGGTTGTTGCGGATCACATCATGAGTTTTTTCATTTGTATAGGTGATGTAGCACGGGATCTGCTGTGGGTGATCTGACTGTTTACCCATAAACGAGAATACCGGCGTTGGAGTATCACCTGGCTGTTCTTGCATCTTGCTAAAATCAACAGTGCGTGCATCGATACGAGGAGGCGTGCCTGTTTTTAAGCGATCAACACGAAATGGTAATTCACGTAAGCGCTCTGCAAGTGCTATTGAAGGTGGATCACCAGCACGACCCCCTTTGAAATTCTCTAAACCAATATGGATCTGACCACCTAAGAAAGTACCTACAGTAAGTACAACTGATGGGGCACTAAAACGAAGACCCATTTGTGTTACCACACCCATTACACGATCGCCTTCAACAATCAGATCGTCACATGATTGCTGGAAGATCTTTAAATTTTCTTGATGTTGTAAAGTGTGTTGGATAGCAGCTTTATACAAAGCACGGTCAGCTTGTGCACGTGTAGCACGAACAGCAGGGCCTTTAGATGAGTTTAAAGTACGAAATTGAATACCGCCTTTATCGATTGCTTGTGCCATAGCACCACCTAGAGCATCGATCTCTTTTACTAAATGGCCTTTACCAATACCGCCAATTGCCGGGTTACAAGACATTTGACCAAGGGTATCCATATTATGAGTTAGCAATAGGGTATTCATGCCCATGCGAGCAGATGCTAATGCAGCTTCAGTACCTGCATGTCCACCACCTACAACAATAACATCAAAACGTTCGTGAAAAATCATTTATGGGATCCTACTTAATCGACCAGCAAAACTTTGTAAAGGGAGCGTATTCTACCTAGAAATTTAGAGAAGATAAATGATTAAACAGTACTCAAGATCTAAGTGGGTGATCTCTAATAATATAAAGGATCTTTTAAAGAGATCTTTTATTACTTTTACTACTAGTAACGGCTAGATCTGTTGATAATGTTTGCTTTACTATTTAAAACATGATCTTAACGCAGATCTAAAGGTGTTAATATGATCGGATCTTACGGGGAACAAGCTTTGATCAAAAGGGCTATTTATACACAGGGCAATATCGAGTGGATCTTATCCAAGGGATAAACTACCTTAAAATCGCAGTTAGATCAGTGTTTATCCACAATTCGATCTAAATTATCAGTAAATTGTTGATAACTTTTAAAACACGATCATCCTCGATCGGCTTAATTAAGTCCCACCGCTTCGATCCAGCTTGGCAACCAAGCTAATGCTGTGTCCTCGGGTAGTTCTTCATCAAGAATATTAAGCTCTAAGCGCGTTGCCACGCGTGTTGCACCTTTACTTGCTAATAACTCATCTAGGTTACGAGCAGCATAGTTATAGGTGTCGTAACTGGTGTCACCCAAACCGACCACACTGTAGTTTAATTCTTTTAGATCAACTTGTTGGTTAACTGATTCAATAAATGGCAATAAATTATCTGGATAGTCTCCGGCGCCATAAGTTGAAGTGCATAACAACCAGATTGTGTCTTGCTGATCAATATCATCAAATACCGGCTGCTCATGCAGCTTAACTTGGATCCCTTGTTGTTCAAGGGCTTCAGCGAGCTGTTCTGCCACGTACTCTGCCGATCCCATTTGGCTGCCAACGATGATATTTACTGATTGCATGTGTTTGATCATGTATAGAAATAAGTGGCCACATGATAACGAACTTAGGGTGTGAGTAAAGCGTTGAATTACGATCTGAATAAGTTTTTATGGTTAAAATACGTGCTTAAACTTATTTGTTTTTACAATTTGCTGTTTTTAATAGTTTTTTTAAATTTTTAGCGAGTTTAACCCTTTGATCAAGCTGTTAATAATTTTGGGGAAAGTTCTGATCAAGTTTGATTTTGTAAACTGTATAACTTTGCTAAGTTGTTGATCTTTAGTCGTCGCAAAGAGAAAGATTGGTTAGATCTGTAAGTCGTGCTGAGTGTGATCGTTTTGTGGATAGATCGCTTGTTGATAACGATCGGTTTGTAAATTGTGATCAATAAAATAGATCGAAAAAAACTTAAAACAGCACATATAAAGGCCGTTTTTAAGAAAATTAATTATAAAAAATGGCTGTTGATCATCAGCGAACTCAAATATCAGCGATTTTTTATGATCAAATCAGCTTTCAGATCTAAAAATACCCCAAATGTGGATAACATTTTTAGACAAACTCGATCTTAAAAGCTGTTTTGATCTGATTTTTTTGTTTACCAAGTTAACTTTCGAGCTGAATTAAGGTGCTTTTAATTGTATTACCCACTAGATCATAGAGCGAATTACCCAATGAAAAACGTTTAGCGCCACCAGCGAAAGCCGCTTTTGCTGAGTTAAAATTGCTCATTGCCATCACATTTAGTGGCATATCTATCGCGTTTGTTAAGCTGGTTATTTGCTCTATGTTTGTAAGGCCGGGTACAAATAGACCATCTGCACCAGCATTTTGATAGGCTTTTGCGCGTTCTAATGTTGCTTGAAAAGGGCGATCACTAACAAAGAAGGTATCGGTTCTGGCGTTGATAAATAAACTACCGAAGCCATTTTCGTTAAGTACTTTCTTTATCTCACTAATAATAGTGCATTGCTGTTCGATAGATCTGAGTGCGTTAGTTTCTTTGTTTGAGTCTTCAATGTTGATGCCTACAATCCCTAATTTTGCTAACGCTAAAACGTTTTGGCTAATTTGCTGCGGATCGTTACTGTAGCCTGACTCTATATCGACAGTGAGTGGAATGTGTATGTGTTTAGTCAAGCTTTTAACCAGCGCTAATTGAGTTTGAAAAGAGATGTTTTCACCATCCGCTAAACCTAAGCTGGCAGCAATGCCCCAGCTGGTTGTTGCTAGGGCTTTAGCCCCCGCAGCTTGAATGAATTGTGCAGAACTAAGATCCCACGCATTAGCAAGTACAAAGCCTGTTGGCTGGTGGTGTAGCTGGTGAAATTGTTGATATTTGTCCATGATGTCCTCCGTTTAATGACATCACTAGACTAATTGAAACTGAGTTTAATACTGGCTGGTTTCGGCCCTGAACCGATAATTGATTGCTGGATTAAAAATAAAAAAGAGCCTTGCGACTCTTTTTTATAATATTGATGACCGGAATTTATTTACCGATACAGAACGAACTAAAGATTTTCCCTAGCAAGTCATCAGAAGTAAATTCACCCGTTATCTCATTTAAGAACTGTTGAGTTAGGCGTAACTCTTCAGCCAAGATCTCACCAGCAATATGCATCTCTAGTTGCTCTTTACCGGTGTTTAAATGATAGGCTGCGTGGTCCAGTGCATCTAAGTGACGACGGCGTGCCATAAAGCCACCTTCAGTTGCCCCTTGAAAACCTATACATGCCTTTAAGTGAGTACGAACTAACTCTATACCTTCAGCATTTTTAGCACTTAATCGGATCACAGGATATTGATCATGCTCATCCATACCGACACTTTCGCCGGAAATATCGGCTTTATTACGGATCACAGTAACACCCATTCCCTCTGGTAACTTGGCCATAAACTCCGGCCAAATATCATGGGGATCAGTGGCTGACGTATCTGTGCCGTCTAACATAAATAGTACGCGATCGGCTTGGTTAATTTCGTCCCATGCGCGCTCAATACCTATTTGCTCTACTTTATCTGGGCTTTCACGTAGGCCTGCGGTATCAATAATATGCAGTGGCATACCATCAATGTGGATATGTTCACGTAATACATCACGTGTTGTACCGGCTATTTCGGTAACGATGGCTGCATCACGGCCAGCTAATGCATTGAGTAGACTTGATTTACCAGCGTTAGGGCGACCCGCAATAACAACACGCATACCTTCACGCATGATGCTACCTTGTTTAGCTTGCTGAGTTACATTATCGAGTTGCTCAATAATGGCATCAAGATCTGCTGAAACTTTACCGTCTGATAAAAAGTCGATTTCTTCATCAGGAAAATCAATCGCGGCTTCTACATACATACGTAGGTGAATGACTTTTTCCACCAGCGTTTCGATATGTTTAGAAAATTCACCTTGCAGTGATTGTAGGGCGCTTTTGGCTGCTTGTTCACTGGTTGCATTGATAAGGTCAGCAATTGCCTCTGCCTGAGTTAAATCAAGCTTGTCATTCATAAATGCGCGCTCAGAGAACTCACCCGGTTTTGCTAAACGTACACCGTCAATTTGGCTAATTTCTTTTAATAGCATATCAAGTACAACAGGGCCGCCATGACCTTGTAGTTCAAGTACGTCTTCACCGGTAAATGAATTTGGCCCTTGGAAGTAAATAGCAATACCTTGGTCAAGCTGTTCACCGCTCAAGCTTTTAAATGGCACATAGTCTGCGTAACGTGTTTTAGGACAACGGCCAATAATGTGCTCTGCCACTGTTTTAGCTAAGCTGCCAGAGACGCGAATAATACCAACCCCACCACGTCCTGGTGCGGTCGCTTGTGCTGCAATTGTGTCTTGATTAATCATGCGATGAAATAATGCCAATAAAAAGAATGAATGCTGGCTCTATTGTAACCTATGGCTTAATTTCATGCGAATAGCTGTTTGAGTAATGAAATAGCAAAAGTTTGATGTAAGTAATACTTTATTTAGCTTTAATTAATAATAAATCGTCATTGCAAATGATAATTATATTCATTAACATGTTGCGCATTCTTAATTGTATCCTTTTTTATTATGCGTCTTTCTGCTGTTTTTATTGCACTTGCTGCTGGTTTTTCGGGCGTTGCCCATGCTCAAACTGAAGTTTCTACTGATCAAAACGATTCTAAAGAGATCGAAAAAATAGAAGTTGTTGGCCGTGCGTTTTCTTTATATCGACCAACTGAGTCAAGTTTTGCTACTCGTACTAATACACCGTTAGAAAAAATACCTCAGTCAATTCAAATTTTGCCGCAGGAGCTGATTAATGATCAGGCTGCTCGCCAAATTACCGACCTTTATAGCAATATTGCTGGTGTTAATGCCTTTAGTTATTCCGGCGTGACATTTCGTGGTTTTCGCCAAGATGAGATTTTATATGATGGCGTAAAGGGCGACCCTTTCAATGGTTTTGCTGTGCCGCAGTTATTTAATATCGAACAAGTTGCGGTTTTAAAAGGCCCTGCTGGCGCTATTTATGGTAGCGGTAATCCGGGCGGTATTATTAACTATGTAACTAAGAAGCCTAAATTCACCAGTGAGCACAGTATTGAAGTTGAAGTGGGTAATGATGATTTCTTCAGTGGTGCATTAGAAAGCACTGGAACGCTGAGTGAATCACTTGATAACCATGCTTATCGTGTTGGTATCTACCGTGATACTGAAAAACCATTCCGTGCAAATACTAGCAGCGATAATACCATTGTTGATCTTGGATATACGTGGCTTATAAATAGTGCAACTGAATTAACCACGCAGTATACCTATATAGAGCAGGAGTTGGGTGGGGCACGTTTACGTGGTGTCCCTGCTGATGATAATGGCAATTTTCTAACTGACATTAGCTGGAACCATAACGAGGCAACAGACTTTCAAAATGTTGAAGCGCATGTTTATCAGGCGACTTTAAAACACGATTTTAATGATGTTTGGCGTACAGATGTCACGGCACGCTATTTTGATAACAAAGAAGTGCAAAACTACCATGAGCCAAGAGGTCTAGTAGATACTAACGGTGATGGAATTGTTGATTGGAGTCATCGCGAGTTTCGTGATCAAGTACGTGAGAACAACGGCTTTAGTTTAACTGCCAATGCGATTGCGGAGTTTGCATTTGCCGACATGCAGCATCAAGTACTGTTTGGTAGTGACTGGTATGAACATGATTTTGAAAGTGTTTACCGTACAGCTACGCAGCAAAGTAAAGGTGGTCCAGTTCCTGGTCTTGATCTTAACGATCCTGAATATGGTTTAACCTCTGCCGATGATTATGATCTTGATAGTATTACACCAAGGCTTGGGAAAACGAATAGCACCCGCTTTGGCGCGTACTTGCAAGATCAGCTCGATATCACCGCTAATTGGAGCGTCACAGCTGGCTTAAGATATGACCGTTTTGAAGATAAAGATCTGTTAAATCAAACCGAGTTTTCTGATAGCGATTTAACTTACCGTATTGGTACCAGCTATAACATTAACAATATGTTCTTCCCTTATGCACTGCATGGCACTGGGTTTGTGCCGCAAAGTGCCAGTGATCAAGAAACTGCGAAGGGTGGCCCTTTCTCGCCAGAGACTAGCCGTATTAATGAGTTAGGTTTAAGAACCAAATTATTAGATGACACGCTTGCTGTTAATATGGCTATGTACGATATTGTGCGTGAAAATATCCTGCAACCTAGTTTATTAGGTGATGTTGCCGGTGATGGTGTTGATGACTTAGTTGCCGTTGGTGAAGTACAAAGTAAAGGTTTTGAACTTGAAGTAGTTGGTGACATCACTGAGCGTTGGGTGGTTACTGCAAGCTATGCCTATAATGATACCCGTATTACTAAAGCAAACGACAGCATTCGTAACCAAATTCCTGATAGCGATAAATTTGCCAACGCGCCGCAAAATACCCTAGGTATCTGGACACGCTATGAGTTACCTAGCTTATCGTCATCTATTTCTGCTGGCTTAGATTATGTTGATGAACAGCTTAGTTTAGGCGGTCAACGTGTTAAACCTTATACGATTTACAACATGGCGTGGCAAACAACCGTTGATAACTGGCAATGGCAATTATCAGTTAAAAACCTGTTTGATAAAGAATACGCAAGCAGTGGCTTTATTGAGCGAACAGGGCACTTTCCTGGTGAACCACGCCGTGTCTATTTAAGTGCTAAATACAGCTTTTAATGGTGGCGTGTGAACGCTAAAAGTTGGTTTAATTTACATTCCTGGGCAGGACTCTTTGTAGGAGTCCTGCTTTTTGTTACCTGCGTATCGGGGACGCTCGCTACGTTAAGTCATGAACTCGAATACTTAACAGACGCTAAGTATCGTGCTTTATCTTCTTCAGCCTCGACTAACTATCAGGCTATCGAAAACACCCTAAATAAGCATTATCCACAGGGTCAATTACTTTATATACAACGTCATAAACAAGATTACCTTGCCACTGAAGCGGCCCTTAAAGTCGGTGATTCATTTCGTTTTGTTTATTTAGATGCTGCAACGGGCCGCTTACTTGGTGAAGGAGAGTGGGCGCGGATATCGCGGTTTTTACGTAATTGGCATATGAATTTGTCGATGGGCTGGACGGGTAAATTAATCGTTACCAGTTTGAGTATGTTACTCGTTATTTTATTGGTTTCGAGTTTTTATGTGTATCGGCGCTGGTGGCAAGGTTTTATGAAAAAGCCTGCTGCGCTTAGTCTTGATAAACGCAGTAGTTGGGCTGATAGGCACAAACTGTTAGGGCTTTGGAGTTTATGGTTTATCGCAGTGATGGCCATTACAGGTGTTTGGTATCTGGTAGAGCATGGGCTGCAAACAGCTAAAGTGTCGCATACTGTTTCTGCGCCACAAGCGGTAAGTGAGTTTAAAAAACAAAGCCCTCGTAAAGATATATCGCCAATTAGCTTAACTGCAGCTTATGAAGCCGCTCAACAGGCGTTTCCGAGCCTTGATATTCGCTATATTCGTTATCCAAATAAAGCGGATCAGCCTATTGAAGTGCGTGGTTATAACGATGATATTTTACTGCGTCTGCGTGCTAACCGTGTTTATTTAAAACCAAGCTCGGGTGAGTTACTAGGTATACAAATAGGCGAACAATTACCTATTGTAGCCCGAATTTCAGATACCGCTGATCCGCTGCACTTTGGTAACTTTGCAGGAGTTGGTACTAAACTTATTTGGGGGTTATTTGGTGCATTGATGAGCTTTATAAGTGCTGCTGGCATTTATATGAGTTGGCTTAGGGTTAAGCGTAAAACAACAGCTGTAAAGTGGCTTGGAGTATCTGGGGGGATTGCAATCGGTTTGGTGGTTGCTTCGCTACTAACAACAAGTTTGAGCTTTACTGAGCGTAGTGTGCCTAATCAGGTATATTCTCCTATCCTCGGTTAAATTTTTTCAGGTATTAAAAAAGGCGCTAATTAGCGCCTTTTTTGTTGGGTTAAGAGTTTAGCCTCTTACCTTAATACCTTTTTTCTCCATACCGCGGTAGATGATTAGCATCTGTGCGATTGAGATAAGGTTCGATACTAACCAGTAAAGTACTAGGCCAGATGGGAACCATAAGAAGAAAATTGAGAATACTACTGGCATAAAGGTCATCATTTTTTGCTGCATAGGATCAGTAACTGTCATAGGTTGCAGCTTTTGAGTGATGAACATACTTAAACCAAATAAAACCGGTAATACGTAGTATGGGTCCATTGCTGATAAGTCATTTAACCATAAAATGAATTCAGCATGACGTAGCTCAGTTGATTCTAAGAATACGTAGAATAATGCTAAGAAGATTGGCATTTGTAGTAACAGTGGGAAACAGCCACCCATAGGGTTCACTTTTTCTTTGCGGTACATTTCCATCATCGCTTGACCGAATTTTTGACGGTCATCACCATACTTCTCTTTTAGTGCAGCCATTTTAGGCTGTAAGGCACGCATCTTCGCCATTGACGTGTATTGTGCTTTAGTAAGCGGGTACATTGCTGTTTTAACGATAACCGTGATTGCAATGATAGCTAGACCCCAGTTACCTAGGATGCTGTGTAACCACTTAAGTAGTACGAATAATGGTTGTGAGATAAACCACAACCAACCATAGTCTACAGTTAGGTCTAAGTCTGGGTGAATCGCTTCTAGTACATCAGACTCTTTCGGGCCCATGTAGTAAGTAGAAGTAAGTGTCGCTTGCGTACCTGCTTGTACGTTAACTGCTTCACCCTTAGTACCAATAATTGCCGCATTACCAGCTACTAACTTGCTGTAAAGGGTATTTTGTTGATCTTGCTTAGGTACCCATGCACTTACAAAGTAGTGTTGAATAAATGCAATGTAGCCACCAGCTGTGGTGATGTTAAGGTTTTTATCAGCCATATCTGAGAAGCTATACTTTTCGTATGGCTCTTCTTCAGTACCGTATGCTGCACCTAAGTAGTTTTGATCTACTAAGCTACCTTTTTCTTGTACTGTGCGTTTTACTTGCGTGTATAACTGAACTTGAATTGGGTCAGCTGTTACGTTGTTTACTGTGTACTCTAAACCTACAGCGTAGTTGCCTTTTTTGAAGATATAGGTTTTAGTAAACGTCACACCTTTGCTGTCGGTAAACTCAAGTGGTACACGCAGTTCATCACCATTTAAAGTAAATGCTTTTTGTGTGGCTTTATAAACCGGACGGCCTTCAACAGTCGCATCTGGGCCATTTAAACCAATTAAGCCACTTTGCGAGAAGTATTGTTTACCGTCAAACACACCAAGTAGCATGTAAGGAGTATCACTGCCTTTTGTCTCTTCGTACTGAAGTAGGTCTGCTTCAATAATGTCACCACCACGGGTGTCAATTTTAACAGTGAATACATCAGTTGTTACATCGATAACTGAGCGCTTTGCTGTAGTAGCAGTTGGTACTTCACCGTCAGATGATGCTGGAATAAAGTCATCAGATTCTGGTGTAGTTGCGCCTAGTGTTTGTGTTGTGGCACTTGGATCAGCTTTTGGTGCATTGTAGTCGTTATTCCATTCTTGGAATAATAAAAACGACACAAGCATCAAGCCGATTAATAAAAACGTGCGTTGCGATTCCATAACAGCTCTTATTTCTCGTGTTGGTGGTTAATATGATTTTTTGCCGGTACGGGATCATCCCCACCAGCATGTAAAGGATGGCATTTTAATATGCGTTTAACAGCTAACCAACTGCCTTTTACACTTCCGTGCAAATTAATTGCTTGAATTGCGTAACTAGAGCAAGTTGGATTAAAACGACAATGCGGGCCTAATAACGGGCTTATCCATTTTTGATAGCCTCGAATTAACATGACTAAACAGCGCTTTGGAATAGCAACAAGTGGTTTAAGTAACCTCATGATGTGTCAGCCCCTGCGTTAATTTAGTCAATGGATACCATGAATTTAAATTCCTAGCGAAGAATTTTAAATGCATGATTAAAAGGTGAGCTAAAGATACCTTAATTAAGCCTGTAATTCTATTGCTATCAAGCTTGATTATTAGAATTAGCTGATTTCTTGGGGCGTTTTTTGAATGGTGGTGGTTTTGGCGCACCTGGCTTGCAGCGCTCATTTATTTTTCGCCACAATTTATTCAGTTGTTTTGTCAGCTCTTCGTTTGACTGTTCATCTATACCACTTTTAACCATAAGCACAATATCAATGTTATCGAGTTTATGTTGATTTAAACGGAAACTTTCGCGAGCAAGTCGTTTAATTCGATTACGTTGACAGGCTTTTTTAACGCGTTTTTTGGCGACCGTAAGACCTAATCGAGGATTAGTTTGGTCATTGCGTTTAGCTAATAGGGTAAAGAAAGGAGTCGCAGCGCGTGCTGGTTCATTAAAGATTCGAGAGTAATGCGAGGGAGTTAACAGACGTAACTCCCTGCTGAAGCTAAAGTCTTCCACTTATATATTAAGCAGAAAGAACTTTACGGCCTTTAGCACGACGACGAGCTAATACTTTACGGCCATTTGCTGTTGCCATACGAGCACGGAAACCGTGTGTACGTTTGCGTTTTAAAACGCTAGGTTGAAAAGTTCTTTTCATAACAATTCCATCCGATCGGTTAAGGTTAAAACATCCTATGCAGGTCGCGATCCTGGCACAGGTGCCATTGCGAGCGCGAGATATTATAGATGAAGACAACAAAAGTCAATCACTAAAACGCTGCAGAGGCCGTAATTATAAAGGATCTTATTTCGTGATCATATAGGATCATCATAAATAAGAAGTTTTCCACAGCCTCTGTATAAAAAGTGAATAAAAGCTTGGGAAAAGCGAATTCGATCGTAGAATTTGATCGCGATCTGCCCCTTAATTTGCTATGATCACTATTCGGAGTTAAAAAATATTTTACATAATAATCAATGGTTTAGTGTTTTCTTTGTGCGAGATCATATTTTAAATAAAAATCAATCTTGTACTTGTGGATAAAGTACCTTCATAATAGTCGGTCTTGGCCAGAAATATTGGTCAAATATTAGCAATAAATGTTTGATTTTCCATCATTAAAGATGAACGGGAATAATAATTAAATCTCTGGGAGTTTAATAGTGTATCTGTCGGTTTGGCAAAGTTGTTTATATGTATTGCAAGATGAATTGCCTTCACAGCAGTTCAGTATGTGGGTAAGACCACTTCAAGCAGAAAGTACCGAAGATACGTTGACTATATATGCACCTAACCGTTTTGTTTTAGATTGGGTGAGAGAAAAGTACTTAAACCGTATTAATGAACTACTCGTTGAAATTTGTGGTGATGAAGCGCCTGAACTTCGTTTTGATGTAGGTAGTAAACCAATTTTAAATGCCCAAGCGGCATCAGCACCGGCTGCATCAGAAGCAAGCGCACCAGTGAGTGCACAGCACACTGCCGAAAAACTCCAACCAAAACCTGAAAAAGCAGCGGTAGAGCCTGCGCCAAAATCAGGTTATAAATCAAACATTAAAGAGAATTACACCTTTGATAGCTTTGTTGAAGGTAAATCAAACCAATTAGCAAAAGCCGCAGCGACTCAAGTAGCAGATAACCCAGGTTCGGCATTTAACCCTGTATTTATATATGGTGGTACGGGCTTAGGTAAAACTCACTTATTACACGCTGTTGGTAACGGTATTATGGCTAATAAGCCAGACGCGAAAATTGTCTATATGCACTCAGAGCGATTTGTGCAAGACATGGTTAAAGCGCTGCAAAATAATGCCATCGAAGAGTTTAAACGTTATTACCGAAGTGTTGATGCATTGATGATCGATGACATTCAATTTTTCGCTAATAAAGAGCGCTCACAAGAAGAGTTCTTTCATACCTTCAATGCTTTACTTGAAGGAAATCAACAGATTATATTAACTTCAGACCGCTATCCAAAAGAGATAGAAGGGGTTGAAGACCGCCTTAAATCACGTTTTGGTTGGGGCTTAACCATTGCAATTGAGCCACCAGAACTTGAGACGCGGGTTGCCATTTTGATGAAAAAAGCGCAGCAAAGTAAAATTAACTTACCCCATGAAGTTGCTTTTTTCATCGCTAAGAAATTGCGTTCAAATGTGCGTGAATTAGAAGGGGCGTTAAACCGCGTTATTGCTAATGCAAACTTTACTGGTCGTCCAATTTCGATCGACTTTGTAAAAGAAGCCCTACGTGACTTACTTGCGCTGCAAGATAAACTGGTAACGATAGATAATATTCAACGCACTGTTGCTGAGTATTATCGTATTCGTGTGTCAGATTTACTATCGAAACGCCGTAGTCGTTCAGTAGCAAGACCACGCCAAGTAGCAATGGCATTATCAAAAGAACTTACAAATCACAGTTTACCTGAGATTGGCGACGCCTTTGGTGGTCGCGATCATACAACTGTATTACACGCTTGTCGTAAAGTTAAATCACTACGTGATGAAAGCCACGAAGTGAAAGAAGATTATCAAAACTTAATAAGAACCTTGTCATCTTAAGGCCGACTTTATTATGCAAATAACAATATCAAGAGAGCAATTTTTAAAACCTTTAGTTCAAGTGTCTGGTGCGATTGAGCGTAAGCACACCTTACCGATTTTATCGAACGTACTGTTAGTTGTAGAAAACGGGCAACTTTCGATGACGGGTACCGATCTTGAAATTGAGTTAGTGGCGAGTGTGTTTGTTGGTGAAGACACATCTGATACAAAATTAACCTTGCCGGCAAAAAAGTTACTCGATATTTGTAAAAGTTTACCTGATGGCTCAGACCTTACTTTAAGTAGCCAAGATCACCAATTGCTACTAACCAGTGGTAAAAGCCGCTTTTCTTTAACAACTCTTGCCGCAGAAGACTTTCCTAATCTTGAGCAGTGGGATGGTGAAGTTGAGTTTCAACTGACTCGCTTAGAATTACGTAAGCTTCTTGAAAGCACACATTTTTCTATGGCGAATCAAGACGTACGTTATTACTTAAATGGTATGTCATTTGAAGTTGATAACACTGACATAAAAACGGTTGCTACAGATGGCCACCGTTTAGCGATTGCACAAAAGCAATTACCGCAATCTTTGAATACACAACGTCAGCTAATTATTCCACGAAAGGGTGTGCAAGAAATTATGCGCCTAATGGTAGCTGATGATGAGTTAGTAACCATTCAATTTGGTGCTAACCATATTCGTATTATTGATACAGAGTTCACATTTACCAGTAAACTTGTTGATGGTCGTTTTCCTGACTATCGTCGTGTATTGCCGCGTGGTGGTGACAAAGTGATTACTGCTAATCGTGAGTGGTTACGCAGTGCTTTCCAACGTGTGTCTATTTTATCAAATGAAAAATTTCGTGGTGTACGTTTAAATTTGTCTGAAGGTTTATTAAAGATTACGGCAAACAACCCTGAGCAAGAACAAGCTGAGGAAGTAGTTGAAGTAATGTATCAAGGCGGTGAGCTAGAAATTGGTTTTAACGTTTCATATGTTCTTGATGTCTTAAATACCCTAAAAACAGAAGATGTTGTTTTCACGCTTGCTGATTCAAATAGTAGTGCATTAATAGAAGGTGCTGGTGACGAAGAAGCAATGTATGTTGTTATGCCGATGCGTTTATAGACTTTATGAGTTTAAGTCATTTAAGCCTCAATAATTTTCGGAATATTGAGGCGCTGACACTCGAGCCAGTAAATGGGATTAATATTATTTACGGCGAGAATGGCAGCGGAAAAACCAGTCTCCTTGAGGCTATTTATTTCCTTTCTCACGGTAAATCATTTCGTACCGCCAAGCACAAAAATATCATTCAGCATCAACAAGACAAGTTTGTGATCCACGGTCGTAAAGCATTACATGATTTGTCTATTCCCATTGGTATAAGCAAAAACCAAGCGGGTGAAACATCTTTAAAAATTCAAGGTAAAACGAGTCGTAAAATATCTGAATTGGCTCAATTAATGCCTGTTCAAGTTATTACGCCAGAAAGTTATTCCTTGTTTTTTGGTGGCCCAAAAGAGCGTAGAAAATTTCTCGATTTGGGATTGTTCCACGTGGAACATGACTTCTTTTATTTGTGGCAATCTTTTAACAAAGTACTAAAGCAACGCAATGCATTACTAAAGAGTAAGCCTCGAGATTATTTTCAACAGATCAAGTTTTGGGATAAAGAATTTGTTAGACTAGCTGAACAAATAAATAATCTAAGAATCGCGTATATAAGTAGGTTTAAGCAGCAATTTTTTGATAAAATGTGTGCAGAATTAACGCTAGTAAGCGATTTACAAATTAACTTCAATGCGGGTTGGAAAGAGAGTGAAATGCTCTCAGAAGCTCTTGAGCAAAGCTTTGAGCGTGATGCCAAGCAAGGTTTCACAAGTAAAGGCCCGCATAAAGCTGATTTTAGTTTTAGCGTTTCTGGTAATAGCGTAGAAAATACATTTTCGCGCGGTCAATTGAAGCTATTGCTTTATGCGTTAAAAGTGACGCAAAATAGCTTAATTGAGTCAGAAACTAATAAGCAATCTATATTGCTAATAGATGACTTACCTTCAGAGTTAGGTGAAGATACAAAAGAAAAAGTGGGTCAACTTTTGACACACTGCGATTCACAACTTTTTATCTCATCGATTTTATCTGAAAGTATTTCTGCTGTGGTGGAACCCATGCAACGAGAACTAAAAATGTTCCACGTGAAACATGGCAACCTAATAACAAGATAAGTGGGATTAACCATGTCTGAGAATTACGATTCGTCGAGTATTAAAGTACTAAAAGGATTAGACGCAGTAAGAAAGCGTCCAGGAATGTATATAGGGGACACCGATGACGGTACAGGCTTACACCATATGGTGTTTGAGGTTGTTGATAACTCTATCGATGAAGCCTTAGCTGGTCATTGTGATGATATTTTTGTAACGATTCACTTAGACGGTTCTGTCTCTGTAAGAGATAACGGTCGTGGTATTCCTACGTCAATTCATGAAGAAGAAGGTGTATCAGCTGCCGAAGTTATTATGACGGTACTTCACGCTGGTGGTAAGTTCGATGATAACTCATATAAAGTATCCGGTGGCTTACACGGTGTAGGTGTATCAGTAGTAAATGCACTTTCTGAAAAACTACAACTAACTATTCGTCGTGAAGGAAAAATTCACCAACAAACTTACACTATGGGTGTGCCAGATGCACCATTAGCTGTGATTGGTGAAGCAAGTGACACGGGTACTGAGTTACGTTTTTGGCCAAGCGGTGAAACGTTTACAGACCTAAATTTCCACTACGACATTTTAGCGAAGCGCTTACGTGAGCTTTCTTTCTTAAACTCAGGTGTAAGTATCATTCTTACTGATGAGCGTGAAGAAACTAAAACAGATCACTTTAAATACGAAGGTGGTATTCAAGCGTTCGTAGAATATCTAAACCGTAATAAAACACCTGTACATAAAAGTGTTTTCCACTTTACCCATGAGCGTGAAGAAGACGGTATTAGTGTAGAAGTTTCAATGCAGTGGAACGATGGTTTCCAAGAAAGCATTTACTGTTTCACAAACAACATTCCACAACGTGATGGTGGTACGCACTTAGCTGGCTTTAGAGCGGCATTAACGCGTACGCTAAATAACTACATGGAAAAAGAAGGCTTTAACAAAAAAGCGAAAACAACCAGCAACGCAACGGGTGATGATGCTCGTGAAGGCTTAACTGCCGTTGTAAGTGTTAAAGTTCCTGATCCTAAGTTCTCATCACAAACCAAAGATAAACTAGTATCAAGTGAAGTTAAGTCTGCTGTAGAACAAGCGATGGCAGAAAAACTAACAGAGTTCTTATTAGAAAACCCTGTTGATGCTAAAACGGTTGTAGGTAAAATCATTGATGCAGCACGTGCTCGTGAAGCAGCGCGTAAAGCACGTGAAATGACACGCCGTAAAGGTGCAATGGATTTAGCGGGTTTACCAGGTAAACTGGCAGACTGCCAAGAAAAAGATCCTGCTTTATCAGAACTATACATAGTGGAGGGTGACTCTGCAGGTGGTTCAGCTAAGCAGGGTCGTAACCGTAAAAACCAAGCTATCTTGCCACTAAAAGGTAAGATTCTTAACGTTGAAAAAGCACGCTTTGATAAGATGCTTTCTTCTCAAGAAGTAGCAACATTAATCACAGCGCTAGGTTGTGGTATTGGTCGTGATGAATATGACCCAGAAAAACTTCGTTATCATCGTATCATTATCATGACCGATGCGGACGTGGATGGTTCTCACATTCGTACATTATTGCTAACTTTCTTCTATCGTCAAATGCCAGAGATTGTAGAAAAAGGCTTTATCTATATTGCGCAACCACCACTTTATAAAGTGAAAAAAGGTAAGCAAGAACGCTACATTAAAGATGATCCAGCACTTGTTGATTACTTAACGTCATTAGCTCTAAATAATGCTGCTCTTTATACAAGCGAAGGTGCATCTGCACTTGAAGGCGAAGATTTAGAAAGAATCGTTCACGATTATCAAAATACAGTTAAAGTTATTGAGCGCTTAAAACGTAAATATCCAAATTCGGTTATGGAACGTTTAATCTATCAAAACGAAATTACCGAAGCTGATTTAGCTGATGAAGCAAAAGTTAAAGAGTGGACTAAAACCCTTGTTGACGACTTAATTGCACGTGATGAAGATGCAACTATCTTCCACGCCGGCACTGAGCACGATACTGAGCGCAACATGTATTATCCTGTTGTGAATATTCGTCAGCATGGTGTGGATAAAGCTCATGTACTAAACCATGACTTCATTACATCGCGTGACTATAAACGCATTGCAGCAACGGGCGTAAACATTGCTAACATACTTGAAGAAGGTGCTTACATACAACGTGGTGAAAAAACATTAGCTGTTGATAACTTTGTGGATGCATTAGAGTGGTTAATCAATGAATCGAAGCGTGGCCTTTATATCCAACGCTATAAAGGATTGGGTGAAATGAACCCTGATCAGCTTTGGGAAACAACTATGGATCCAGCTGCACGACGCATGTTGAAAGTAACAATCGAAGATGCTGTTGCCGCTGACCAATTGTTTGCGACACTAATGGGTGACCAAGTTGAGCCTCGTCGTGATTTCATCGAAACGAACGCGCTACGTGTAGTTAACCTAGACGTATAAGCAAATAATGATATTCATAAGAAGGAGCCACATGGCTCCTTTTTTTATTACTGAAAAAGCACAAACTGCTTAAAACCTTACTGCACACAAGGTATACTGAGAGCAATTTTCAGACTAAACGCACCAGATACTATAAGCCAAATATGCAAAAATATGACGTTAAAACCTTTCAAGGTTTGATCCTGGCTTTACAGGACTATTGGGCACAGCAAGGCTGTGTGATTGCTCAACCACTGGATATGGAAGTGGGAGCAGGGACATTTCATCCGTTAACGTTCTTAAAGTCGATTGGCCCAGAGCCAATGTCGAGCGCGTATGTTCAACCATGCCGCCGTCCAACTGATGGTCGTTATGGTGAAAACCCGAACCGATTACAACACTACTACCAATTCCAAGTAGTATTAAAGCCATCACCAGAGAACATCCAGGAGCTTTATTTAGGCTCTTTAGCTGCTGTAGGTATTGATACGCTAACTGACGAAGTTCGCTTTGTAGAAGACAACTGGGAATCACCTACATTAGGTGCTTGGGGTCTAGGTTGGGAAATCTGGCTAAACGGTATGGAAGTAACTCAATTCACTTATTTCCAACAAGTAGGTGGCTTAGAGTGCTCACCGGTTACGGGTGAAATCACATATGGTCTAGAGCGTTTAGCAATGTATATACAGGGCGTAGATAGCATCTATGATCTAGTATGGGCAGACGGTCCTATGGGACGTGTAACATACGGTGATGTGTTCCATCAAAACGAAGTAGAGCAGTCAGCTTATAACTTCGAACAAGCGGATGTTGAGTTCTTATTTGCACAGTTTGATCACTGTGAGAAAGAAAGTGAAAAGCTAATCGAAGCAGGCTTACCATTACCAGCTTATGAGCAAGTAATGAAAGCATCACATGCGTTTAACTTATTAGACGCTCGTCACGCTATCTCAGTAACAGAACGTCAACGTTATATCTTACGTGTTCGTGCTTTATCTAAAGCGTGTGCACAAAGTTACTATGATGCCCGTGAAGCACTTGGTTTCCCGCTTTGTAAGGATTAAGAATTAGCATGTCAGCAGAAAATTTATTAGTAGAAATTGGCACTGAAGAGTTGCCACCGAAAGCACTTCGTAAACTTGCTGAGTCATTTGCTGAGAACTTAACAGCAGAACTTGCAAGCTTAGAATTAGCACATCAAGGTGTTAACTGGTACGCATCTCCACGTCGTTTAGGCTTACGTGTAACAGCACTTGAAGCAAAGCAAAGTGACAAAGTAGTTGAAAAGCGTGGCCCTGCAGTAGCTGCCGCTTTTGATGCCGATGGAAACCCAACTAAAGCAGCAATGGGTTGGGCACGTGGTTGTGGTATCGATGTAAGCGATGCAGAAACGATTGAAACAGATAAAGGTGCTTGGTTATTACATAAAGCACAAGTAGAAGGTCAAGCAACAACTTCGCTTATGAGCGATGCTGTAAACAAGGCACTTGCAAAATTACCTATCCCTAAACCAATGCGTTGGGGTGCGAGTAAAACGCAATTCATTCGTCCTGTACACACAGCAACTATTTTATTTGGTAGCACGCTAATCGAAGGTGAGATCCTTGGTAAGCAAGTTGGTAACCAATTACAAGGGCACCGTTTCCATCATCCAGAAAAAGTAACAATCAACCACGCTGATGATGTGTTTGATGTTCTTAAGTCTGCGTATGTTGTTGCTGACTTCGAAGCGCGTAAAGCACAAATTCGTGAGCAGATTGAAGCAGCCGCAGCTGCTGTAAATGCAAAAGTAGCGATGGATGAAGACTTACTTGAAGAAGTAACATCGTTGGTTGAATGGCCAGTAACACTAACAGCAACATTCGAAGAAGCATTCTTAGACGTTCCTTCTGAAGCGCTTATTTATACTATGAAGGACGATCAAAAGTACTTCCCGTTATTAGACCAAGATGGCAACTTACTAAACAAGTTCCTATTTGTTTCTAATATCGAAAGTAAAGATCCAAGCGTAGTAATTGCGGGTAACGAAAAAGTTGTTCGTCCTCGTTTAGCCGATGCACAGTTCTTCTACGAAACTGATAAGAAGAAAACGCTAGAAAGCCGTTTAGAGTCGCTAGATACTGTTTTATTCCAAAAGCAACTTGGTACGCTGAAAGATAAATCTGAGCGTATTAGTGAGCTTGCAGGTTACATTGCTGAGCAATTAGGTGCCGATGCCGAGCTTGCTAAGCGTGCAGGTCTGTTAAGTAAAACAGACTTAATGACCGAAATGGTCATGGAATTTACCGACGTACAAGGTGTAATGGGTATGCATTACGCGCGTCACGACGGTGAAGCTGAAGAAGTTGCACTCGCGCAAAATGAACAATATATGCCTCGCTTCGCGGGTGATAACTTACCAACAAATGTGATCAGCTGTGCTGTCGCCATTGCTGATAAGTTTGATACGCTGGTGGGTATTTTCGGTATTGGTCAAGCGCCAAAAGGTGATAAAGACCCATTTGCACTTCGCCGTGCTGCAATTGGTGCACTTCGCATCATGGTTGAAAAATCATTACCGCTAGATATCTTAGACCTTGTTGCTAAATCACAAACGCTATTCGGTGAAAAGCTAACTAACTTAAACGTATCAACAGATGTGTTTGAGTTTATGCTAGGTCGTTTTCGTGCATGGTATCAAGATGAAGGTATAGAAGTTGATGTGATCCAAGCTGTACTAGCACGTCGTCCAACTAAACCAGTTGATTTCGATCGTCGTGTTAAAGCGGTAAGTCACTTCCGTACATTAGACGCAGCAGAAGCGCTTGCAGCAGCAAATAAACGTGTAAGCAATATCTTGGCTAAAAATGACATCACAACACAAGGTGATGTAAATGAGAGCCTATTAAGCGATGACGCAGAAAAAGTATTAGCGTCACACGTTGCTAAGTTTGCAACTGAGCTTGCGCCTTTATATGCCAATGGCGATTACCAAGAAGCATTATCACAACTTGCGGGTATCCGTGAGAGTGTTGATAACTTCTTCGATAACGTCATGGTAATGGCCGATGACGAAGCGGTTAAACAAAACCGTTTAGCATTATTAAGCCAACTAAGCCGTCTGTTTTTAGATATTGCTGATATTTCTGTACTTCAGAAGTAAGCAGTAGCCAATTTATAAAAGCCAGCTCAGTGCTGGCTTTTTTGTAGCATAAGGAACAGTAATGAAACGTATAATTACTTTAGCATTAGCAGGCTTATTAACTGCCTGTTCTAGCCAAATACAAATGCCAAGCATTGACGATATTCTGCCAAGTAAAGACCTCGACCGTACTATGTATTTACGTGGTGACTTTACGCTATGGGATGCCGAGCCTCAGTATCAATTAGAGCAAGTTGCACCGGGTATATTCCAAACCGAAGTAAAATTTTCAACACCAGGTAAGGTGTATGAATTCAAAGTAGCGGATGCTGATTTTAGTGAAGGCTACAACTGTGGTTACAGTGATATGGACCCAGCTGGGCAATCATTGGTTCTAGGCCAAGCTGCCAATGCCGACTGTAATACCATCTACAATTATTTCAGCTTTAAACCCGCTGCAAAAGGTGTGTATGTAGTGAGCTTTGATTACCGCAATAGTAATCAACCAAAAGTGACAGTAACTCGAAAGTAAAAGTTGGTAGGTTGGGTAGAGCGGAGCGATACCCAACACACTGTTTAGGCTAGCGTTAGAACAAAGCGCCAGCCTTCTCATCAATCTTCATATAGATTAAGTGCGATATCTAACTCATCATCTGACAAATTAAAAGGAGATGACTTACTCAATTTCCTATAAGACGAAAATGGCCAGTCTTCAATTTGATTCACATATTTATGTTTCACAGGGTTGAAGTAAATATAATTAATATGGTTCATTAGGTCTTGCTCGTCCTTTATATAATGCTCCCAATACCGTCTCTGCCAAATACCTCGTTCACATTTCTGAATACGGCTAGGCGATTTATGCTCGCAATTATTTAGCTGTCTAGAAAAATTAGACTTAATTAACCGCCACCGTTTTGCATAATCACAATCCCCAGCGGGTAGTTGCCAAATAGCGTGTAAGTGATCTGGAAGAATGACAATGGCAAGCGTTGTAAAAGGGTGTGACTTAAACACACTTTTATAAGCTGAGCGTAGCAGAGTGATGTTTGAAGTTAAAAGTGCTGAGTTTCTTTGCGCTATTGCTAGAGTAAAGAAATAGGTGCCACCGGGGACTAGTACTCTTCTGTATCGCATACATTCATCCTTGAATGTTAAATGATAAGAGTAGCTTAATTTCGATTAAATGTTGAAATTCATGAACTTTAATTTGTTGCCATCATCTTGCGATAACGTTGGGTTTCGTTGCTCTCAACCCAACCTACGAGCTCGTTACAACCCTTTTTTCACTAAGTATCGATACGGTGCTTGCTCTACATCTTTTGCCACAAGTGTGTGATCCATAAAAGTACAAAAGCTTGGGATATCGCGGGTGGTTGATGGGTCGTCGGCGATAATAAGCAAGGTTTCGCCATCTTTCATTTTACGTACTGCGCCACGCACCATCATCACAGGTTCTGGACAACGAAGGCCAAGTGCATCTAATTGGTGATCGGGATTATCAAAACTCATGGCTGACCTTTTGGATGAAAGAGACGATTAATAAGCGGCTATTTTAACTTTCTATTGCCGCCAGTTTCAATAAGCGAAAGCAAAGCAAATAAAAAAGGCGCACTGAGCAAATCAGTGCGCCTTTTTATCACCAAGATGTTTGGTGTGAGCTCGTTATTCTACGCGCTCAAATACAGTTGCAATACCTTGGCCTAAACCAATACACATAGTTGCTAGACCGTATTTAGCGTTCTTGTCTTCCATTAGGTGAACAAGCGTTGTGCTAATACGTGAACCAGAACAACCAAGTGGGTGACCAAGTGCAATTGCACCACCATTTAGGTTAACTTTTTCATCTACCACATCCATCAGACCTAGGTCTTTTAACACTGGTAGAGATTGTGCTGCGAATGCTTCGTTAAGCTCTGCAACATCGATATCGTCAATAGTGATACCAGCTTGTTGAAGTGCTTTTTGCGATGCAGGAACAGGGCCATAACCCATGATTGATGGATCGCAACCTGCAACAGCCATTGCTTTAATACGCGCACGAATTGGTAAACCCAGTTCTTTAGCTTTCTCTTCGCTCATTACAAGCATGGCTGATGCGCCGTCAGAAAGAGCAGATGAAGTACCTGCAGTTACGCTACCTGATGCTGGATTGAATACTGGGCGTAGTTGCGATAAACCTTCAACGGTTGTCTCAGGACGGATTACTTCATCGTCTTCAACTAAGATTAAAGAACCATCTGCATCGTGACCTTCCATTGGCAGGATTTCACGACGGAAACGACCTTCAACAGTTGCAGCGTGTGCACGTTGGTGTGAACGGTAAGCAAATTCGTCTTGTTGCTGGCGGCTAATGCCGTGAAGCGTAGCAAGGTATTCTGCTGTTAAACCCATTACGCCAGCAGCTTGTGCTACAGACGTTGATAAACCAGGGTGAAAATCATTACCGTGAGTCATAGGTACGTGACCCATGTGCTCAACACCACCAATGATGTAGGTATCACCAGCGCCTGTCATAATTGCACGTGCCGCATCGTGTAATGCTTGCATTGATGAACCACATAAACGGTTAACTGTTACTGCTGGTACTGAGTGTGGGATACCGGCTAGTAGTGCTGCGTTACGAGCAATGTTAAAGCCTTGCTCTAAAGTTTGTTGTACACAGCCCCAGTAAATATCATCAATTGATGCTGGATCAACGGCTGGGTTACGGTCTAACAAACCTTTCATTAAGTGAGCACTTAAATCTTCCGCACGCTTGTTTTTGAATACGCCGTTCTTTGAACGACCCATTGGTGTGCGGATACAATCTACGATTACTGGATTATTCATGTTTCTTATCCTTCCACCTTATAGAATACACGGCCTTCTTCGGCCCACTTGCGAGTTTCATCTGATACTTGGTAAATCGCACCTAAGTGAGCGTACTTGTCTGCTGTTGCAACAAAGTTCGCTAAACCTGTTTGATCTAAGTAACGGAATGCACCGCCTCTAAATGGAGGGAAACCAATGCCGTAAATTAGCGCCATATCAGCTTCTTGTGGTGACGCTACGATACCTTCTTGTAAACAAAGTAGTACTTCGTTGATCATAGGTACCATACAACGGTCGATGATTTCTTGTTTATCAAAATCTTTAGGTGCATCAGTGATAGCACTTAGTAGCTCAGTTGCTGTTGCATCTTGCGATTTTTTAAGACGACCGCGACGGTCAGGTGCATATTGGTAGAAACCAGCGCCATTTTTCTGACCAAAACGTTTTTCGTTTGCAAATACAGTTACTGGGTCTTTGTCTTGACGAGCCATACGCTCAGGGAAGCCGTCAGCCATTACGCCAGTGCAGTGGTAAGCTGTATCGATACCCACAACATCAAGCAGATAAGCAGGACCCATAGGCCAGCCAAATACGTTTTCCATCACTTTATCAACTTTTGCGAAGTCAGCACCTTCAACAACTAGTTTGCTGAAGCCTGCAAAGTAAGGGAATAGCACGCGGTTTACAAAGAAACCAGGGCAGTCGTTTACAACAATTGGTGATTTACCAAGTTTTAATGCGTAATCAACAACGGCATTAATTGTTGCTTCTGATGTTTTTTCACCACGAATGATTTCTACTAATGGCATTTTTGGCACTGGGTTAAAGAAGTGCATACCGCAGAAGTTTTCTGGTTTTTCAAGAGCAGACGCTAACTCATCAATACGAATAGTTGATGTGTTTGAAGTTAGGATAGTGCCCGCTGGTAAGTCTTTTTCAAGACCAGCAAGAACGGCTTGCTTAACTTTAGGGTTTTCAACAACCGCTTCAACAACGATATCAGCACCTTGTAGGTCTGCATCGTTTAGCGTTGGTTTGATTTTACCTAAAGTAGCAACCATCTTATCCATCGTCATGTGGCCACGTTGTACTTTTTTACCAAGTAGCTTAGATGCTTCGCCCATACCTAAATCAAGAGCATCTTGGTTGATGTCTTTCATGATAATAGGTGTGCCTTTATAAGCAGACTGATATGCAATACCGCCGCCCATAATACCAGCACCTAATACAGCAGCTTGTTTAATTTCAAGCTCACTGTGCTTAGCTTGCTTCTTCGCTTTACCTTTAATGTATTGGTCAGCTAAGAAAATACCGGTTTGCGCGGCAGCTTCGCTTGTTGCTGCAAGTTTAGCAAAGTTAGCGTTTTCAATAGCCATTGCTTCAGCGCGTTCACAGTTTGCAGCAGCTTTGATTGTTTTTACAGCCATAACAGGTGCTGGGTAATGACCTTTTGTCTGACCCATTACCATGCCTTCCGCCATTGCAAAGCTCATACCTTGCTCAACACGGTTCATTTTCAGTGGCTGTAATTTTACTTGTCGTTTTGCTTGCCAATCTAGCTTACCAGCGATGGCTTGCTCAAGTGTTGCAATACTTGACTCTAAAAGTTTGTCAGCACTAACTACCGCGTCAAATGCACCTACTTTTAAGGCATCTTCAGCACGGTTTTCTTTGCCTGTGGTGATCCACGTCATCGCATTATCAGCACCAATAAGGCGCGGAAGGCGAACTGTACCACCAAAACCAGGCATAATGCCTAATTTCACTTCAGGTAGGCCTATTTTAGCGTTAGAGCTAGCAACACGATAATCGGTAGCAAGTGCCCACTCACATCCACCACCAAGTGCCATGCCGTTTACAGCACTTAACGTTGGGAAAGGTAAATCTTCAATAGCGTCAAAAACGTCAGTTGCATTTTTGATCCATGCAACAAGTTCTTCTTGAGGTTTAGTGAAAGTAGGTAAAAATTCGAAAATGTCGGCGCCGATAATGAAATGATCTTTATCGCTGGTGAACACCATGCCTTTGATATCTGAGTTTGTTGCCAATTCTTTTAATGCTAAAGCGCAATCTTGCAAGGTTTGCTGCGAAAGTTTGTTTACTGAGCCGTCAGCACAGAACTTAAACTCGGCGATGTTGTCCTTGATGAAAGCAACTTCAAATGAATCGCTTTTATATAACATTATTATTCTCCCTAGTTTATTAACTAAGACTGGTACGATGAGTTTGCATTTCAATCAGTGTGCTTGCTTTAAAATGAAAATGCAACGAAAAAATTACTACGCTTTATCGCGATTGATTAAAATATAGCTGGTTTGATGCTAAGGTGTAGTGGAACTTTATTGTTAGTTATTCTTTAATTTTTGTTAAAGGTCATCATGAAAAAACAACTCCTTGGTTGGACGGCTGCCGCATTACTTTTTCCTTTTTTTGCAGCCGACGCCAACGATAAACATGACGCTTTCTTAAAAGCAGAAAAAAAGGCCCGTTACGGTGATTATCAAGACATGAAAGAGGCGGCAAATGGGCTTAATCACCCATTAAAGCCTTATGTTGAAATGGCTTATTGGCAGCGTAACCCAAGCCTTAAGCATCAAACTGAAATCGAAAACTTTTTAAACGTTTATCAAAATACGCCTTTAGAATGGCCTGTGCGAAAAACGTGGCTTGAGTACTTAAGACAGAATAATAAAAAAGCAGCGTATATTCGTAATTATCGAGAAACCAGTAATAACGAACTGACCTGCCCATACTTGAGTTTTCAATTAGATTTGGGTGCACCCGAAAAAGCTATTATGAATCAGGTGACTGATTTATGGGTGGTGGGAGATTCACAACCGAAAGAGTGTGATCAGCTTTTTTCCTTATGGAAGAAAAAAGGCTACCAAACTCAGCAACGAGTTTGGCAACGCATTACATTAGCGGCTGAAGGTGGGTCAGCAAGTTTAATTCCTTATTTAAAAACCTTGCTTCCTCGCAATGAACAATATTTAGCTGATTTATATTTAACAGTGCGAAGAGACCCAAGTGCATCAGCTGGCTTATATCGATTTAAAAAGAAAACAGCCAAAGAGGGACAAATAGCACTTTATGGTGTGAAGCGTTTAGTTTGGCGAGATAAAGATTTAGCACTAAGGGCGTGGGAAAAACTCGATAAAATGTTCACCTATACGGATGAACAAAAAGCGGATGTGTATTACAGCTTTGCTTTATCGCTCGCTTCAAGTGGTCATAATCAAGCGCGTTTTTGGCTTAACAAAGTACCGAAAGAGCGGCAAACAAGTAAACTTATGCAATGGCAGCTCGCTAACATGCTTGAAAGACAAGATTGGTCGGGGATCGCTGCCTTTTTTACCGGTAAAGAAAATTTAAGTTTAGGGCAGCAATATTGGTTGGCATATAGCTTAAATCAGCGTGGCGAAGTCGAACGAGCTCGTGCCATTTGGCAAACAGTGGCAAAAGAGCGTGATTATTATGGGTTTTTAGCATCTGCTCGGTTAGGTATCCCTGTAAGCTTAAATAACAAAGGATTACAAGTAAGTGATCAACTCAAGCTTGAGGTTGCAAATGCACCTGGTTTTAAACGGGCTCGAGCGCTTTATGAGCTTGAACGTTTCACATCTGCGCGTCGTGAGTGGAATTATTTAACAGATACATCAACCAAAGAAGAAAAGCTCGCGGCTTCGATGCTTGCGGCAGAGCTTGACTGGTATGACAGCACTATTTATACCTTGGCACAAATAAAAGAATGGGATTATGTCGAGCTGCGCTTTCCATTTGCCTTTAAAAATATTTTTGAAAACTACAGTAATCGCAGTCATATAGATGTTGCGTGGAGTATTGCAATTTCACGACGTGAAAGTTCGTTTGCTCCTGATGCTCGCTCTCATGCCAATGCTTACGGTTTGATGCAATTGTTACCAAGTACAGCGAAATATATGAATAAAAGCGCTGTATCTCGAAAACAGTTATATCAACCGCGAACAAATATTCGTTTAGGTAGTCAATATCTACAGTATTTGAAAAAGAAAAATCATGGCAATGAGATCTTAGCTACGGCTTCTTATAATGCGGGTTATCATAGAATTAAGCGCTGGATACCAGAGCAAGCAATGCCAGCAGAGTTATGGATAGAGTTAATTCCTTACACAGAAACGCGCAACTATGTAAAAAATGTTTTTGCGTATAGGCAGGTATACCATACGCGTCTTGGTCGAGATGGTAATGTATTGGCGCCAATTCTTGATATGACTATGGGTGGTTAGTTTATATATGTTGCTAAATTGCCTCTGTTGGGGGATATAGCCGACTATGATAGACTGGCAACAAGTTAAATTTACTAAAATGGGTTTACTATGGATAAATTAGCGGTGTTATACGCCGAACACATTGCAACCTTACAGCAGCGTACTCGAACTATTACAGAGCGTGAAGGTTTAGAAGGGTTGGTGATTCACTCAGGTCAAGCTAAGCGCCAGTTTTTAGATGACATGTATTATCCGTTTAAAGTGAATCCACAATTTAAAGCCTGGTTACCGGTGATTGATAATCCACACTGCTGGATTGTGGTGGATGGTACAGCAAAACCTAAATTAATCTTTTATCGTCCTGTTGATTTTTGGCACAAGGTACCCGATGAACCTCGTGATTTTTGGGCTGAGTATTTTGATATTGAATTGTTAGTTCAGCCAGATCAGGTAGAGAAACTGCTTCCTTACGACAAGGCTAAATTTGCCTATATCGGTGAATATTTAGAGGTTGCTCAAGCGCTGGGCTTTAGCATTATGAACCCTGAGCCAGTAATGAACTACTTGCATTACAATCGTGCTTATAAAACGCAATACGAACTTGAGTGTTTGCGTCAAGCCAACCGTATCGCAGTAGAGGGTCACAAAGCAGCACGCGATACTTTCTTTGCTGGTGGTTCAGAGTTTGATATTCAGCAAGCTTATCTAATGGCAACGCGTCAGAGTGAAAACGAAATGCCATACGGCAATATTGTTGCGCTTAATGAAAACTGTGCGATTTTGCATTACACCCATTTTGAGCCTCAAGCACCGCAAAGCCATCGTTCTTTCTTAATTGATGCGGGTGCTAACTTTAATGGTTATGCGGCAGACATCACGCGTACCTATGATTTTAAAAAGTCAGGCGAATTTAGTGACTTAATCAAGGTAATGACTGAACATCAAATTGCTTTAGGTAAGTCTTTAAAGCCAGGTTTGTTATATGGCGAACTGCATTTAGATTGTCATCAACGTGTAGCACAAGTACTGAGCGACTTTAATATTGTGAAGTTACCAGCTGCTGAGATTGTTGAGCGTGGTATTACTTCAACCTTCTTCCCACATGGTCTTGGTCATCATTTAGGCTTGCAAGTTCATGATATGGGTGGCTTTATGGCCGATGATAAGGGGACGCATCAGGCACCGCCAGAGGGTCATCCTTTCCTTCGTTGTACTCGTTTAATCGAGAAAAACCAAGTGTTTACAATTGAACCAGGTTTATACTTCATCGAATCATTACTTGGTGATCTTGCGCAAACTGATAACAAGCAATTCATTAACTGGGAAAAAGTTGAAGAGTTCAAGCCATTTGGCGGTATCCGTATTGAAGATAACATTATCGTTCATGAAGATAGCTTAGAAAACATGACCCGTGATCTACACTTAGATTAATCGTTACATGTTAGTGAATGTCGGGGCCGCTTGGCCCCATTTTTTTAGATAAACAATTATGTCTGAATATCAATATCCGGCTGAGCCGGTTTTTTACCAAGAAGAAATTAAAAAAAGCACCTTTATTGTGCATATTGCCCACACCCCAGATCTAGCGGCTGCAAAAGCCTTTATTAAAGAAATCCAAGATAAATACAGTGATGCACGACATAATTGTTGGGCGCATGTTGCAGGCAACCCAGGTGGCAGTCATGTTTATGGTTTTTCGGATGATGGAGAGCCAAATGGCACTGCCGGTAAGCCCATGCTTAATGTGTTAGCTGGATCGGGTATCGGTGAAATAACGGCGGTAGTAACACGTTATTTTGGTGGTATTAAGCTTGGTACAGGCGGTCTAGTACGTGCTTATGGCGGTAGTTTAAATAATGCTATGCGTGAGCTTAAAACCATCACGAAAGTTCCGAGTATTGAGTTAATTGGCCACAGTGACTACAGCGCACAAGGGGCAATAGAGCAGTTACTAAAAAGTAAATATCAAGTGCTTAATATTGATAAGCAATTTGCTGAAAACATTACTTGGCAAATAGAGATTGATAGTCGGCAAGCTGAGCAAGCCATTAATGATGTGCATGAGCTCACTCATGGAGCAGTGGTGCTAAAACTCAGAAAAGTTTGAAATGTAAAAATAATACATTCCGTTTACTTACAATTAAGCCTATAAGACAATAAACTGTATTAGCTAAATCAATTAAATAAGAAAGCGATACGCCTCGATGCAATTTCGTACCATAATTAAAATTCTCGGCCAACTTGTGGCACTATTTAGTATCACCATGGTGCCACCGGCACTGGTGTCTTTAATTTATAAAGACGGTGGTGGTGTGCCATTCGTTCTTGCTTTCATCTTTAGTGTTGTGATTGGTTTGGCGGCTTACTATCCGAACCGTCATGAGCATGGTGATCTAAAAGCCCGAGAAGGCTTCTTGATTGTGGTTTTGTTCTGGCTGGTACTAGGTACCTTCGCAGCAGTGCCTTTAGTGTTCTTACAAGAGCCCAACCTCTCCTTAGCTGACTCCGTATTTGAAGCCTTTTCAGGGCTAACAACCACAGGTGCAACGGTACTAACCGGAATTGAATACCTGCCAAAGTCTGTACTCTTTTATCGCCAACAATTGCAGTGGTTAGGTGGTATGGGGATCATCGTACTCGCGGTCGCGGTACTACCTATGCTAGGGGTCGGTGGTATGCAGTTATATCGTGCAGAAACCCCAGGACCTGTTAAAGACTCTAAAATGACGCCGCGTATTGCCGATACAGCAAAGCATCTTTGGTATATTTATGTATCGCTAACAATTGCCTGTACTTTAGCGTACTGGGCTGCGGGTATGGATTGGTTTGATGCGATTTGTCATGCGTTCTCTACTATTGCGATTGGTGGCTTTTCTACTTATGACGCGTCAATGGGGCAGTTCGATAGCCCTGTCATTAATTTTATTTGTGTGGTGTTTTTGCTTATTGCAGCAATTAACTTCTCACTTCACTATGCGGCGGTATCATCACGCAGTATTCGTGTTTATTTACGCGACCCTGAATTTAAAGTGTTCTTACTCATTCAATTAGCATTGGTGATTGTCTGTTTTACGGTATTGTCATCGAATAACATTTATGCCGATGGTGATGAGACTCTCGACCAAGCTATGTTCCAAGCGGTATCAATGAGTACCACCGCGGGCTTTGCTACCGATAATTTTTCGGCATGGCCTTTGTTTTTACCTATTCTACTTATCTTTTCAAGCTTTATTGGTGGTTGTGCAGGTTCTACTGGCGGCGGCATGAAAGTAGTACGTGTGTTCTTACTTTATTTACAAGGTATCCGTGAGCTAAATCGACTTGTGCATCCTAGGGCTATTTACTCTATTAAACTGGGCCGAAAAGCGTTGCCCGATAAAGTAGTCGAAGCCGTTTGGGGGTTCTTTTCTGCCTATGCTTTGGTGTTTGTGATCATCATGCTGGCATTGATGGGGACGGGGATGGACAACATAAGTGCATTCTCTGCAACGGCCGCGTGTCTAAATAACTTAGGCCCTGGGTTAGGTGAAGTTGCTGCGCATTATGGTGCCATTTCAGATTCAGCCAAATGGCTATTAACGATAGCTATGGTGTTTGGTCGTCTAGAAATATTTACCTTGTTAGTGTTATTTACTCCAACCTTTTGGCGTGGATAAAACGAGTATGTGATTTTCTGTTAGTGGAGGCGAAACAATGCCGAAGACACAAAAACAAATTAATCTTGAAAAACTGGGCTGCATTCCTGCTGGTAGTTTGGTTGATATTGAAATCACCACACCAACTGATAGTAAACGCGTAAAAACAGAGTTTATTGGTTTGTTAAATGATCAATATATAATCTTAAATTACCCATCTATAAAGCGGATAGCGAATGCACATGAATACATTAAAGATGCTGTAATGATTATAATACGTGCTGTACTTGAGACGGGTGGTGGTCAAGTCATTGCGTTTCGTCAGCAGGTTAGTGCAATTTCATCGCATCCTCATCGCTTAATTTTTCTAAACTTTCCACAGCAAGTGCAGCTTTATAGTTTAAGAAGTGAAACGCGAATTCCCACACTATTTTCTGCAAACTTACTGATCAAAGAGCAAACACTCGAAGGCCTCATTAAAGATATTTCTCTCACTGGCGTGCAGTTTGATATCGACAGTAAAGAAGACTTGAGCCAGCTCAAAGGGCAAGAGTGTAAGGTTGTGCTAAGTAAACGGGAGTTTAATGGCACTGTATGTCGAGTACGTAAAAGAGCGGCTGGTTTTATTTTAGGTATTCAGTTAGATTCGAGTAAAGATGAAATGAAAGGCTTTATGAAAGAACATTTAATCGACTTGTCTGTACTTGAAAAATAGCAGAAGTCGCCATTTTGCAACAAAGTGGCGACTTTTCATGTTTTTATCCTGCCAACACCTAAATTAATTCATAATAAATTTAAATTTATCTTAAAAATCAATGTTTTGAATGTGATCTTTATTTTCGTTATTTTATTTTAATTTCTTCGTTCAGATTGAGTTTATATTCAAACTCAGAAAAATTTGCTTTTCTGATCCTGTATTACACCCACTGTCTCCATTTTAAATCTTGTAAGTTATTGATTTTAAATGATGTAAAAAAACTACCATTCACTCTGTTGCAAAATAGCAACAAAAAAATCGACTAATTTTTATTAAAAACCATGTTTTAACGTAAAAGCTATTGATTTTTATGGCTTTTTAAACATTGGCATCGAAGTTGAAATAGTCCTAGCGAACACAGATAAAAACTGATTCAGGAATATATCCTTTATCAAAGTTGAGACAACATTGAAGGAATAGTGATTATGAAAACATTACATAAAACTTTAGCACTGGTAGCTCTAGCAACATCTTCAGCAGCGTTTGCTGCAGATTTTGACACATTAGATGTTAATGGTGATGGCGCTATCAGCAAAAGTGAAGCATCTGTAAGCGAAGCACTAATGAGTCAATTTAAAGAGCTAGATACAGATGGTAACGGTGAGCTTTCTAAAGAAGAGTATTCAAAAGCTTAATTTCATTGTAAGGACACACTGAAAAGGACTTTCTAACTCAGACAACACACTTTGAAGGAATGACATTATGAACACAGTAAATAAAACACTTGCACTTATGGCACTAGTATCTTCATCAGCAGCATTTGCGATGAGTGATTTCGATACCCTAGACGTTGATGGCGATGGTGTAATCAGCCAAAGCGAAGCGTCTGTTGATGCAGAGTTAATGAGCAAATTCAGTGAACTAGACACTGACGGTAACGGCGAGTTATCGAAACAAGAGTTCTCAAAAGCTTAATGCAATTAAATAACAGTTTACTTAGCTGATCAGTTCTGTGCTGCCAAAGACAGCCTAAATGGATAAGGGAATCCATGAAAAAGGACAATACCGGAAGTGCGATCAGCTAACACTTAATATTGAAGGAATATGATTATGAAAACAGTTAATAAAACCTTAGCACTTATTGCACTTGTATCTTCATCGGCAGCATTTGCAGCAACAGACTTTGATACCTTAGATGTAGACGATAACGGCGTGATCAGCAAAAGCGAAGCGGCCGTTGATGCAAACATCATGTCGCAGTTCAAAACATTAGATGTTGATGGCGACGGCGTTCTTACTGAAGCAGAGTTTTCTAAAGCCGAATAACTGAACTAATACGCAGTAATACCAGTTTCCACTAAACAGGGATCTCAGAAACGGATTTCACTCTTTTCAAATTTTGAGGTAGTTATTATGAAACAGTTAAGCACAACAATCGCAATTTTAGCATTAGCAACATCATCAGCAGCTTTTGCACAGGGCGTAAGCTTTGCAACATTTGATACTGACGGCGATGGTGTGATCAGTAAAGAAGAAGCATCTGCAAATACACAGCTTGAAAAGTTATTCCCAGAGCTAGACAGCGATGGTAATGGCGAACTATCAAAAGAAGAGTTCGCTCAAATCCAATAGAATCTTTTAGAAAAGTTAGGTACTTTCACTTCAAGAGTCGTAAAGCAGCTGTGATGGCTGCTTTTTTCGTTTATAAGCTTTTACTTACAAGAAGATAGCACTTACTTGGAACAGCTTTTCAACAACCGTAATGTGCTTTTTATCAATCAAGAACATGATTACGTGGTCACCAGACTGAATAACCGTATCGTCATGGGCAATCAGTACGTCGTCGTTACGTACTATTGCGCCAATAGTCGTACCTGCGGGTAGTTTGATATCAGCAATTGCGCGGCCAACAACTTTAGAAGTATGCTCATCACCATGAGCAACCGCTTCAATGGCTTCTGCTGCGCCTTTACGCAATGAATAAACATTAACGATGTCACCACGACGAACGTGTGTTAGCAGCGCCGAGATGGTTGCTTGCTGAGGCGAAATAGCAATATCAATTTCACCACCTTGTACTAAGTCGACATAAGCACCACGCTGAATAAGCACCATGGTCTTTTGTGCGCCCATACGCTTTGCCAGCATCGCAGACATAATGTTTGCTTCATCGTCGTTAGTTACCGCAATGAACACATCAACCTGCTCGATATGTTCTTCGGATAACAGCTCTTGATCAGAGGCATCGCCACAAAACACCACGGTGTTATCAAGCATTTCGGATAACTGCGCAGCTCGCTCTTTATTCCGCTCAAGTAATTTAACACTGTGATTTTTCTCGAGTGAACGAGCAAGTCCTGCACCGATGTTACCACCACCGGCAATCATGATCTTTTTGTATGAACGTTCGAGCTTTTGCAGCTCATTCATTACCGCTCGAATATGCTTGGTTGCAGCGATAAAGAACACTTCATCGTCCGCTTCGATAACGGTTGTGCCAAGCGGTTTAATTGCTTTACCTTGACGATAAATAGCCGCTACGCGAGTTTCGACATTCGGAATGTGTTCTTTCAAGGCTGAAAGAGCATAACCAACCAGTAAACCGCCGTAATACGCTTTCACCGCAACTAGCGATAACATGCCATCGGCAAATTGTAATACCTGTAAAGCGCCCGGATAATCGATTAAGCGACGAATATACTTAGTAACCAACGCTTCAGGCGCAATATAGTGATCAACAGGTAAGTCATCGTTATGGAATAGCTTTTCGCGATACTTTAAGTATTGCTCTGAGCGAATTCGGGCTATTTTGGTTGGGGTGTTAAAAATACTATAAGCGACTTGGCAAGCGACCATGTTCACTTCGTCAGAACTGGTTACGGCAATAATCATATCGGCGTCTTCTGCACCTGCACGGCGCAATACATCGGGATGCGCACTGTGGCCAGTAACACCTTGTAAGTCGTACTTATCTTGTAACTCTCGCAAACGGTTACCGTCGATATCGACAACGGTGATCTCATTTTGCTCACCAACGAGGTTTTCTGCCAATGTGCCACCAACTTGTCCGGCACCGAGTATGATTATTTTCATAGCGTGTTCTTATTAGTGTTTTTTAACTAGCTTTGCATAGTAGAAACCGTCACTTTCACCAGGCAATAATTGCAGACCAGGTAAAGTAGGGGTGTCGTTTTCATGCAGAGGTACATGTTCAGCACTTTGATTATTAGCAAGGAACTTAGCAACTTGTTGCTGGTTCTCTTGCGGTAATACAGAGCAGGTCGCGTAAACTAACGTACCACCAGGCTTAAGTAGTGGCCAGATGCTATTGAGGATATCGCCTTGTAAATTTGCCAGATCTTCAATATCAGATGCGCGTCGTAACCACTTAATATCAGGATGACGACGAATAACACCTGTTGCTGAGCAAGGCACATCAAGTAATATACGATCGAATTGCTGCTCATCCCACCAAATATGTGGTTGTGAAGCATCAGCACATTGTAGATCGGCAGTTAAACCAATGCGTACAAGATTTTGTTTAACGCGTTCAAGACGTTCGCTATCGCTATCAAGTGCTAATACGTCGGCATCGGCAAGCTCTAGAATATGGCAGGTTTTGCCACCAGGGGCCGCGCACGCATCTAAAATAACATCATCATTTTGTGGCTCAAGAAAACGTGCCGCTAACTGAGCTGCCGCATCTTGCACTGAGCAGGCACCGGTATCAAATTCTGGCAGTGCGTATACATCACACGGTTTTGCGAGTTTAATTCCATCAGGAAAGTCAGGATTTAAGGTGTGCTCAATATCATTGGCTTTAAGCATCTCGCTGTATTCTTGAGTGCTGTATTGCGCTTGGTTTACACGTAACCACATAGGTGCTTGTTGTTGGTTGGCTTCAAGGATCTCTTGCCAGTTGTCAGGGTAAGCCGCAGTTAGTTGTTTGATAAACCAACCTGGGTGGTTAAATTTGCAAACAGGAATTTGCTGCGCTTTTTCTTCAAGCTCTGCTTGTTCACGTTGGAAACTACGTAAAATCGCGTTGATCAGGCCTTTTAAACCCAGTGCGCGCATTTGCTGAAGTGCATTTACTGTTTCGCTAATAGCCGCATGAGGCGGCACACGCATATGTTGAAGTTGGTAAATACCCACATACAACAAGAACTGGAAAATACGGCGTTTACCTTTTAAGGGTTGATCTAAAAGTTGCTGGCAATAATTCTCTAAACTAGGTAAATAGCGCAGCACTCCGTAGCAAATTTGTTGTAAAAGGGCCTTGTCTTTAGGCGATAAACCTTGGCTGGCAAAAGGTAGCTCTTGATTTAATGATGCACCTTTATCAACTACGTTATAGAGAGTCTCAGCAGCGAGTGCTCTTACATTACTCATTGTTTTGGCCTAATGTTGTACCCGGTTCAACCCAATCACTGCGGCCATTTAAGAAATCGCTCACTGCCATTGGCTTTTTACCTTGCGGTTGAAGGAGGGTGATTTTAAGTGCATCTTGCCCACAGCCAACGGTAATACCTTGCTTATCAGCAGCAATGATTTTACCGGCTTGTGCAGTTTGCGATACAACTTCGGCTTGCCAAATTTTTACCGTTTGTCCTGCCATTTCAGTAAAGCAAACAGGCCATGGATTAAAGGCACGGATATTACGCTCAATTTGCGCAGCATCCATTGACCAATCAATATTGGCTTCGTCTTTTGATAGCTTCTTGGCGTAATTTGCTTGTGCGTCATCTTGCTTTTCTGGGGTGATTTCACCCGCAGCAAGACGATTAATCGTGCTGATCAGTGCATCTGGACCAAGCGCAGCCAGCTTATCGTATAAAGAGCTACTGGTTTCTGTGCTATCAATCGGGCAGCGGCTGATGTGCAGCATGTCACCGGTATCTAAGCCTTCATCCATTTGCATTATTGTTACACCGGTTTCATTATCGCCAGCCCAAATAGCACGTTGAATCGGTGCTGCACCACGCCAGCGCGGTAAAATAGAACCATGCACATTTAAACAGCCTAAGCGTGGCGCGTCTAAAATTGCTTTTGGTAATAATAAGCCGTATGCCACCACTATCATGATGTCTGCGTTTAGGCTTGTAAGCTCTGCAAGCGCTTCAGCTGATTTTAACGATTGCGGTTGAAATACAGGTAAGTTATGAGCAAGTGCTAGCTCTTTAACTTCACTGGCTTTAAGCTTTTTACCGCGGCCCGCAGGGCGATCAGGTTGGCTATAAACACCAACAACGTCGTGCTCTGAGTCGATCAATGCTTGTAAATGGCGCGCAGCAAAATCTGGCGTACCAGCAAAAATAATGCGTAATGGTTGTGTCACAGAAATTCCTATTGATTAACTTATTGTTTTGCAGCCAGCTTTGCTTCTTTTTCAAGCTTTTTACGGATACGTTGGCGCTTTAAAGGCGATAGATAATCAATAAATAGGGTGCCTTTAAGGTGATCAAGCTCGTGCTGAATACAAATAGCTAATAGCTCGTCAGCATCTAGGCTGAACTCTTCACCATTTTCATTTAGCGCTTTTACAGTTACTGTTTCTGCGCGGTCAACTTTTGCATATGAATAAGGCACTGACAAACAGCCTTCTTCACTTACCGTTGAGCCATCTTTCTTGGTGATTTCTGGGTTAATTAATACTAACGGTTGGTCGCGCTCTTCTGATACATCGATCACCACAATTCGCTGGTGGATATCTACTTGCGTTGCAGCTAAGCCGATACCGTTTTCGTCATACATTGTTTCAAGCATGTCTTTGACAATTTGACGAACTTCATCGTTTACTTCTGGTACTTCTTTCGCGATTGTACGTAAACGCTCATCCGGAAATCTCAAAACTTCTAACCTAGCCATAGTTACCTTTTACACTTGTGATTCATTTAGGGTATTGTATGCTCTTATTTTAGCCATTCGTGTTCACCTTTAACAGGTTTTGGTTGATAATAATCAAAAAACAACTCAAGGAAGCCAAATGAGATACTCACTAGTTGCGGCTTTGCTAGCCATTAGCTGTGCTTTTCCAGCAGCTGCTGATGTGTTAACGATCAAAAAAGACGCTCCAAAACAATATATTGTAAAGAAAGGTGATACACTTTGGGATATTTCAGGTGTGTATCTTGACCAGCCATGGCAATGGCCTGATTTGTGGCAAATGAATCCGCAAATCGCGAATCCTCACCTTATTTATCCGGGGGATGCGCTTTCTTTAATTTACGATAAAGATGGTAATCCTCGTTTGGTTAAAAATGCACGCTATAAAAAGCTGTCTCCTGAAGGGCGAATTACGCCGAAAGGTAAGCAAGCCGTCCCTACATTACCGCTTGAGTTGTTGCGTCCATACCTCACTTATCAGCAAGCTATTAGTACAGATGGTATCGCCGAACAGCCATATGTGCTTGGTGCTAGCGTCAATACAAAAATGAACACCATGGGGCATGTTTTATATGTTAAAGGCGATCTGCATCTTAACGAGGCATATGGTGTGTACCGCCAAGGTGATAAGTTGGTTGATCCTGAATCTAAAGACGTTTTGGCACACAAAGCTGAGTTAGTTGCTATTGTACGCGCATTCAGAAGTGGAGATGTTGCTAATGGTGTGCCTGCCTCAGTTAAAGTTGAGTTAGTTAAGCAAGAAATAAAACCACACGATTTCTTGATGCCCGCAATGGAAGGGCAAATGTTACCTGCATACTTCACTATGAAACGCCCAGATACCACAATGAATGGCACGATTATCGCGTCAGCCAATGAGTTGCGTGAATTTAGTACCATGGATATTGTGGTTCTAAACTTGGGCGCCGATAAAGTTGAACCGGGTTTTGTGCTAGATATTCAGCGCCAATCACCAGAAGTTTTTGATGGTCGAGAGGGGCCACGTTATCGCGAAGACTCTAGTAGTCTTGAAAAACTAATTTCAGATACAAATGAGTTTTTTGGTATTGAAAGCGATGAAGACAGTAATGTATGGCATATGCCAAAGGAAAAAGTGGGTGAGTTAATGGTGTTTAAAGTATATGACAACGTTAGCTACGCATTAATAGTAAAAAACCAGCATCCAATTCGAGTTGGGGATTATGCAGTTCTAAACTAACTCACAATCTGGAGGCTCTAAGGAGGGAGCATGGTACAGGTTTCAGGCAAGCTATCCCATTGGCTTGCCTTTTATTTATGTAAAGGCTTAGGGATCAAAAGCCTTATAGCATTAAGTCAAAAGCATCCGCTTGGTGAGTTATTTTCACTCACTAGCCTACAGTTACAGCAGCTTGGTTTATCGCAGGCGCAAGCTGATAATTTAGTAAATACTGACTGGCAGTTAGTGGCTCACCATGAAACACAAATTGAGCAGTTGCAAATTAAGGTTGTGAGTTACTTTGATGACGATTATCCGCCGTTACTTAAACAAATAGCGAGTGCACCTTTATTACTGTTTTGTTTAGGTAACACGGATCTACTGCTGTCACCGCAAATAGCTATTGTTGGTAGCCGTAATGCTACACCAATAGGCCTTGAAATAGCCGCAGAGTTTGCTCATCAACTTTCACTGGCTGGCATGACAATTACCTCTGGAATGGCTATGGGTATTGATAGTGCGGCGCATAAAGGTGCATTAGCCGGTACCGGCAACACAATTGCTGTGCTTGGAACAGGAATTGATATTGCCTACCCCAAACGAAATAAATTGTTGATTAAACAGGTCGCTGAACGTGGTTTATTAGTGTCGGAGTTCTTACCTGGCACGGCAGCTAGTGCTACTAATTTTCCACGTCGAAACCGTATTATCTCCGGCCTTTCTTTAGGTGTACTTATAGTCGAGGCGCAGATAAAAAGTGGTTCACTTGTTACCGTACGCTATGCGTTAGAGCAAAATAAAGAAGTCTTTGCAGTACCGGGTTCAATTAAAAGTCCTTTGTCTGAAGCGAGCCACTTTTTGATTAAGCAAGGAGCTAAACTCACAGAAAATATAAGTGATATTCTTGATGAAGTGAGCTTTTTCTGTGAAAACAGTCTATATAGTATAGAACAGCCTAGTGCAAATGAGCCTAACTGTCCTGTCTTCAACAGTATCGGGTATGAGGTCACAAGTGTTGATCAAATAACGCAGCGTAGCCAATTACCAGTCGATGAAGTACAAGCTCGGTTGCTTGACCTAGAACTTGCCGATAAAGTTGAGCGAGTGCTAGACGGTTATATAAGACTTGGAGGACATAAATATGTTTGACATCCTCATGTATCTTTTTGAAAACTACATTCATAGCGAAGCTGAAATCTTTACAGAAGAGAACGAGCTTACTGATGAGTTAGTTCGTGCAGGTTTTAATAAGCCCGAAATTTACAAAGCACTTGATTGGTTAGAGCAGCTAGCTGATCTGCAACAAAGTGATATATATCCGTATCTAAATGCACAGCCGCAGCATGCAATGCGTATTTACACTGATAGTGAGTGTCAAATGCTGAGCGTTGAGTGTCGTGGATTTTTAATGTTTATAGAGCAAATTGGTGTGATCAACACCGTTACTCGAGAAATGGTCATTGATAGACTTTGCGCTCTAGATAAGCCATACATCTCTTTGGAAGATCTAAAGTGGGTAGTGTTAATGGTGCTATTTAATGTGCCAGGTTCAGAGCAAGCTTATGCGCAAATGGAAGACTTAATATTTGACGAACCAGCAGACGTCTTACACTGAGTAGACTTTGCTTGTATCTTTGTTGAGTTTGGGTATATTAGGCGAAAATTAGCCAACCCCACAGGAATCTTATGAGTAAAATCGACCATTCTCTTTTTTCTGCAGATAAACATGCATTAGAAAAAGAGTATGAGGTTTGCCCTAAATGCGGTTCTGAGTTGGTTATGCGCAACTCAAAGTCAGGACCGTTTTTAGGCTGTGCCAGTTACCCAAAGTGTGACTACATTCGCCCATTAGCACATCATGATAGCCAACAGATAAAAGTCCTTGAAGACAGTGCCTGTCCTGAGTGTGGCAAGCCATTGGTAATTAAAAATGGTCGCTATGGCATGTTTATAGGCTGCACAGGCTATCCAGATTGTCATTATATTGCTCATGATGAAGAGCCCGATGATGCACCAGTATTGCCAGCATGCCCAAAGTGCAAAAAAGGCCAACTTGTTGCGCGTAGTAATAAGTTTGGCAAAACCTTTTATTCTTGTGATTGCTATCCACGCTGTAAATACACATTAAATCATAAACCCGTTGCAAAGCCTTGCCCAGCTTGCCAATGGCCAATTATGACTGAAAAGAAAACTGCCTCAGGTGTTGTGCTACAATGCCCGCAGAAGTCGTGTATGCATAAGTTAGTTGAATCTTAATACACTTGTTATTCGCATATTGAGGAGAGTTCCGTTGTCTGAACCTGTTGCACAACCTGCCAGTGCTATTGATGCTTTGCAACAAGGCGGTGTAATTGTATATCCAACCGAAGCTGTATTTGGTCTTGGTTGCGATCCTGATGATCAAGCTGCGGTTGAAAAGCTATTAGCTATTAAACAGCGCCCAGTTGAAAAAGGCTTAATTTTAATTGCTGATAACTATGGTCAGTTATTAAAGTATGTTGATGATGCCAAAATCCCAATGGATAAGCGTGCAGATATATTCTCGCAATGGCCAGGTGCGATTACCTGGGTGATGCCAGCAGCAAAAGAAACGCCAAAGTGGTTAACAGGTCAGTTTGATACTATTGCGGTACGTGTAACTGATCATCCAACAGTAAAAGCCCTGTGCCAACAATTTGGTAAACCGCTTGTTTCTACAAGTGCAAATTTAACTGGCCAGCCTACAGTTATGAGTATTGAACAGGCAAAAGCAGAGTTTACTGATATGGTTGACTTCTACGTAGATGAGCCCCTCGGCGGTAACACTCAACCAAGCGTGATCAAAGACGCAGCGACCGGCAAAGTATTTAGAGGATAAACATGCAAAGCGAGCTACTCGAACAAGTTAAAACCTATTTAATGGCCTTACAAGACACAATTTGTCAGGGCCTCGAAAGTGCCGATGGCAAAGCAAAGTTTGTTGAAGATAATTGGCAACGTGCAGAAGGCGGTGGTGGCCGTACTCGTGTTATCCAAGGTGGCAATGTCATTGAACAGGGCGGGGTAAACTATTCGCATGTGTTTGGTGCTTCAATGCCAGCCTCTGCAACAGCACATCGTCCTGAGCTCGCTGGTCGTAGTTTTCATGCGTGTGGTGTGTCATTAGTGATCCACCCTAATAACCCTCATATTCCGACTAGCCATGCTAACGTACGATTCTTCATTGCCGAAAAAGAAGGCGAAGAGCCAATTTGGTGGTTTGGTGGCGGTTTTGATTTAACCCCTTATTACCCTGTATTTGAAGATGTACAACACTGGCATCAGGTGGCAAACGATTTATGTCAGCCATTTGGTACAGAGGTTTACGACAAATATAAAACGTGGTGTGATGATTACTTTTATTTAAAACACCGTGGTGAAACTCGTGGTGTTGGTGGCTTATTCTTTGATGATTTAAATGAGCTTGGCTTTGAGCAAAGCTTTGCCTTTATGCAAGCGGTAGGAAATGGTTATTTAGATGCTTACCTACCCATTATTGAGCGCCGCAAAGACACACCAACAACTGAGCAACAACGCGACTTCCAACTGTATCGTCGTGGTCGTTATGTTGAGTTTAACCTTGTTTGGGACCGCGGAACATTATTTGGCTTACAAACAGGTGGGCGTACTGAGTCTATCTTAATGTCGATGCCGCCATTGGCACGTTGGGAATATAACTATGTACCAGCTGCAGACAGCCCTGAGGCTAAGCTGTATCAGTACTATTTACGCCCACAAGATTGGTTAAATACGCAAGAGTCAGACCTAGTTGCACGTCAGTGGCAGCTTTAATCAAATATTGAAACCACTCTAATCAACATTGTGTTGTCACCTTCGACGAGGGTGACGACCCGTTCGCTACTTGGCAGCTCTGGTAATACGCTAAATAACACCTCAGCTTTTAAAATCTCTAACTCTTCTTTAGGAGTATTGATGGGAGCACTGATTTGCGTTAGACATTGGTTTATATCACAGGCATAAAAGTCGAGTTTTACTTCATAATACTCAGGATGCTGAATAAGCTTTTCAAAACCATCAACAATGCTTTGTTCATGTTTATCACTGCGTGATGTTTTACCCTGACTAAGCAGTGATTGAGCAATCTCTTGAATATCATCATGATAAATATATTCATCAATAGTGCTTATTTGAACTGAGGAATCGTTTAAGCTGTGCTGATAGGTAAACAGTAGTGCCGCAATAACCCCAATGCAGACTAAAAGAGTTGTTATAAATTTCATTTAAACATCCTTATTTACTATGAAATATTCATAACAACTCTAGCAGTTGCATGAAAAACTCGCAATTTAGCTTAATTTAAAGCGTCTCACTTGTTCATCCAGTGAGCGTGCTAACGACAACAGCTCTTCACTGACCTTTTGGTTTTCATGCGCATCAACCAATGAATGCTCGGCATTATCACTGATTGCAATAACGCTTTGGTTAATTTCTTCAGCTGCAAGGTTTTGCTGTTCAGTGGCATCAGCAATTTGTACGTTAAGTTGGTTTATCTCGCTCATTTGTGAAGAAATATCACGTAATGCTTTTGCAACCTGCTTAACTTGAACTGCTCTCTCGTCAGCTTCTTCACAAGAGTTATTCATCGTATTAACGGTTTGCGCAGCTTCACTTTGCAGTTTGTCGATAGTGCGGCGAATTTCATCCGTAGAGTCATGAGTGCGAGTTGCAAGAGTGCGCACTTCGTCAGCTACCACAGCAAAGCCACGGCCAGCTTCACCAGCACGAGCCGCCTCAATCGCAGCATTAAGTGCAAGTAAGTTAGTTTGTTCGGCAATGCTACTGATCACCTCAAGTACTTTGCCAACGTCTAGCGTTTGGGTTTGTAGTTGAGTTACTTGATCAGCTGCCGCTCTCACATCAGCCGCAAGTTGATTAATACTTTGCTCTGTATGCTCAGCAACGTGTAAGCTTTGCTGTGCAAGCTGATTACTGTGCTCAGACTTCTCAGACGCAAAATGTGTCGTATTTTTAACTTCGCTTGATGAGCTTTCGAGCTCATTAATGGCAGCTGCTACTGAGTCTGTACCTTGCTTTTGCTTTAAAATCGCCTGCTCTGTTGCATCCGCGGATGCATAAATGCTTTCGGCAGAGTGGATCAACACCTTAGAAGAGTGGGAAACTTGGGCAATATTATCTTTAAATGCACCAATCATGTGATTAAAGCTGGTGGCAAGTGAACTAAGCTCGTCGCTATTGTTGTCATCAATTTTTAGGCTTAGGTCTTTATTGGTCGTTGCCAAATGCATGGTATGGCTAATGACTTTTAAGCGTTTGATAAATATTTTTCTAAACATCACCGCCAGCAGTGTAAATGCAGTAATGAAAATCGCCGTTAATAGCAGCGTGTTCATTAACGTGTTTTTTGAAACTTCTTGTTCAATATCAGCCAACGAATAACTAATTTTTACTACACCTAATACATCACCTTCCTGTGCTTGGTGACACCCCAAACAGTTAGTACCTTTATAGTCACTTCTGGCAAACATCGGTTTAAGGTAAGTCATCGTGCTTGTATCTTGGTCAATAAAAAGTGCTTCATTGCCTGTTAATGCTTGACGCTCAGCATCATTCACAGCTACTTGGTTTGCATTACCGGGACCATAAATTTTATTAACGATCGGACTACGTATGATATGGGCATCTTCAATATTAGGGTGGCTTCTTAATTTAGTACTCAGAATTTCGCGGTTAGCCATAGTGCCAGTCAGCATCATGGTATTAATGGAGTCAAAGTAATTATCAGCAAGCAGCTTTATGTTATTTTCAACAGTATCTTGTGCTAATTCATGTTGTTGCTGGGCGCTACTAAATATACTGGCAAATAAAACCAATAGCCCGGTTACAGCCAGCAAGGCATAAATTTTAAATTGGATAGACTTCATTCAACGACGCTTTTTCTAAATTAAGGAAATTTTATTATCTTTATTTAGAAAAAGCGTACATTGATATAGCGCAAAGCTTAGTTAATTTTGATTAATCATATGGCTGGCGAGTTGCGATAACGATTGTCTTAACCCTTCGCGAAGTAGTGGGTTATCAATTTCGATATCGAGCGTTTTATTCATACAATGCATCCATTGGTCACGTAAGTCTTGATCAATAGGGAAAGGCATGTGACGCTTTCTGAGCATTGGGTGACCATATTTTTCAACGAATAGGTCAGGGCCGCCCAGCCAGCCCGATAAAAACTCAAAGAATACTTGGCGAATTCTATCTAAAGGTTGAGGATGCATATCATATAATGGTTTGGCGTATTCATCTGTGGCCATTATGTCGTAAAATCGGTTTGCAATTGCTCGAGCGCCTGCTTCACCGCCAATAATTTCGTAAGGTGTTTTCTCTGGGGAAGGCGTTTCAGGCGTTGGTTTCGATTTAGAAAAAAGTCGTTTAATCATAATATTAATAAAGCTCAACAGGGCGAAGAGGTTGCTTCACTATGGATAAATACGCGGTTTTTGGAAATCCAATCAAACATTCGAAATCACCCGCAATACACGCACAATTTGCTGCATCATTAAACGAGCAAATACAATACAGCGCCATTTTAGCACCAACAGATGCATTTGAAAAAACTGTCGCTGAGTTTTTCGCTGCCGGTGGTAAAGGGGCCAATGTTACATTGCCATTTAAAGAGCAGGCGTTTGCCATGGTCGATGAACTCACAGAGCAAGCGAAAATTGCTGGAGCAGTCAACACTATTAAACAACTCGAAGATGGTAGCCTACTTGGCGATAACACAGATGGTGTAGGGCTTGTTAAAGACCTTTTAGCCAATAATGTTACCTTAAAAGGTCAGCGAGTACTGCTTATTGGAGCAGGTGGTGCGGCGCGCGGTGTTATTCAACCATTATTGAATGAGCAAATCGAAAGCTTAACAATAGCAAACCGTACCGCTGAAAAGGCGCAGGCGCTAGCGAGTCATTTTAATGGTGAAATAGATGTGCAGGGCTTTGGTTTAAATGATATCCCAGCAAACAACTATGATGTGGTTATTAATTCTACTTCAAGCAGTGTAACTGGAGACTTGCCAGGTATAGCAGAAGAGTACGTTGCTAAGTGTCAGTGCGCTTACGATATGTTTTACGCGAATGATGATACCGCATTTATTAGTTGGGTTAAGTCTATTAACTCGGCATGTCTAACACTCGATGGTTGTGGCATGCTGGTTGGTCAAGCGGCACAAGCTTATTTTGTATGGCGCAATAAAATGCCAGAAATCATACCCGTTGTTAGCGCGCTAAAAGCAGGAGAAATTGCGTGAATCAAGCTATCCAATTTATCGACCGACTCGAATTTAAGCCAGAAAAAAAGCAATTGGTGTTTTTTGCTCAAGTAAGTGGCTTGATGGTGGAGTGTGTTATTGATACCAGCAAGTATGATTTTGCCGATCAAAGCAGCGCGGTTAATTACTTTGAATCTTATCGTTTCGATTACGAAGAGCTCGCCGAGCAACTGATCGACGATGAGCAGTATAACTCGGCAGGACAAATCGAATTAACAGAGGTGTTTTAGCCCTCAGCTAAGTATTCATCTTTAAGTTGAACATAATTATCAGCAGAGATTTTTAAAAAGGCGAGCTCTTGCTCTGTTAAAGGGCGAGCCTGTTTAACCGGGCTACCTACATAGAGGTAACCTGACTCTAAACGCTTATTAGGTGGTACCAGTGAACCACCACCAATGATCACATCATCTTCAACAACTGCGTTGTCCATTACAATTGCACCCATGCCAACAAGTATACGATTACCAAGTTGGCAGCCGTGTAGCATTACTTTATGACCAACAGTGACATCATCACCAATAATAAGAGGGTAACCATCGGGGTTTGACTTAGAGGCACGAGTCAAATGTAAAACACTGCCGTCTTGAATGTTCGTACGTTCACCAATACGTATATAGTTAACATCACCTCGCGCAGCAACAAGAGGCCATACACTTGAATCTTTACCAAGCGTAATATCACCCACTAAAACCGATGACTCATCAATATAAACACTATTATCGTATGTCGGAGTGATCCCTTTATAAGAACGGATAGTCATAAATTCACCTTTTAATTTTTAAAATGCGCTCAGTCTAGTGTAACAGCGAAGCAAATAAATACACCAAAACAGGCCTAAATTGACTGCAAAACACCCAGTTTTAGGGTGTTTAGTTCAAAAGCTGAGCGAACAGTACGTTTTTTTAAATTTTATTGAAAAAAGTGCTTGCGTAAAAAATCCATCTCCCTATAATGCGACCCCACTGACACGGCGGGCAGCAACGAAAGACGCTGAACAACGTAGCAGAGAGTTAAGTGAAACTTCGGTTTCAAATTATCGAAAGAAAGTTTGAAATTAAGTATTGACTCGAAAAATTAAGGATGTATTATACGCATCCCTAGC
>Ga0208300_100186_pt1 | contig 61368 bp, 46 predicted proteins | sample 23_taG_FD_184096 | JGI IMG/M metagenome (GOLD analysis project Ga0208300, IMG submission 184096) | Marine viral communities from Cariaco Basin, Caribbean Sea - 23_WHOI_OMZ (SPAdes) (version 2) | ecosystem: Environmental > Aquatic > Marine > Oceanic | place: Caribbean Sea: Cariaco Basin...
AAGGTCATACCCTCGTCTAAGCTTTTTAGTACTTGTTTGCGAAAATCTAGCGAGTAAGTCATGGTCTTTATAATAACAATTGAATTTGATAGTTAGTTTATAACACTTTTAGGTGGGATTGACTATAACTTGATTTTTATAAGAATAATATTTAATTTTATCTAAATTATGCCGATGGACAATTTTTGTGTCTTAGTATTTTGGCTTATATTCTGTTACTTCAGGTAGCACCAAAATTAACACTGATGGGGTTAATGATTTTTACTTAATAAAGGCAGATGGCGTTAACAAGAAGTAGCAGAAAATTTTGCACAACGGCATTGCTGCACGTGATGTGAAAAGTATCGAACAAAGCTTACTAAAAGCATAACGGCTTTTGGCTAAAACATTTGAAGCGTATATGTAATACAAAAGAGGAGCTGTTCATTCAGCTCCTCTTTTTATTGCTTCATTTAGAGCCAATAAATGGATGGTATGAGATGTTATAAAAAATATGAAACTAGATAACTGTATGGGACGAAAGACTCTCATTAACTTATAAGGAGAAAATCATGGAAAGCTTAAATGCAACAAAGCCAGGAATCGAGCAATGCAATCATATATCCCAGCTACTGGGCATCAAAGATGTTGGTAGCTATACTGGTCTTAGTCGTTCTACGATTTATGAGATGGTTAATGAACAATATGATCGTTACGATCTAACGTTCCCTAAGAAGGTTCAGCTTACACAAGTAAGGGTAGTGTGGGTAGCGAGTGAGATTGCAGAATGGATTAATACTAAGATAGCTGGGCGTTCAATGTAGCTGAAATTAACCCGCTTTAGAATTTCTAAAACGGGTTATGTTTAACGTGCTATGAAAATTTGTCGATAAGAAAGAAAACCATTTTTTTTGTCTTGTAGGTAATTACTCAATATATATCTGTTAAGACTAAACATATTACTGGTAAATATTTTGGAGAAGTCTTAGACTTACAATCTGTTAACAAGTAGTAAGTAACTATTACATTAATACTACTTTTGATCTTAATGTTCTAAGATCGGAAAAGGTCGTATTCAGACTGCTCATCTTATTGCAAAGGAGTTTTATGTCATATCCCGATTCTCAGTATTCGTCATCGAATACAATGTTCGATTTGAGCAACCCAAGTTCTGTATATGATCTTGTCAAGGATCAAATCAGAAACATATCTAATAGAGTTGATCAGCTGAATAATGGAGCTGCCAAAATTGACCAAAAGTCACATAACGAAACGATGTCTAGTCTAGATAGTATGCAACAGAAAGTAGACAGTAAGCTCGATGATTTTAAAAAAAATGCTGAATGGAAGCACTTTACAATAGCCTTTTTTGGGGAAACGAATGCAGGAAAGTCAACCTTAATTGAAGCTTTACGCATCATGTTAGGAGAAGAGATCAGGTTAAAGCAGCAACAAAAGTATGCCAGTTTAGCAAAAAAATTAAATATTGATGCGGATGAATATTATCGTATTCAAAGTGAGATTAAAGATGTCAATGAAAATATCTCACACTTGACGCAACAACGCTTAGATATCGATGACAAGTATTCAATGTTAATAAAACCGATAGAGGATAAAAAAGAGTATATAAGCTCGGTGCTTGATGCGGAATATGAAAAACTTGTAGAAACTTATAGTAAAGACATTGAGTCTATAAATTTTGAGGCCATGGATTTAGATGTCAAGATTCATAGGATAAAAACCCTCATGCCTTGGTGGTTGAAAATAATCTATATATTCAAACGCCTAGAGGAAGAGAAGCAGATAAGTAATATAAAAAAAGAGTTGCTATTGATAAATCACGATATAGAAGACAACAAGAATAAGACCCGTAAGAAAAAGAATGATGAGCATGAGATCCTAGGCCGTGAAATTCAAACAATACTGAAGCCCAAGGCAAGCGAGACTAAGGATATTGAGAAAGAAATAGTCAGACTTGAAAACGAAGTTAAAAAGTCACAACGATGGATAGATAAGTTTCGCGAGAACACGAAAGTATTAACTCCATTTGTAGATGGAAACATAATAGGTGATGGTCGAAGTGATTTCACAAGAGACAGCACAAGTTATATTTTTAATATTAATAACTTTCCTGTAAGTATGCTTGATGTTCCTGGTATCGAAGGTAATGAAAGTTTAGTCGAGCAAGAAATTGATAGAGCTGTTCAAAAAACACATGCTGTCTTTTATGTCACTGCAAAAGATGCTCCACCAAACGAGGGCACACTAGATCGTATCAAGAAGCACTTAAGTGATCAAACTGAAGTATGGGCTATATACAATAAACAGATTACCAATCCTAGACAGCTTAAGAAAAAGCTTGTGCCTTCAAAAAATGAAGAGAAATCATTAGATGAGCTTTCAACCAAACTCAAAGAGCTACTAGGTGACAATTATCGAGGGACGCTAGTGGTTGCTGGTCTACCTGCATTTCTCTCACAATCAACTTGTCTGGAGCCTTTCTCAATACAATACGAGCAACAGAGAAAGTACTTAAAGGATATGAGTCGAGAAGATCTGCAAAAAGCATCTAATCTTAGTGCGTTAGAATTAGGCTTGAAGCAAGATATTGTAGGAAATGTAGAAGATAAAATTCGAAAAAGTAACCTAAATAAAGTAAGAGAACTACTAAACGAGAATAAAAAAGAGCTGGAAATTATAAGCGAGACATATCGATTACTAGAAAAAGATATTAAGAAAAAAGTTGATACCTCAAAAATCTCTATCAATAATCACTTCATTGAACTTGAATCTGTTCTCAAGAGGGAAAGTAGTAGGCACATCAGTAAGTTCAAAAGCTCTGTTACCAAAGAAGTCTATGGTCATATAGATCAAAATATAAGTAATAGTGATTTTAAGGAAATATTCGATAGTGAAATTAAGGAGCAAGTTAACATTTTTGAAGAAAGTATGAAAAATGAAGTAAAAAAAGCAATAGAAAAGCTGGAAAGAAATATAGAAAAAACACAGACAGAGTTTTTGAATAACGTAAATAAGATAACAAGAGAATATGAAAACTTTGCTGAAGTTAATAATATAAATTTTGATTTAGATTTCAATATAAGCAGTGGCGTGAATATGACTGCACTAATGTCTACGATATTCGGAGTGGGCATCGCAATGATCTGGAATCCAGTAGGTTGGGTTCTCATTACCGCGACTGTAGCAGGCTTAGCTCTTAGCTTCGCCAAATCCATTTTTGGTGCTTTTTCATCTAGCTATAAGATGGAACAGCAAAAGAAAAATGTGAGTAAAAATTTACCGAAAGTATGCCAGAAAATCCAGGCAGAAGTGGATGACAGTATTAAACAGCTAGTGACAAAAATGACAGATAATAAAGCTGAAATATATAAAAGCTTTGAGGCTGTGCCTGAAGGTATAAATGCTTTAAACAAAGATTTAAAGCATGCTATAACCCATTTTGGTCAAATATCAGATGAACTATTAGTTTAGCTAAATAAATCAATCAATCAATCAAGGAGTTTTATAGTGAGTGAAACATTAAAAGAGTATCAGGCTCAACAACAACGAATTTTAGGATTACTCTCTAAGTTAGATGCTTTCCTAAAAGAAGGTAGTGAGTTTGGCTTAGAGTTACCAGATGATGTAAAAGGTAAACTGTCTAATGCAATTAACAACGTTAAAGAAGATAAGCTAAAAATTGCTCTGATAGGTGGATTTTCTGAAGGTAAAACATCTATCGCAGCCGCATGGTTAGGTAAACTAGATAAATCTAGCATGAATATTAGCGCAGCTGAATCTTCAAACGAAGTAAGTGTCTATGATATTGGTGACGATTGCTTGCTAATTGATACACCTGGTTTATATGGTTATAAAGAGCAAGAAAACTCTGATTTTGAAATAGAGAAATATAAAGACATCACTAAAAAATATGTGAGCGAAGCACATATTGTGTTGTATGTCATGAATTCAAAAAATCCAGTTAAAGAAAGCCATAAGGACGATTTGGTATGGTTGTTTAGAGAACTGAATCTACTCTCACGTACTGTCTTTGTTTTAAGCAGGTTTGATGAGGTGGCTGACGTTGAGGATGAAGATGAATACCAACATTTCCTTGATATTAAAAAAAGCAATGTGACAGAAAGGTTGCAAGAGTTCTTGAAGTTAAATTCTAAAGAGGTTCAACAGCTAAGTATAGTAGGGGTTTCAGCCAATCCATTTGATGAAGGGGTTGAGTATTGGCTTGATAATCCTGAAGAGTTTAGCAAGCTTTCTCATATTGGCTCATTACAAGAGTCAACGAAAAGCATTGTAAAGAATAGCGGTGGCATAAGTGATATTGTCAATGATACACGTAAGTCGATATTCAGCGATATTATTATTCGAGAAATACCAAAGGTAGAACAAAAACAAGGAGAGATGGCTGAGGTCATTAGTGATTTAGAGCACCTATGGTCAAATAAACAGTCAGAGTTAGCTGGCTTAGGCACTCAAATAAGAAGTGCACGCTTAAATATCAAAGACTCAATGAAGAGGTTTTTTGATGATGTCATTATGCAAGCTCGTGGTGTTGGTATGGATACAGTTGCTGATTTTTTAGATAGAGAAATTGGTGAAGAAGGAAGTAGGATTCAAAGCAGTTTAAACTCAATATTTCAAAATGAGATAGCTACAGTCAGTCTTGCGCTCGATCAACAAATTGTAAAATTCGATACTGAGCTAGAGACTATTGATAGTGCTGTCAGTGTGATGGCTCGAAAAGGTGTTAATCATCTTGTTAAAAATGTGAAGTTGGATAATAAGACAGTTCTGGCCGCCCGTGATGGTGTAAAAGCAATGTCAAAGTATGTAGGTTTAGACTTATCAAAAATGCTTAAGTTTAAGCCACATGGCGCAGTGAAGTTAGCCAATAAACTTAACGGGGCTTTTGCATTTTTAGGGGTTGGTCTAGAGCTCTATGATTCGTATAGGCAAATTGAAATACAAAAAGAATTTGAAAGGTCTATGAAAGAGCTTATAGATAATTTGAAAAAGCAAGAGAAAGAAATTTTAGATCTTGTGGATAGTGAACGCTTTGTTCCTATGTTCTTTCAGGGATATATTGATTTGGAGAAATCATACCAGTCTTTACAGGATGAGATCAGTGGGTACAAAGATGTTAATAGTCGTTTTAAGCAATGGAAAAATAAAGGCTCAATTATTGATGCTGAGTTTAGAGAAGTTTCATAAGCTTAAAAAAGGTTGAGGAGCCTTTCCTAAAAACTAACTGCTCGTAACCTTCTATCCATAAATAAGCCACCTTAGCATTTCGCAAGGTGGCTTATTTTTTTAGAACTATTACCCATCTACTATTTATCAAGTGCAGTTGTTCATATACTGTGCTTCTGTCAGATCTGGGTTACGACAATCGGCTAACGGATCATATCCGTCGTCATAACCTGAACGTTCGATCACGAATTTACGCAGATCAGCATCTGTGCCGCCACCAAGGGTAAAATCATTTAATAAATCTACCATGTCTTGTGATACTTCAATATCGTTATTAACAAGGTAGTCAATGTGTGCTGCTTGTGCTGGTGTTAGGACTTCAGCCGTTTCTACAGCGTAAGCACCTGCTTCATTATCGTAATAGTCATTATTCGACGTATCATAAGTAGCTTCACTCTCATCTGATATAGACGTCATGTCAGTATCCAGCTGCTCACTTAGATCTTGGAATATGTCATCATAGGTTTCATTTGCAACCTCTTCATCAATCCAGCCTAAGTCAGTATCAGATGATGCTTCGACGTTCTTATTAGAGTTTTTATCTTTTAAGTCTAACGAAAAAGAAATCCTTGTGACTTTCCAGCTAAGACCGTCTCTATGCATGATGACATCTAATGACTCATCCGAATTATCAGCATCAATGATTTGAACTTTGAATCGATTAAAGGATAGGTAGCCAGCTTTATAATCAATATCTTCATTGTTGATTTTAGCCTTATCTTCAGAGCTGTCATTACTTGAGTCAAAATCTAACTTTTGCCCTTGAAGCATTAATGCAACCCCATCAGGTGTGACCAAGCCATCAACGAGTGGGTCTATCATTGCAGCGGCTAACATCGTTCCTAAGGCTTCAAAACCATCTTGCTCATCATTTACAGTAAGCTCTTCAACCATAGCGGCTTTGACCTGATCTTTTATGCTTTGCTTAACGCTAGGGAAATCAATATACCCTGACAGCTTATCTGCGTCTTTCTGTTCAGCAGCATTTTTGATGTTATACAAAGCTATATATGGTGAAGCGTAGAGATAAATCGCAAATATAACCAACAAGCCAGCCAACCAAGGTAAAAGCTTTTTCAAAAAATCTCTCCTGAATTTCTAACAATATTAAAGGGCGATGAATCCGTATCGATAACTGATACTCAGTCTGAAGTGCTTAGCTGCTATGTTTACAAAGCATTAATTTCTCAATGTCATTAATTTATGCAGATTTACATAGTAGTAACATTGAGAAATTAATGCTAACATTAGTTGACTTGCAAAACAATTTAATAAACTTTTATTTATCAAAAATACCTTTTAGTATTCGACAAGAACATCACCGTTGTCGTTCGTAGAATAATTTGCTTAGGTCTATATAAATTCTGAGTCCAGCAAAATAAAAATTAACCATTGTTTGTGATCTATATTGAGTACGAAATAGCAGTTTCTTCCAAAATGAGTGGATAGATAAGCTTGCTTAAAAGCACAATCTAGCTAAAATTGTTACCACAAAACAAATCACTTTCTTGTACGGCTAATCATGCATTCATTGCATGGTTGGCCCTTAGAACATAGAGAACAAAAAAACATGGCTAAAGCACCGGTAAGCAAAAAAGATAAAACAGACAACGGCAATTTTGAAGAAGCTCTTTGGGATGCTGCCAACAAGCTACGAGGTAGCGTTGAATCCTCAGAATATAAGCACATCGTCCTTAGCCTGATTTTCTTAAAGTTCATCAGTGATACTTTTGAGCAGCAGCGTCAAAAGCTTATCGATACAGGCTATGAAAAGCACATCAATATGGTGCAAGCCTATACCAAAGATAACGTGTTCTACTTACCAGAGGAGAGCCGTTGGAGTTTCATCCAGCAGAATGCCAAGCAAGAAGACATCGCCCTTAAAATCGACACTGCGCTCAGTACCATTGAGAAGACCAACCAATCATTGAAAGGCGCATTGCCTGACAACTACTTCTCGCGTCTTGGCTTAACGGCCAGTAAACTTGCCGCCTTGATTGATGTCGTCAATAACATCGACACTATTGGCAATCCAGAAGAAGACACGGTAGGGCGCGTGTACGAGTATTTCTTGGGTAAGTTTGCTGCGACTGAAGGCAAGGGCGGTGGTGAGTTCTATACGCCTAAGTCGGTGGTCAATCTCATTGCAGAAATGGTTGAGCCGTATCAAGGCAAAATCTATGATCCCTGCTGCGGTTCAGGCGGTATGTTCGTCCAGTCCATCAAGTTCATCGAGAGTCACCATGGCAATACCAAAGACGTGTCTATCTATGGGCAGGAGTACACTAGCACCACCTATAAGCTAGCTAAGATGAACCTTGCCATTCGTGGTATCTCAAGCAACTTGGGTGATGTGGCTGCCGATACGTTCTTTAAGGATCAGCACGAAGACCTAAAAGCGGACTTCATCATGGCAAACCCACCTTTTAACCAAAAGGATTGGCGCGCGCCTGATGAGCTGGTCGATGATCCACGCTGGGCAGGGTATCCGACACCGCCGACGGGCAATGCCAACTATGCATGGATATTGCACATGATATCCAAGCTCTCTGAGCATGGTACTGCTGGTTTCGTACTGGCAAACGGTTCAATGTCCACAAACACTAGTGGTGAAGGTGATATACGTGAGCAAATCATCAAAAATGATCTGGTCGATTGTATGATTGCGCTACCGGGTCAGTTGTTTTATACCACGCAGATTCCAGTGTGCTTATGGTTTATTAGTAAAGACAAAGCCGCCAAGTCAGCGGATAGCAAAGCTCGCGGTTTGCGTAATCGTAGCGGTGAGACCTTATTTATTGATGCCCGTAATATCGGTGCGATGATAGATCGTACGCATAAAGAATTTTCTACTGATGATATCGAGGCGATTGCTAAGACTTATCATGCATGGCGCGGTGAGAAGGAAGCAGGCGGTTATGAAGCCTATGCCGATGAGGCAGGTTACTGTAAATCAGCAACGCTTGATGACATCAAAGCCAATGACTATGTCCTCACTCCTGGGCGTTATGTCGGTGCTGCTGTAATTGAAGATGATGGTATTCCGTTCGAGACGAAGATGCTTGAGCTAAGCCAAACGCTATATGCGCAGATGCAAGAGTCAGAAAAGCTAGACACAACCATACGTCAAAACTTGGAGGTATTAGGTTATGGCGAGTGAATTAATAACAACAGAGTATGGCTTAATATCTTCAAACCTTAAAAGTAAGAAGTTAGCTCAGCTTTGTGTGCCTAAAATGGGTGTACAAACAGGTCCTTTTGGTTCTCAATTACATAAGGAGGACTATGTTGAAGTTGGTACGCCCATCATTACAGTTGAGCATCTTGGTGAAAACAGAATTCGTCATTCAGATACTCCGTACGTATCAGACTATGATAAAGACAGGTTATCTAAATACTCTTTGAAAGAGGGTGATATTGTATTTTCTCGTGTTGGATCCGTAGATAGGCGTTCTTTGGTTAGAAAAGCAGAGGATGGATGGTTATTTTCAGGACGCTGTCTAAGAGTCCGAGTAGATAAGAGCAAGATATATCCCGCTTATTTATCATATTTTTTTGGTTATGAAGGTTTTAAAAATTATATTAGGGGTATCGCTGTTGGTGCAACAATGCCATCCATTAATACTAAAATCTTAAGTGAAATTCGTGTTTTTTATCCATCACTCCCAGAACAAAAAGCCATTGCTCATATTCTTGGCTCGTTAGACGACAAAATCGAACTCAACCGCCAAATGAACGAAACGCTAGAAGCGATGGCGCAGGCGTTGTTTAAAAGTTGGTTTGTTGACTTTGATCCGGTGATTGATAATGCGCTCGCGGCTGGTAACGCCATTCCTGATGAGTTCGCTGAACGTGCCGAGCAGCGTAAAGGTATTGAGAAAAAAGACAACTCAGAGATTCAGGATTTATTCCCGGATGCGTTTGAGTTTACGGAAGAAATGGGCTGGATTCCGAAGGGGTGGGATGTTGAAAATCTCGATAAAAAAATAGATGTACTAAACGGTTTTGCTTTCAAAAGTAAAGATTATGTAGAAAAAGGCTTATTTGTACTAAGAACAAAAAACTTCACTTCTGAAAGAAGTATAGAGATTTTAGGCGATGATGTTTATCTACCTAACGAATTTGAAAATACTTTTTCTAAGTATCTAAGTGAGCCTTTTGATTATCATCTTGTTATGGTTGGAGCAAGTGTAGGAAATAGGGGGTTGATCGAACCCCATCAATTACCAGCCTTAAGAAATCAAAATATGTGGTGTTTTAGACCTAAGCCTAATTCTCAAATTAGTAGATCGTATGTTAAGTATATGCTTGATTTCGTAACACCTCAGAAACTAGGACTTGCTTCTGGTAGTGCTCGTGAGTTTTTCAGGAAAGGTGATTTTCAAAAGCATCAACTTTGCTTACCATCAAACGCGACTCTGAACAAGTTCGATCAAATTGCGTTTTCATACCTTAAGAAAAAGGCTCAAAATAATTCAGAAAATGTAAGTTTATCGAAACTCCGCGACACTCTTTTGCCTAAGTTGATGTCAGGTGAGCTACGCATTCCCGATGATGTTTTTTAGGACGCTTGGAAAGTATCCTACAGAATTTAAAATTAAGCCATAAGGTGCAAAAATGAAAAATAGCTATGCGCTGCCATTACTATTTATACTTATTTGCTATACCCACAATGCTAATGCAGGTGATGTATATCCCAAGCAGGCCAATAGCCTGAATTCGTATGAGTTTGGTCAGTTCGTCAAAGACTATATGCCTAATGCTAATGCTTCAAATTCATGGAGCTTTAGCACTAACGACTCGAAAATTATTTGGGACAAAGGCATTGAGAGAAACGAATACACTAGGCAATTCCAGAAAAATGGATATATACGGATAAATTTTGATAACTATAGCTTAAAGGAATCACCTTATAACAATCCCAATAGTAAGGCTGAAGCCGCATGGGGGATTAGTTACTATGGAGACAGTACTAAAAATGTTGATATGATAAGTATAAATCATTCTGAAACTGCTGGAATGTTAAGCATAGATGAAAACGAAAAAGTTAAACCTTTTAACTCTTTGGTTGAAAAAAATATTCTTTATAAGCCTGTATGTCTTTACAAGATGACGGGAGGTAACTATTCAATAGCTTATGAACTCTCCTCACCAAATAAGAAGGATATATACCTACTTGAAACGAACTCAGAAGGTTCAGGCGGTCTATCAACGTTCTATGATTTATTTAATGAAAAAGAGAAGTTGCATGAATATTTCTTTGATGTTAGCGATAAAAATGAAAACGCTTGTTTGATTATCTGAAGGAAACTTTAAATTATACTTAGGGTTTCGATCTATACGCTAAGTTTATAAAAAAGGACGCACGCATTGAAATTCACCGAAGACAGACTTGAACAAGCCATTATTGAGCTACTAGCAGTTGAGGGCTATCCACATATGTTTGGTGAAGCGCTTGACCGCAATCCTGACGATGTGCTGATTAAGTCTGATCTTAGGCAGTTTCTAGCCACTCGTTATAAAGATGACTTGATCACAGAGTATGAGATTGAGTCTATCATTCATAAGCTTGAATACCTTCCTGCGTCCGATCTCTACGATACCAACAAAGCCATTATGAAGTTTGTCGCTGATGGATTTTTCTTGAAGCGTGAGGACTATACCCAAAAAGACTTATACATCCAGCTGCTTGATTATGAAGCACTCGATAACAATCGCTTTCTTATCGTTAATCAGATGGAGATACAAGGCTTTGAGCTGCGTATTCCTGATGGCATTCTTTATATCAACGGCTTACCACTGGTGGTGTTTGAGTTTAAAAGCAGCATTCGTGAAGATGCTACTATGTTTGATGCCTACACCCAGCTGACCACTCGCTATAAGCGCGATATTCCAGAGCTGTTTAAATACAATGCCTTATGCGTCATTAGCGATGGGGTCAACTCAAAGATGGGCTCGTTTTTTGCCCCGTATGAGTTCTATTACTCTTGGCGTAAAGTGACGGGCGATGAGAAGCTAGAGAAGGACGGCATCCATTCCTTACTAACCATGATGAGCGGCTTATTTGATAAGGCGCGTTTGCTTGATGTCATCCGCAACTTCATTTATGTGCCTGATAAATCCAGCAGGGAAGAGAAAATCGTCTGTCGTTATCCGCAGTATTATGCTGCCACCAAACTGTTTGACAATATTAAACGTCATATGAAAGTGCTTGATAATCATGGCAACTTAATAAATGACAATGGCTTACGTGATGGTAAAGGTGGTACGTACTTTGGTGCGACTGGCTGTGGTAAGAGCTTTACCATGCTGTTTCTAGCACGTCTGCTGATGAAAGACGTGGAGCTTGGTAGCCCAACCATTATCTTAATCACCGATCGCACTGATTTAGACGGTCAGCTGTCTGAAACCTTTACCAATGCCAAGACCTATATCGGCGATGACAGTATCATCAGTGTCGAAAGTCGAGCGCATCTACGCGAACAGTTAAAAGGTCGCAGAAGTGGCGGTGTGTTCTTGACCACCATTCATAAGTTCACCGAAGACTTAGCCCTACTGACCGAGCGTACCAACGTCATCTGTATCTCAGATGAAGCACACCGTAGTCAAATCAATCTACAGCAAAAAATTACTGTCACCGAAGATGGCGTCAAAAAGAGCTACGGCTTCGCTAAGTACCTACATGATTCATTACCCAATGCTACTTACGTCGGCTTCACGGGTACACCAATTGATGCCACCCTTGATGTCTTCGGTCCAGTCATTGATAGCTACACCATGGTTGAGTCGGTATTTGATGAAATCACTGTACGTATCGTCTATGAAGGCCGCGCTGCCAAAGTGCTACTCGATAGCAAACAGCTTGATGAAGTAGAGAAATACTATCAAGAAAGTGCCGACGCTGGTACCAATGAGTATCAGATAGAGAAAAGCAAAAAAGCCATGGCGAGCATGTCTACCATACTGGGAGACCCTGACCGCATCCGTGCCATTGCTGAAGACTTTGTGACACATTATGAAGCGCGAGTAGAAGAGGGTACGACGCAGAAAGGCAAGGCTATGTTTGTTTGTAGCAGCCGTGAAGCTGCCTATCAGCTGTATAAAGACATCATAGAGCTGCGTCCTGAATGGAATGAAGTAAGAGCATGCGAGGAAGGCTCAACCTTGTCAGAGAGCGATAAGAAAAATGTCATGCCCATGGAGCGCGTCAAAATGATCATGACTCGTAACAAGGATGACGCAAAAGGCATGTGGGACAATCTGGGTAATAAAGACTACCGCAAAGAGCTCGACCGTCAGTTTAAGAACGGCAAATCTAACTTTAAGATCGCCATCGTCGTCGATATGTGGCTCACAGGCTTTGACGTACCGTTTCTCGATACCATCTATATTGATAAACCGCTACAAAAGCACAGCCTGATTCAGACCATCTCACGGGTCAACCGTAAGTTTGAAGGCAAAGAAAGCGGCTTAGTCGTTGATTATATCGGCATCAAAAAACAGATGAACCTGGCGCTTTCACATTACACCAGTGGTCAGGTTCAAAACCTAGACGATATCCAAAAGTCAGTCGTGGTGGTCAAAGATCATTTGGATCTACTAGATACCGTCTATCATAAGTTTGACTCTAGCCTATACTTTAACGGTACACCGTTAGAGCAGCTCAATTGCTTAAATGCAGCAGCTGACTTTGCGCTACAATCTAAAAAGCTAGAAAAGCGCTTTATGGATTTAGCTAAACGTCTTAAGTCTGCCTATGATATTTGCGTGGGTAGTGAAGCGCTCACCAAGACTCATAAAGACAAGATTCATTACTACCTAGCCATTCGTACCATTATCTTTAAAATCACGACTGGCGGCGCACCTGACGTTGAGCAGATGAACCAAAAGGTACGTGATCTGGTTAAAGACGCGTTGATGAGTGATGGCGTTGAAGAAATATTTAAGCTCGGTGATAACACCGACGGTGAGATCGATATCTTTGATGAAGACTACCTAGCCAAGCTTGAAGTGATCAAACAGCCTAATACCAAGTTAGAGCTGCTACAACAGCTCCTCGCTAAAGCCATTGGTGAGCTGAAAAAGACCAATAAGGTGAAGGGCGTGGATTTCAGTAAGAAAATGAATGCGCTCGTTGAGAAGTATAACGACCGTGACGAGCAAGATTTACTGCGCGCTGAAGTCATTGGCGACTTCTCTGATGAGATCATCAAGCTGTATCACGAGCTGCGTGAAGAGATGGCATCATTTAGTGAGATGGGTATCGACTTTGAAGAAAAAGCGTTTTATGACATTTTGCTATCATTGGCGCATAAGTACGACTTTACTTATCCAGAAGATAAGTTGATTGACCTGTCTAAAGAAGTGAAAAAGCTCATCGATGAAAAGGCTAAATATACTGACTGGAACAAGCGTGATGACATCAAAGCAGAGCTACAGTTTGATTTGATGGTATTACTTGATGAATGGGGCTATCCACCTGTAGATTCCAAAGAGGTCTACAAAGAGATATTTGAGCAGGCTGAGAACTTTAAGAAGAATAGGGTGGCTTAGTTATATTCAGACATAATTTAGTATGATTTCCTTGGTTCTGAAAATGATGTAACAATAATTTAATTGAGTCAGGCGTGGCTGCCTGACTCAGGTAAATCAGCATCTGATATAGTCGGGGTGGTTCACTTTCCAGTTGCAAGCTTCTGACGAGGGTTGGAATATTACCAACAAAAAATGACTTTAGCTATTGAATCATCCCGTAGGGAAGTTTTGATAGCTAAAGTCATTTTTCATTCTTAACCAGAGAGATATGATCATCAGATACTAAAACAGAATAATATTGATCATGATATTAGGTGCATATAAGAAATTATAATAGCTATTTATAAAACGATTGCTTCACCAGCCGTAAAACGCTTTATTACCAAGGTCTACAACACACATAGTAGTTCATAAAAAGCTAAAGCATCCATCCAAACATGCCTCTTATTAGAGATCAATCTGCCTAAAATTAGTGGAAAATCCAACACGTTTGATAGCAATACAACACCTCCATCGTTCATCTTACTATCACTAAAATTCATAATCATTCTAGATATCTTAATATACATACCTAACAGAAGGGGTCAGTTCTATCGTAGCCGCAATAATTACTTCTTCAATAAAAAGGTACTATCGTTATAACTATACCTCTTTAAATACCATATACGCTAAAAAGGAATTTTTTAGATATAGTGTGTTTTTCAATCTATTTAGGCATTAAAGTACTACTCCTTATTTCTCAATAGCTCCAATACCTTATTCTCTCCAAGCTGAGCAATCAACGCTTGTAACTGTGCAGTAGGATTAGCCTTTACGTCTGTATTCACTTTAAACTCTGCCGTATCTCTACCTTCTCTTAAAGCATCTAAATAGTCCGCCCACTTCTGCATCATATCACTACGATCATCAATGTATTCAAATCGACCATATGCTGTGCCATTAGGATCTTTAGTCGTATGACCCAATGCCATCTCTACAAGCACAAGCGGATACTTTAAATGCTCTTGTAGGATGGTCTTCGCTGTCGCTCTAAAGCCATGAGCACAATGTATATCTTTATAGCCTAAATCCTTCAAACGCTTATTCGCCGTCGCATCAGATATGATCTGATGCTTTTTTGCCGTCTGGCTAAAAAATACGTATTCAGTATGGCCATTAATCTTTTTTTGTTCATGCAATATAGCTACCGCTTGCCGAGGTAGGGGAACGACCATGTCTTTGACCATGTTCACTTTGCCTTGCCCCTTCAACGGCTTTAATCGCCACCTGCCAGCCTCTAAGTCTAGATCAGCCCAGCGCATACGTCTTAAATCACCATTGCGAACAAACAGAAGCGCTAATAGCCTAAGGGAATTTATGGTGTTTGGATCACCTTCTATTGTCTCGATAGCTTTAAGTAATTTAGCCAAGTCCTTCGGTTTAGTAACCGCAGGACGATGACCGTAACTTGACTTAGCCAACTGGCTCTTAATGAGCGCCGCAGGATCGCTCGTACAAAAGCCTCGTGCCCCAGCATAGATAAACACATCACTGGCAATACCAGCACAACGTTCAGCCTTATCTGTAGGCTTATCATCCTTGTTTAATGAGTTGGCTTGAATGTCTAACAAGACTTCAAGCATTTTAGGAGAGGTTATCTCGCTGATTGGCTCGTCACCAATATATTTGCATATAAGCTCAAGACGACCTTTCTTACGAATGAGAGTGTTACTCTTCTGAGTTTGATCTAGACTATCAAAGTACTCCCATGCAAAGTGATTAAAAGAATTTTTAGTTTTACTAATAAATATTTTCTTTATTTCTTCACGATGAAATTTCGGGTCAATACCTTTGCTTAGTAGATCTTCATATTCACGCCAAACTTCACAGGCACGAGCATACGAGATACTTGGATATATACCTATGGAGATAATGCTTTGCTTATGATTTGAAGGCGGGTAGTAGCGATACATCCATGACTTAGTCTCAGTAGGACGTACCATTAAGAATAGCTTGGGATGATTTTTGATAGGAACGAAGTACTTCTTACTTTCAGGCTTATGGCTGCTGATGCTTCGGTCTGAACTGATCGCTTTTCTTTCCATATCCTAGATCTCCATGAGTAGACTCAAAACTCGGTATACTTGACAGTATACTCAAAGTGCATGGATTGGGATAGATAGAGCAGGACAGTATAGAACACCAGATACAACAAAGCCCCTGATATCAGGGGCTTTAGCTGTTCTATAAGATAGTATAGGACTATGTAATGGTACCCGGAGCCGGACTTGAACCGGCACGCTATTGCTAGCGAGGGATTTTAAATCCCTTGTGTCTACCAATTTCACCACCCGGGCAAAACTTGTTTTATCTAAGATGTAAACTAGCTGATAGACCATCTAGTTACTAGATAAGTGGTCGCTATTATAATCGGTTGTGATAATAATGCAAGCCAAAATTAACGTAAAGTTAATAAATAATTGGAGGCTGGAGTCGGAATCGAACCGGCGTTAACGGAGTTGCAGTCCGCTGCATGACCACTCTGCCATCCAGCCAATCAAGGTCGCCTATATTAGCAAAAATATAGTAAATTACAAGTCCTTTTTTAATTAAAAACAGCTTATTTATTATCTTATCTATATTTAGCACCAATTTCAGGACATTTATGCTATTAATAGGCTTTTTCAAGCCGTCAGTAAACCAGCGTGTAATGATGATTGTTTAAAATATAATGCGCTAAACTATATCTCTATTGTCACGTTTAGCACTTTTCACATCACGATAAGTGGCCGTGCAAATTAATACGAGTACGCCAAGAGTAATGGCAGGCCAAATTAAGATATATAAGCCGTAGATAAAAACATTGTCCATGATATCTCCTTATAATATTGCTAAGTAAGTAGCGATTAGCCAGATACTCCTGGCCAATCGGCACTCGGATAAAGCGACTTTGGTTTAAGATTTAAGTGACGATGGGATTTCCGACTTTTTATCGTAATTGCCCACACGCTGCTTAATTAAGTCGAAGTCGAAGTGTTCGTCTCCCATCAGGCTGATAATCACACAGACGACGGTACTAGCGCCGTAAGCTGTTAGAGAGGCTAGCAGGACCATATATTGACGTAAGAAGCCAGTAGCGAAGATAAGCATCAGCACTAGCGTGATAACTGCGGCGACCATGCCAATCCTACGACCTAAGAATCCAAAGACCATTAGCCCAATAACAACCGCTGCACCGACACTGGCCAGTATTTCAAAGAATAGGGCGGTGACACCAGTGATTGGGAGTAATTCGAAACGGGCAACGCAAAATAAGAGTAGTCCGACGATCACTGCTGAGGTAAAGGCAGTATTGGTGACGCGATTCCAAAACACACTGGCGATAACAGGGAAGACGATAGCACCCCATAGTGCACCAACGAATACTAGCATGACGAGAATATCGAGCTTAAAGCTCGCAAAAATTAGTCCAGCTGCTGTCGCAACAATCATCGTGCCGCGACCAATTAGCATCATAGTTTTAGGTTTAACATGGCCTTTTTTGGCGATATTTTTACCGTAGACATCAGCCATCATAATGGTTGATAGCGCTGATAAATCTGAGTCAGCGGTCGAGGACAACGACCCAATCACTAAGATAAAGAATAAGGCGATAAAGACAGGATGCAGATAAGTACTGACCATTTGAGGAATGAGGTTATTCATATTGCCATCGAGTGGCTCCACGCCAATCGTCACAGCCATTAGTCCAATCATTCCAAGACCAATAACGATACCAGCATAGCCGACTGTAGCAGTGATAAACGTCGCTTTAATCTTAGTTTTATCAATCGCAAATAGGCGCTGAGTGATGGTTTGATTACCAATAGCATATGCCAATACAGCGACGAAGTAAGGCGCACCTTGTTGAAAGAATGCCTCGGAGGAGAAAAAGTTCTGCTGCTCTAACGTCAGGTTCGACAGCCCGCTGACCATAACCTCAGGGCCACCCATGCCAAATAAAACGGCGGGAATAATGACAATGCCAATGGCCATTAGAGCGACCAACTGGGCGAAATCCGTAAAGACAGATGCTCGAAACCCTGATGTCAATGTATAACTCAGGACACCGATACCTGCGATCATTACCCCTGTTTGGAACGATAATGGCGACAGGACTGACACCAATGCCCCAGCAGCGGTAAAGTTGACCATCAAGCTAATTAAACTGCCCATAATATTGGATATGGCTAAGATTAATTGGCTTGATGAACCGTGGCGGGCATGAATCAGTTCACCTAGTGTATGGCCATCTGGTGCCAATTCACGAAAGCGCATACCAAAAGGGTAGATGAATAAAATCATCAATGCACCCCAAAAGCCATAATGTATCGGCCCTGATACGCCGTACTTATAGCCAGAGGTGGCCGCAGCGTAAAATGAGGCTGCCCAAATCCAAGTGGCGGTCATGCTGGCTGCACCCATACCAAAGCCAACACCGTGACCTGCGACCATAAATCCAGAAGTGGTCTCTTTATCTTTTTTGATTAATAAGGACAGTAAATAGGTGCCGCCATAAAATGCTAATAATAATAAAATAATCGTTAATGATGAAAATTGGAACAATGACTCAGTTTTCAAACTCAGACCTCGCAATTGTTAGTTGATGAATAAAGTTCAGCAAAAATGAAAGATACCAAACCATTAGGAATACAGCATAGCCTACACAGTCCTCATACCGAACGTATGTGGCTAATATAAATAGCGAAAATACCAACTGCAGTGGTAAGCAAATGCTAAGTGTTACGCCCAAATCTTAATGAGACAGATACTGTCAAATCAAAAAGACAGGGACTACTTTCAATAGGCGTCAGTTAATGGGTAAACCATCACGCTATTAATAGGCATACACAAAGGTAGCTACATGCTAAAGAAAACTCATGTGATGAGTGTCTATAGCGGAATTACGAATAAGCACTAAGCCATGATAAAATGACCCGAACTCGATTTAGACAGCCTTATCAGCTGTAATAAACAATAGCTGAGAAATCTCTACTCATCTATTGCGATTGATGTGTTACTAAGCGGCATTAATAAATAAAACTACATATTTGTTAAGTGCCTGTAACATATTTGCGGGATAAGAGTAACCTATTATGTCACTAACCTCAAACATTATCCGATATTTACCAAACAATGACCGAAGATGATATATAAGTATTTATTTAAAGAGATTTAATAAGATTTTTAATAAAGCATTGAAAGATAAGGTTTTATTATTAGTAGCATCGAGTGATATATCGCTATGAGCTAAGTTATAACCATGAATGAGTAGCTGAAGCTTTCATTAGAAAAATAGATAATGAGCGATAGATGGTGGTTGCTCTCAATGAACAAGTAGAAGTGAATTTTTATATATTATCTTGTTTGGTATAGTAAGTGACTCGGTTATCACGTAAAAATCCAGCCAATCCAAGGCCATAACGCTCAGCCACGCGCACTGCTGTACTGGTAGGCGCTGACATGCCAACTAGCCACGGGATTTGACTTCGAATAGACTTTTGAACCAGTTCAATAGAGAGACGCGAAGTCATAAGAACACAGCTAACGTCTGCTTTTTGACGTAATTGCCAACCGATGAGTTTATCAAGTGCATTATGGCGGCCTACATCCTCAAATAAATGTAGCTGCTGATTATGTATCGTCGCTGCGGCATGTACCGCACCTGTCAGTTGATGCGTATGTTGCGCGGCATCCACTTGTTGACGCAGTGCCAATAGGGAGTCAAGATTTGGAACAGTCGTCTTAGCACTATTGTTGCTTGTCGATTGATTATGGTCGGACTGTAGACTGCTTTGAGAATAAGCGCTTAAATCAGGCAAAGCTTGTGTTAATCCAGTAATACCGCACATACCGCAGCCTGTACGCCCTGCGAGCTGCCGTTTTTGTGCTTGGATACGTTGATGGCAGCGTTGGCTCAATACCAACTCCACGACATAGATATCGTAATCTTGAAATTGTTCTAAGCTTTGCTCAATTGATACTGAATCAAAATCTTCATCATTCGAATCTTGAGCAAACTGCAAATAGCTAGCTAGATCTGCAAGATGAGTCACTTCCCAGTCGAGTAATTCGTGACTGTATTGAATTAATCCTTCGCTAAATAAGAACCCAACCGCTAAATACTCTAGTTGATGAGGACTGGCCATCAGTACAGCATAATGAATTCCATTAATGATGATAGAGACCGCAGCTTCTACGGCTAAGCTGGTGCTCTGAGGCTCAATTTGAAGGTGAGAGTCATTATTAGGGTTGCTAATAACTGACGGGTAATGATGCTTTTGTGCTAAGTGACTACGAGCAAGTGGTGTCTCTGACAACCTATCATCGTTAGGTGATTTAGGTACAACTCTCTTAATGTCGGTTGAGTTATCTATCATAGCGGGGTCGATAAGAGCCTCACTTTGCTCAGCGTTATATTCAATGGTTATCACGGTTTATCATGGCCTAAAAGTAGGGGCGTGCTTATGGTCATCTAGAGAGCCAATGAAAATATCATTATTGGCTCTCCGCAGTATGATTTACGCAGGCGTAGTGATCGACGTATTTGCCTCTACGCGCTCTAAAATGACAGTGGTCGATTTGTACGCTGGGATATGAGAATCTGGCGCATGTGTCTCTAAATCAAAGAGATCATTGCACTCAGGGTAATAAGCGGCAACAGCGTTAGAGGCAATATCCATCTCGCTCAATACCAATGGGCCTAATACACGCGGTTGCTCTAGGCTATCTTTAGCACGTTGGCGAGTAACCATAACACGGTCACCTTTTTGCCAACCTAAACGGCTTATTTCATCAGGGTGCATGAATAGCACATCACGGCGATCCGTCTGACGATAGCGGTCTTTAAACCCAAAAATCATAGTGTTGAATTGGTCATGGCTACGGACACTGGTCAACTGCCAAACTTTTTGTGCTGTATCTGCATGCTCATCGATATCGTTTGCGGCTGCCATTTGTGCTGCGACAAAAGTAATCGGATATTGCGGTACTTCAAACTGAGCTTTGCCGCTCTCGGTATTCCATACACGATGACGCGCCGCATGATACAAATGAAAGCCACGCTCAGAGGTGCGAATACGCTGATTAAAGTCTTCAAATCCGTTAATCGCTTGAGCGATATAGTCTCGAATAATATCGAAATCCTCACTCATCGCCAACCAAGGAATAGACGAGTCGGCGCCGAGTACATGAGTCGCGATATCCGCTACGATTTGCGCTTCAGATTTTAGAGTATCACTAACAGGTTTGAGCTTACCTTGAGTAGGTACGATCTGACACATAGAGTCTTCGATAGTGGCAAATTGCTCACCCTTTGTTGTGACAATACGCTCGGTACGGCCTAAGCAAGGTAGGATCAAATTATTAGCACCGGGGTATAGCATGGTCTCATTGAGCTTAGTACCGACAAATATATTAAGCTGAGTAGTGGTTAAGGCTTGCTCAATAGCGCTGGTATCAGGGGCCGCCACTGCGTAGTTACCACCCATGCCCATAAAGACTTTCAATTTACCTGCGATAAGAGCCTTGGCACCTGTGACGACATCGTAGCCATGTTCTTGCGGCATAGGGTGCTTAAACACACGCTCTAAACTGTCTAGTAAGCTTTTGCTAGGACGCTCATGGATACCCATAGTGCGATCGCCCTGTACGTTGGAGTGCCCACGTACTGGGGATGCACCAGCGCCGTCGATACCAATCATACCCATCAGCAGGAGCAAGTTGGTAATCATCGCGACATTGTCATCACCCTGTACATGCTGAGTAATGCCCATGCCCCAAGTGCAAATCGTTGCTGGACTATCAGCTACCAGCTCAGCGAGATTGATAATATCTGTCTGAGAAATACCGCAGCCAAGTGTGATATCTGACCATGATTGCTCTGTTAGCCACTGTTTTAGAGGTTCAAAGCCTGAAGTATGAGTGGTAATAAACTCATGATTTATTTTATCGTTTTCGATTAACCACTTGGCAATGCCAGTCAATAGCGCTGCATCACCGCCGATTTGAATTTGAACAACATCATCGACCATGTCAGCGCTTTGACCAGCTGCCATGTGCGTTGGTTTTTGCGGATTTCTAAACTTACTCAGGCCTTGCTCACGCATCGGGTTGATTGAGATGATTCGACAGCCTTGCTCATGCGCATGGGCGAGCATCTCTAGCATACGTGGATGGTTAGTCGCTGGGTTTTGCCCAAACATCAATATCAGATTGGCTTGCTCAAAATCTTCTAACATCACGGTCGCTTTCCCAATACCTAGCTGTCTGCTTAGCATTACTGAGGTTGGCTCGTGACACATATTTGAGCAATCAGGCAAATTATTGGTACCAAAGCAGCGTACGAATAACTGAAATAAGAAGGCGGGCTCATTAGTTACACGGCCTGATGTATAAAATAGCGCCTCATCAGGTGAATCTAACTGTCCTAACTGCTCAGAGATTAAGCTATAAGCGGCTTCCCAAGGGATAGGGACATAGCGATCTTGCGCTGCATCGTAATACATCGGCTCTGATAAACGACCACTGTGTTCAAGCTCGTAACCAGTCCATCCCTGTAGCTCAGTAACGGTATGCCTTGCAAAAAACTCGGCATCTGCTTTGTGGGTCATGGTCTCACTGGCAATGACTTTAATGCCGTTTTCACAGACATCGATGGCTTTGTGTGACTTATGGTCAGGCCAAGCACAGCCTGGGCAGTCAAATCCGCCTTGGGGCTGATTGCTTTTAAATACACTTATACCGCCGCGCAAAAATGTCTTATAGTCCATTAGCTTTTGGGTAGAGGAGATCAGCGCAGGCCAACCAGCAGCAGGGTGGGAGTAGATAGGAATTTTGCGCATGACAGACCTCATATAGTAAGTGACAACAGCGAAGCTTTGATAGACGACAACTATATAATGGTCAGTAAAAAGTTCATATGATCATTAACTATAGATAACAAAAAACCTCCAAGAAAAATCAATTTTCTTGAAGGTTTTTGAGGTTGTCAGAAATGACTATATCCGAAGGGTACAAATTTATAAGTCGTAAGTCATTAGCAGTATTAGCTCAAAAACTTAGCTTAAAATCAGGCTGTCATCTTCAACTTTTTCGCCACGTGTTTGCTCAAACATATCGAGTAGATCATGTACAGTCATACCTTTACGAATGTCACCAGCCACATCCAACACTACTTGACCCTGATGCAGCATAACGGTGCGTGTGCCATGTGCCAATGCTTGTTGCATAGAGTGGGTGACCATCATCGTGGTCAGTTTATTATCCGTAACAATCTTATCAGTCAATTCTAAGACAAACGCCGCAGTCTTTGGATCGAGAGCTGCAGTATGCTCATCAAGTAGCAAAATCTTAGAAGGCTGCAATGATGCCATTAGCAGACTTACCGCTTGACGTTGACCACCAGAGAGCAGACCCATACGATCGGTTAGACGATCTTCTAAACCTAATTTTAAAACGGATAGTTTTTCTCGGAACAAATCGCGGTTGTTTTGGTTCAATGCAAATTTTAGACCGCGATTACCGCCGCGTTTGTAGGCCAAAGCCATATTTTCTTCAATCGTTAGCGCTTCACAAGTGCCCGCCATCGGATCCTGAAAGACGCGAGCAACCCAATGCGCACGTTGATGGGCAGACTTTTTGGTCACATCAATGCCATTTAGCAAGATTGAGCCACTATCGACGCGTGTCGTACCGCTTACGGCGTTCAAAAAAGTAGATTTACCTGCGCCATTGGTACCGATGACAGTGACAAATTCACCATCAGCAATATTTAAGCTGATACCACGTAGGGCAGGGTTTTCGATTGGCGTGCCTGGGTTAAAGGTCAACCGTAAATCGGTGGCTTGCATCATAATCGTTATTCCTTATTATCTCTTCAAGCGTCACAAGTATTATCAATACTTGCTTTGACTGTCATTAGGCGCGAACCTTGCGTGATAAAAACTTGGTTTTCGCTTTTGGCAATACCAAGGCTAGTACCACGAGCAGTGCAGTAATCAAGTTCAAATCCTGTGGACCAAAGCCGATACTACGTAGCGTATCGCTTGATAGTGCGACCTGAATAAACAGTTTGTACAATACCGCGCCGACAACAACGGCAAAGGTGATCAGCCAAATACGCTTGGCAGGAATGATCGTCTCACCAATGATGACCGCTGCTAGACCGATAACAATCGTACCGATACCAATGGAGATGTCCGCGCCACCCTGAGTCTGCACAAACAGCGCACCTGCTAGGGCAATCAAACCGTTAGAAATCGCCATACCGATGATGGTCATCCAAGAAGTATTAATACCTTGCGCCTGTGCCATTCTTAGGTTTGAGCCAGTAGCGCGCATCGACAGACCTGTCTCAGTGCTATAGAACCAGTTCAAAAATAACATAGCAGCTGCGACAACGACACCAATAATCAGGCAGCGCATCCAATAACCATTACCATCGGTCACCAAGGTGCTAAACACTGTGGTTTCGCCAAGCAAGGGTAGGTTTGGCGCGCCCATAATGCGTAGATTGACAGAATATAAGGCTACCATGACCAAGATACTGGCAAGCAATTGCAAAATACCCAGTTTGACATGCAACCATGCCGTGACGATACCAGCGACTGAACCTGCGAACATCCCAAAGGCACAGGCCAACCATGGGTTGATACCAGCGATGATAGAGATACCAGCGACTGCGCCACCTAACGGAAAACTACCGTCAGCGGTCAAATCAGGGAAGTCGAGCGTACGAAATGAGATAAGCACACCGAGTGCTACTAGGCCATAAATCAGACCACTTTCAAGCGCACCAAAAAAAGCAATTAAAGACATAAGAGATCAGTAAGTCATAACCAAGTGTCTAGCGTATGGTACCAAGATAAGTAAATGGCAATTGCCAAAATCATCTACCTGCTAAACAGCTAAGCGGTGAATTTAACAGATTAAGCAATCTGCGGTTAGGGTAAACCAAAACATATCAGGATTAATAGCGATCATAAGTTACCTTGGTTTGAAGCGATGGTTCAAGGCACTGTAATATGAGCAATAAACCTATCCTCTACTTAACAAGTATCAGATAAATGGCCAGACAAATACAGCACTATTAAACACGCTTGCAAAAAAAGACTCTGTTTAGACAAGAAGCCCAGCCTAATGACTCATAGCTGGGTTTCTTATTTAATCAGTAGCCGTATACTTTAAGGTATGCAACACAGTATTAAGTAGTGTCGCTATCTTATTTATACCTGCTATTGTGAGCCAAATACAAAGGTGCGTTATTCTACCACTTCTTTAGCTTTATCGATAACCGCTTGTGGCAACGTGATGCCTTCTTCTTTAGCGTGTTTTGGACTGACGTATAGATCAAGCGCTTGTGGAGTGTAAACAGGGATAGCGCCTGCTTTTTCACCGTTTAAGATACGTACGACAATTTTACCAGTTTCGCGGCCAAGCTCATAGTAGTTCACACCTAGAGCAGCAACGGCACCGCGCTCAACTGAGCTAGTATCTGAGGCAATAAGAGGAATCTTACTTTGTTTGGCGATTTGATAAAGTGACTCGTACGCTGATACCACGTTGTTGTCAGTTGAAGTATAGATCATATCGACCTTACCTTCGAGACTACGGGCTGCCATCGCGATGTCGTTACTACGCTGTGCAGGCGCTTCTAATACATTGATACCGAGTGGTGTTAGCTTCTCTTTAAGATTTTTTAAGATAATCGTTGAGTTGACTTCACCTGGGCTATAGACATAACCGACGTTCTTTAATGATGGAATGATTTGACGCATCAAATCAATCTGTGGCTCGTACGGTAGGGCATCTGATGCGCCTGTAACGTTGGTGCCAGAACCATCTAGCTTAGGTACCAGTTTTGCGGCTACTGGGTCAGTAACTGCTGAGAATACCAATGGAATGCTGCTAGTAGAAGCGGCAACAGATTGAGCAGATGGCGTTGCGATAGCGACGATAACATCTGGCGCATCAGCGACAAATTGCTTGGCAATCTGACCAGCAGTAGCAGTGTTTCCTTGCGCACTTTGGAAGTTAACCGTTAGGTTCTCACCGTCCTTGAAGCCTGCTTCGTTTAGCTCGTCGATGACACCTTTACGTACATCATCAAGCGCTGGATGTTCGACGATAGCGGTAATAGCAACGGTTTTCATAGCTGTCGCTGCATCACCAGTAGCGGCAGCATCCGTGGAGCCATCATCTTGTGCTGATTGGTTACAACCAGTCAAGATAGCCGTACATACACCGCCTAATAATAAAGCCTTACCAAAATTAAAACGACCAAAACGATTTTGAGACAACATGGGTCTTACTCCTAAAATAATAGTGTGTCCGTACACTATATAAATAATTGACGAGCTAATAGATAGCTTACTACTTTTTATTTGGTTTCGGCATCAATATCAACATTGATGGCGTTTTTTAGTAACTCTGCTGGCAAGCTGACACCTTGCGTTTTGGCGTGCTTAGGACTGACATATAGGGTCAGATCATTCATGACTTCAGGTTTGATAGTATTGACCGCTTCGCCATTTAACACGCGATATACCATCTTGCCAGTGGTACGACCAAAGTCATAGTCATTAACACCAAGCGCAGCAGTCGCGCCGCGTTTTACACTGAATTCATCAGACGCGATAATCGGTAACTTGAGCTCATTTGCTGCTTGGGTCATGGCCTCAAAGGCAGAGGCAACATTGTTGTCAAATGAGGTATAGATGATATCTGCACGTCCTTGCAAACTGCGCGTCGCCATACCGATATCCGTTGGACGATTGGCAGGAATGTCTAATAGTGACAGACCTCGTGCTGGCAGAGCTTGTTTTAGATTTTCACGCAATGACACTGAGTTTGCTTCACCTGGGCTATAGACATAACCGATGGTTTTTAAGTCAGGTTTTATCTGCTGTAATAAATCCAACTGCGGCTCTAGTGGTAACTGGCTTGATAGTCCAGTCAAATTGCTTTGAAAAGGCTTGCCATTGGCTGTGATGAGTTTGGCACCTAGCGGATCTGACACAGCGGTGTAGATAATAGGGATAGTGGTGGTCGCGGCTACCACTGACTGCGCAGAAGGCGTTGAGATTGCTACGATTGCGTCAGGATTGTCTCCTGCAAATTGCTTGGCAATCTGTCCTGCAGTCGCTGTGTTTCCTTGCGCACTTTGAAAGTTAACAGTTAGGTTTTGACCTTCGACATAACCATTATCTGCCAACTCATCAATAATACCACGGCGCATATCATCTAATGATGGATGCTCAACGATTTGAGTAATGGCAATTGATTTGGCAGGTTTGTCTGTAGCCGTGCTATTTTCAGCAGTCGCTGCGGTCTCAGTAGAGGAGTTTGAGCAGCCGATTAGTCCAAGTGTGCTAATGGCACTAAGAGCAACGCCATATAGGCTTAAGCGTAGAGTAGAAGCGATAGTCATTATTAGGTTAACTCATAGGTTATATCAATCGCAAAAACCAAGTAGATACGGCCAGACTGACTGAGCCTACTAATTTATATAGTAGTGATTTTGCTCATCTGTTTGGTGTACTTTGGTTTTTTACCATGATATTGAAGAATGCAGATTAGCCAAGTCAATGCTATGTTGATGCTGAGATAGCAGGCTAACAATTAAATAAAGTAATCGTTCCATCGATTATTATGTTCATATTATGACAGTAATGTAAGTTATCGCAATAAAAAATTAATTTGTAGCGGTCATGGTGATGGATAATAAAAAAATCATCACTTCTTTTTATCTTATCAAGACGCGTGATGCATTGAAGCTCTTGTGTAGATCTGAATATAACAGATGCCGCTAGAGTACTTTTGTTTGCTCAAACCATATGCAAAAGGCTTACATCCTAGCAACGCATCTATTACGTACTCACTTCATAATTAACGTAAGCTAATTTTCATACGAGAAACACGATAGGTCTAAGGATAATCCAGTCATTTTGGTGACATTGTGCTGAATAGTGGATATGAAATATACGCTATTATTTATCTAATTTTTCGAATGACCATTTTAAGGATAATATTATGAACACTGCTAATCTTAAATTATTAACCATCGCCGGTATCACTGCTACTTCTTTGATTGGATTGCCTGCTATGGCAAAAGATGGTCATGGAAACGGGGACGGTAATGGACATGGTAACAGCAAAGGTAACTCTGCCCATGTTAGTAAAAACTATAAGCATAGTGGCAACGCCCACCCAAGTATTAACGCTTATCGCAATGCCAGCCCGAATGCTTCGTTTAAGCGTGATCTTGATAGATACGGTTATAGAGTAGTCGGCAAGATTGATAGAAGGGATTATGACCGTTCTGTCGTTTTAGACCGTTATGATGACCGTTACGTTCGTATTCGTACGCCAGAAAATAACATTGTGACGGTGATTAATGATACTTTACAGATTATCGATATTTTGAGTAGATAAGTATTTTGAGTAGATAAGTATCAGGCTTGGTTTTTAGCCATTTGCTAAATCAGCCATAAAAAAAGATGCCGCTTAGGGCATCTTTTTTTATTTTTTAATCCTAAAAATAACCGTTATGCCAGTACGTCGCCAACAACACAAGCATCTGGCAAGGTAACGACTGTTAAGCCTGTCTTTGGCTCGCCAGTTGACAATACCATGCCTTCTGATACGCCAAATTTCATCTTACGCGGAGCAAGGTTGGTCACGCAAATGACTTTCTTATTAATCAATTGCTCAGGCTCATAGAACTTACGAATTCCGCTAAATACGTTACGTGGCTTATCTTCACCAACATCTAGCGTGAACTGTAGTAACTTATCAGCACCTTCGACATGGTTACACTCTAAAACGTGTGCGACTTTCATCTCGACTTTGGCAAAGTCTTCGATACCAATATAGTCAGTTTGCTCGGCATCTGCATTTGTTACAGGTGCTTTTTCTTTTGCGGCAGGCTTACTACTTTCAGTTGCAGCAGGAGCGTCTGCTTGAGTTAAGGATGCTTTAGAATCTTCTACCATTGCTTCAATATCTTTTTCTTCGATACGCTGCATCAGTGGTTTGAACTTATTGATTTTATGACCTAGTAACCACTCATTACGACTGGCAAAACTTAAATCCTTAAGGTTTAAAAACTCTTTAGCATTATTAGTCAGCTCAGGTAATACTGGCGCAAGATAGACCATCAATTGACGGAAAATATTGATAGCGACCGAGCAGACGTCTTGAACTTCTTGCTCAGTACCCTCCAATTTCGCTAGTGACCATGGTTTTTTGGCATCGATATATTCGTTAGCTTTGTCCGCACATTGCATGATTAGGCGCATAGCACGCGAGAATTCACGATTCTCATAAGCAGCAGCAATCTCATCGCCCGTTTTGGTGATGTCTTCTAATAGCTCTGACTCGACGCAAACTTCTGACAGCATACCGTCGTACTTCTTAACCAAGAACCCTGCACTACGACTGGCGATATTGACGACTTTACCAACCAAGTCAGAGTTGACCTTTTGCATAAAGTCTTCTAAATCTAAGTTGATGTCTTCAACTTTATCAGACAGTTTGCTGGCGAAGTAATAACGCAGGTATTCAGGATGTAAATGCTCTGCGTAAGTCTCGGCCTTGATAAAAGTACCGCGTGACTTACTCATTTTCTCGCCATTGACCATCAAGAAGCCATGGGCAAAAACACCAGTCGGTGTACGGTATTCGCTACCAGCTAGCATGGCTGGCCAAAACAAGGCATGGAAGTAAACAATGTCTTTACCGATAAAGTGATAGACCTCGGTTTTATGCTCGTTTTCTTGTGCCCAGTAGCGGTCAAAGTCAAGTGCTTGGTCTGTCCCTGCCCGCTTATCACATAGGTTTTTAAAGCTTGCCATGTAGCCAACTGGCGCATCTAGCCATACATAAAAGTATTTGTCTGGCTCATCGCTTGGAGTATCTGGAATTTGGAAGCCGAAGTAGGGCGCATCGCGCGAGATATCCCAGCTGGCAAGTCCTGCCTCAAACCATTCTTGCAGTTTGTTGGCGACGGACGTTTGCAAACGGTTGTCACTGCGCGTCCAATCTTTTAGGAACTGTTCAAACTCTGGCAAATCAAAGAAATAATGCTTAGAAGTTTTAAGGACAGGCGTTGCATTAGACAGTGTCGAGTGCGGGTCTTTTAGATCCGTTGCATCGTAAGTGGTGCCACATACTTCGCAGTTATCACCATATTGATCTGGTGAGTCACACTCAGGGCAAGTGCCTTTGACAAAGCGATCAGCTAGAAATAGTTGCTTTTCAGGATCAAATAACTGCTCGACATCTTTTGTACTGATATGACCAGCCTCATTTAGACGGCGATAAATCAGCTCAGAGAACTGTTTGTTTTCTTCTGAATGGGTGCTGTGATAATTATCAAAATTGATCAGAAACTTTGAAAAATCTGCTTCGTGTGAGGCTTTGACTGAGGCAATTTGCTCTTCTGGCGTGACGCCATTGGCTTCTGCTTTGAGCATGATTGCCGTACCGTGTGCATCATCCGCGCAGACATAGGTGACCTGATGGCCTTGCGCTTTCATCGCACGTACCCAAATGTCAGTCTGAATATACTCTACAAGATGCCCCAAATGGATATAGCCATTGGCGTAGGGCAGCGCACTGGTTACTAGAATCTCACGCACAAAATCACCTATATTTTTATATAAACGGGTTAGTTATCGAACATCTTAAGCGGTTCATCACTCATCGATGCGACATCGTTAATGCTAAAAACTTCTAAAAATAATAAAAATTCAAAAAGTGCGCCTATGATACCGTAATTCAGATAATTTTGTGATATTCCTTGGTAATTACTTCTCATTTGGCAAGCACTAATTAACCACAAACAATAGCCTTGCATTGAATCTGGTCATTATAGATTAGTTATCAATCAGCCATGAAAAAACCCACCAAGCAGTATGCCGAGTGGGTTTTTTATTTATCTATTATTCGTTTAGATACCAGTGGTTAGTCACAATAAATGGCTAAGCGATAATCTACCTTAGAATGAACCAAACATCGTCCCTAAGATAATAACAGCAACCACAGCGACCAATGGAATAACCATCGTAACCATCGCCAAATTTAAATAAGATTGCTTATGGGTCAGACCACAAATCGCTAGCAAGGTGATGACCGCGCCACTGTGCGGAAGCGTATCAAGACCACCTGCCGCCATAACGGCTACGCGGTGCATCAGCTCAGGGTCGATACCCGCATTGACGGCCATTCTTAGATAGTCTTCACCTAATGTCGACAGCGCAATACTCAAACCGCCAGACGATGAGCCTGTGATACCAGCAAGCGTGGTCATCGCGACGGCTTCTGAGATCAGAGGGTTGTCAGGGGTAAGGTTTAAAATGCTATCACGAATGATAAGGAAGCCTGCGAGCGACGCGATAACTGCACCGTAACCCACTTCTGATGCCGTGTTAAAAATAGGCAACATCGAATCATAAGTACCACGGTTGATGGTTTTTTGTAGATTATTCCAGTGTCCAATACGTAGCAGAATTAACACCACACAAGCCACGACCAACGAGATAATAATTGACCATAACCCAAGTGAGCCTGCGATATTCAAGTCTGGGAACTGAGTTTGTAGACTACTGAAATCTATCGACGGGAATACCACATAGGTCAATATAGCGTTCAAACCAATGACCAATACAAGTGGAATCATTGCAATGGTAAAAGAAGTATGGTGAGTGTTTAATACCTCAGCTTCTTTTGCCATTGCGCCAACGCCGCCTACATCTTCTTCGTCATGCTGACCATAACCTTCGCCCGCTGCATTGGCTTTTCTGGCACGTGATTGCAGCCACATCCAACCACAAATAAACATGATCGTACCGCCGATGATACCCAAGATAGGGGCGGCAAATACGTTGGTATTGTAGTAAGGAATGGGAATAGCGTTTTGAATGGCTGGCGTGCCTGGCAGTGCAGTCATCGTAAACGTAAATGATCCTAGAGCAATCGCTGCTGGAATCAAACGTTTTGGGATATCGGCTGCTCTAAACAAGTCTTTGGCGATTGGATAAATAGCAAAAGCCACAACGAACAACGATACGCCGCCATAGGTCAAAATAGCACAGACCAAAATCACCGCAAGGATGGCCTTGCTAGCACCGAGCTTTTCGACGACCGTATTGGCAATGGCGGTTGCTGCGCCAGAGTCTGCCATTAGGCGGCCAAATAGTGCCCCTAGCAAGAATATAGGAAAAAACTTAAGCAAGAATCCACTTAACGCGCCCATAAAAACATCGGTATAAGCGGGGATGGTGTTTAAGAAGTCACCTGATAGTAAGACTGCCAGCGTCGCCATAATCGGTGCTAGGATCAGCACAGAATAACCGCGATAAGCAAAAAACATGAGTAATAATAGGGTGATGACAATCGCAAATGTACTAAACATGATAGCCCTCCTTGGCAAAATTAAGACAGCGAGTATGTCGCGCTTATCGATATAGGTCAATAAAATTAATCAAAAAACCTTATTTTTTATATTTTATTAAACATAAATCCAATTGCGATATTATTGAAGGATAAGGAATACTTTGTTGACTCGCGTGCTCTTGGGGTATTTTCTAATCACTACGAAAATAATATGTTAAGTTATCACAACTGTTTCACGCATGATATAGCGAGATAAAATGTATTGTTATGGATAATAATGTAAAATATAATGCGTGCCATTTATCAGGTAGAGTATGCAGTCGTCGCTCTCAAGTCTGATAAAGCTCTAATAATAACTCTTAAAACCAAACATCAAATTTACAAGGAATGTGAATATGTTTAGTGCCATCACTAATGCGAGCGTACAGTTAGTCAACCGCTATCTACCATCCCCATTCGTGTTTTCGATCGTATTGACCCTCATTGCATTTGCTGTAGGACTGGCAATTACTGGCCAAGATATGATTGCGATGGCAGGGCATTGGGGCAATGGACTGTGGTCACTGCATAGCTTTGCCATGCAAATGGCATTGGTTTTAGTGACAGGCTATGCCTTTGCCAGTGCGCCATTCATTCAACGCTTATTGGACAATCTGGCTAGTCGTGTTCACTCTCCTACGACCGCCATTATCGTATCGACCTTGGTGGGATTGGTTGGTTCATGGATAAACTGGGGTTTCGGTCTGATCATCGGGGCTATCTTTGCCAAAGCCTTGGCAAAAAAAGTGGCCAACGTCGACTATCCGCTATTGGTCGCTGCCGCGTATTCAGGTTTCGTGATTTGGCATGGCGGTTTTTCAGGTTCGATACCGCTGACACTTAGCTCGGGCGGTGATACGCTACTGACGCTGTCAGGCAACACCATGACCGAAGCAGTACCTTTATCGCAGACGGTATTTGCAGGCTACAACATGCTGCTAGTAGGTTTACTTATCATTATTTTGCCTCTGCTAAATCGCTTTATGCATCCTAAAAACCCTACGGTTATTGATCCTAAGCTGATCAAAGAAGAGGTCTACGTCGCGCCCCAAAGAGACACGCCTGCACAAAAGCTAGATGATAGCCGTATTATTGCTGTCATCTTATTGGCCTTAGCACTGATGTACTATATCAGCGAGTTTGGTAGTAACGGTTTTAACCTAGGGCTAAATATCGTCATTGGGCTATTCCTATTTATAGGTTTGCTATCGCATGGCACGTTAGAGCGTTATTATCGTGCCGTACATTCAGGTATCGGTGGCATCACAGGTATTGTGTTATTGTTCCCGTTCTATGGCGGTATCATGGGCATCATGACAGGTGCAAACGCTGATGGTATCTCTATCAGTACGCAGGTTACGGAGTTTTTTGTCAATTCAGCTTCTGCCGACAGTTTTCCGATTTTTGTATTTTTGAGTGCAGGTTTGATCAATGTCTTTGTACCATCGGGCGGTGGGCAGTTTGCGGTACAGGGTCCTGTTATGATTCCAGCTGGTATTGAACTGGGCGTCAATCCAGCCGTTACTGCCATGGCGATTGCATGGGGTGATGCGTGGACCAACATGATTCAGCCATTTTGGGCTTTGCCATTGTTGGGTATCGCAGGTTTGGATGCGCGAGCCATCATGGGTTATTGCCTGATCGTACTAGCAGTATCTGGTGCCATTATCATGAGCGTGTTTTGGCTATTGGTATAGTCATTCCACTATAAAAGTATTACTGGGCTAACCTCGCTTGAAGTATTTAATATACATCTACACTCGGTTGCCTTGTACTATTTTTAAATTGAATCGACTATATGGCGTTATAACGCTCAAAAGAAAAATAAGCATGATGAGTTTTCGTTGTTAGGTTTCATTAAAAGCAACAAGCAAATGGATAATTGAAATACTTAATTCAGCATTAGGTTATGCACGGATTAAAAATATAAATAACAGTCATAGGAGACAAGCATGAGTCAGTCAAAAGTATATAACAGTGCTGAAGAAGCGCTAAAAGGCGTCGTTAGTGACGGGCAAACACTTGCTATCGGCGGTTTTGGTCTATGCGGCATTCCAGAGGCGCTAATCGCAGCATTACGCGATAGCAAGGTGAAAGGTTTAACCTGTATCAGTAATAACGCTGGTGTCGATGACTTCGGTCTTGGCCTGTTACTGCAGACTCGCCAGATCAAAAAAATGATTTCATCATACGTGGGTGAAAACAAAGAATTTGAGCGTCAATATTTGGCTGGTGAGTTAGAAGTTGAGTTGACCCCGCAAGGTACATTGGCTGAAAAATTACGCTCAGGTGGTGCAGGTATTCCTGCATTTTATACCGCAACGGGTGTTGGTACACTTGTTGCTGAAGGTAAAGAGACACGTGATTTCGATGGTCGCACTTATGTATTAGAGCATACACTACGTGCGGATGTGGCACTCATCAAAGCACAAAAGGCCGATAAAGCGGGCAACTTGATATTTAATAAAACCGCTCGTAATTTCAACCCAGACTGTGCAATGGCTGGAAAAATCACTATCGTCGAAGTCGAAGAAATTGTCGAAACGGGCACATTTGATCCGGATGAAGTGCATCTACCAGGTATTTTTGTTCAACGTATTGTATTGAATGCTAGCCCTGAAAAACGTATCGAAAAAACCACGACTAAAGCGCTAGAAGGCGCTTAGATAAAATCATGGTTGAAACTTATCGTCAGTTTTTAGATTGATAATAACTTAGATAGCTAATTGTTTAGATAACTAACGATTCAGATGAATAACAATAGAATATCGTAAAAAACAAGGAAATCAGCATGGCATGGACAAGAGAACAAATGGCGCAGCGCGCGGCAAAAGAGCTACAAGACGGCTATTACGTCAACTTGGGCATTGGTCTACCAACGCTAGTCGCTAACTATATTCCTGAAGGCGTAGACGTATGGCTACAATCAGAGAATGGCTTGTTGGGTATTGGTGAGTTCCCTACAGCAGATGCCGTCGATGCAGACTTGATTAATGCGGGCAAGCAAACCGTGACTGCAGAAGCAGGGGCCAGTTATTTTAGTAGTTCAGAGTCCTTTTCGATGATTCGCGGCGGTCATGTCAACTTGGCGATATTGGGCGCGATGGAAGTCTCAGAAAAAGGTGACCTTGCTAACTGGATGATTCCCAAAAAAATGGTCAAAGGTATGGGCGGTGCGATGGATTTGGTCGCAGGCGTACAGCGCGTGATTGTATTGATGGAACAGGTCAATAAGCATGGCGATCCAAAAATCTTAGCCAACTGTGAGCTACCATTGACGGGCAAAGGCGTGGTTGATCGTATCATTACTGAGCTTGCCGTATTAGATGTTACTGACAGTGGCCTAAAATTGGTTGAATTAGCAGATGGTATTAGCTTTGACGAGTTACAAGAAAAAACGCCAGTCAGTATTGCTCAATAGGATTTATCTTCTGATATTTATAGATCATAATAAGGAACCTATATGGCCACCCAATTACAGCAGGATTTGACAGGCAAAGTAGCATTGGTCACTGGCTCTGCAAGTGGTATCGGACGTGACATCGCTGAGACTTATGCAAAAGCAGGCGCAGCGGTTGGTATTGCTGATATTAATCTCGAAGCAGCACAAAAGACGGTTGATGCTATTGAAGCTGCTGGTGGACGTGCTCTGGCGATTGCTATGGATGTTACCTCAGAAGATGCGGTAAACGATGGTGTACAACAGCTAGTTGATACTTTTGGCAGTATTGATATTTTGGTTTCTAATGCTGGTATTCAGATCATCGACCCTATTGATAAAATGGCGTTTAGCGATTGGAAGAAAATGCTTAATATCCACTTAGATGGCGCTTTTTTGACCACTAAAGCAGCGATTAAGCACATGTATAAAGGCGATAAGGGCGGCACAGTTATTTATATGGGCTCTGCGCACTCGCATGAGGCCTCATTATATAAAGCCCCTTATGTGACCGCGAAGCACGGACTACTAGGACTGTGCCGTGTACTGGCCAAAGAAGGTGCCGCGCATAAAGTACGCTCGCATGTGATTTGCCCAGGATTTGTCAAAACGCCATTGGTCGAAAAACAAATCCCAGAGCAAGCAGCTGAAAAAGGTATCAGTGAAGAGTCAGTTATTAACGATATTATGCTGGTCAATACCGTAGATAAAGAGTTTACGACAGTAGAAGACATTGCCCAATTGGCGCTATTTTTAGCGGCTTTCCCAACCAATGTATTCACTGGACAATCTATCGTGGCCAGTCATGGTTGGTTTATGAATTAATATATGTACAAATTGCATATACCACAACGCCAGACCTACTGGCGTTGTGGTTTTTTTATGCCTCCAATTCAGCTACACTGTCACGATAGAAGGTTTGGCTAATATACTCATTAACGCTATCAGCTGTAAGATACACAATGAGACAACTTGAGCGATTTGCCAGATCTACCCACTTGTATAGGCCATAATAGTAGCTATGTTTAACTTTATGAAGAAAAAAACCACAAAAACCGAAACGCCTCAGCAGCAGGCAGAGCGTGATAGTGCCGTCGACAAAGTCCTACTTGGATATGAGATAGGTGCTGTCAGTATTGCCACGATGGTCACAGGGCTTGAGCGTGATGGCGAAGCACTTACGTTAGACCTGCGTTTGCCGAAAGACAGCAATCCTGAAGTTATCCAGCAGGAGCTTGGGCAGTTGCTACACCCGCATGGTATTACCACGATTCATATGAACGTGCGTCTGCCTGCGCCAGAAAAGGGTTCAGGTTCAAGCTTACCAAAGCAGATGCCAAAGACAACCAATGCGATGGAGTCTCAGCCTTCATCTGATGCTAATAACAATGATAGTAACACTAACGCTGAGCCACCGATTACGAAAGCTGCACCTACGCAAGCATCGTTGGCCGCGCATCCTCGTATCCGTCATATTATTGTTGTGGCATCAGGTAAGGGCGGTGTTGGCAAATCAACCACCACGGTCAACATTGCCTTAGCACTACAGAAGCTTGGCAATCGCGTTGGTGTGCTAGATGCCGATATCTATGGTCCTAGTATGCCAACGATGCTAGGCGTTGCTGATGTGAAGCCGCAACTAGAAAACGAGCAATTCGTACCGGTCGATGCGCATGGTATGGCAATGCTCTCTATCGGTAGCTTGCTTGATGGAGATAATACTCCGGTTGCATGGCGTGGACCAAAAGCCACGGGTGCATTGATGCAGCTATATAATCAAACCAATTGGCCCCAGCTAGACTACCTAGTGATTGATATGCCACCCGGTACGGGTGATATACAGCTGACATTGGCGCAGCGTATTCCAGTCACGGGTGCTGTCATTGTCACGACACCGCAGCATGTTGCCTTACTCGATGCGCAAAAAGGCGTTGAGATGTTTAACAAGACTAATATTCCTGTGCTTGGCGTGGTTGAAAACATGGCGCTACACACTTGTAGCAATTGCAATCACACCGAAGCGATCTTTGGTACGGGTGGCGGTGAGTTTATCGCTGAGCAATATCAGGTACCACTATTGGGTCAGCTACCACTTGCCAGTGGCATTCGTGCGCAAGTTGATAAGGGTGTGCCAAGCGTATTGGCTGATGATGAGTTTGCACAATATTACCTAGATATTGCTAAAAACATCGAAACCAACATCAATAAATTCGCAAAGCCTGTCGATGATAAGCGGATTTTCTAGTGTCTAATGATTGGATAGGGTGCTGGTTGCTTAGCTAGTCTAAAACCAATGTAGGATAAAACAGTCATCACGCTATAAATCTAGCCGTCAATTCCGTATAATCGTCGCTATTAAATATTTGCTAAGGAACAACAATGTCTATCAAGTCTGACCGCTGGATTCGTAAAATGGCTGAAGAGCACGGCATGATTGAACCGTACGAGCCAGGTCAAGTACGCTTTAATGATGCAGGCGAGCGTTTGGTTAGCTACGGCACCTCAAGCTACGGTTATGATGTGCGCTGTGCTCCTGAATTTAAAGTTTTTACCAACGTACATTCAGTGGTCGTTGATCCTAAAAACTTCGATGATAAAAGCTTTATCGATATCGTTGGTGACGAGTGTATCATTCCACCTAATTCGTTTGCTTTAGCCCGTACTATGGAGTACTTCCATATTCCGCGTGATGTACTGACTATTTGCCTAGGTAAATCAACTTACGCGCGCTGCGGTATTATTGTCAACGTGACACCGCTTGAGCCTGAGTGGGAAGGGCACGTCACTTTAGAATTTAGTAATACGACCAACCTACCAGCCCGTATCTATGCTGGCGAAGGTGTGGCACAAATGCTGTTCTTCCAAAGTGATGCTGATGATGTCTGTGAAACCAGTTATAAAGACCGCGGTGGCAAATACCAAGGTCAACGCGGTGTGACACTGCCAAGAACCTAATCAGTAAGGGCTTGGAAAGAGCTTATAAGTCATCTAAAGCTGATAAGCCCTTAGACAGACAATAAAAAAAGCTAGTCATATTTAATATGGCTAGCTTTTTTATTGTGTTAAATAAAACTGGTCTAAGGTTCTATTTATTTCAATAGTTTTTATTTTAAGACTTTTAGACCCGCTTTATTATCGCGCTTTGGTTTAGGCGCTTTAGCAGGGCTATTGTTAGAAATTTGCGCTGAGTCGGCTTCTGGTACATAATTATCATACTCTTTTGGATCAAAGAACATTCCTTGCGAGTTTTCTTTAGCATAAATCCCCATCACCGCAGTAAGCGGTACCCAGATTTCTTGTGATACGCCGCCGAAGCGCGCACTAAAGTGAATATAGTCATTTTCCATACTCATGTTACCAGTAGCACGGCTGGCGATATTCAATACGATGCGACCGTCTTGCACATGTTCGGTTGGTATTTGTACGTTGTCAGCAGTAGCATCGACCATCAAGTATGGTGTCAGAGCGTTGTCTTCTATCCATTGATATAGTGCGCGTACCATATAAGGGCGGGTAGGTGTAATAGAGGTGGTTTCGCTCATCTAATGATTTCCTATACTAATAATTTTTAATAATGAAAAATATCTTGTTCAGCAATTTATCAGATAACAAATGCTAATTAACGTCTATCTTATTTATACTTTATTCTAGGACAGCTTTTGATACTTGTCTAATCAACGCACGCTTTTTTGGAAGCTACTGCGCTCAAACACTCTCGTTTGGTACTCAAACAATGGACGGCTGATTGCACGTGGCAGCTCAATACCCATCTCATCTAATCGCCATAATAGTGGTGCTAATAACACGTCACACCAGCCAAACTCATCAGCCATAAAATAAGGCTTATGAGCGAACAGCGGTGACAGAGTAATCAACGAATCACTGAGCTGTTTTTTGGCAATGGTAGCTTGTGCTTTATTAAAACTATCTGGATGCGTCAACAAGCGTTTACCAAGTACTAACCAATCACGCTGAATGCGCCAAGCCAGTTGGCGAAACTGTGCACGCTCTTGCGGTGTCTCAGGGAGCAGTTTGTTCGTATGATAGCGTTCCTCAAGATATTCAAAAATAACGTTAATCTCATAAAGCGCAATCTCACGCTGCTGTAATACAGGCAAGGTATGATAGGGGTTTAGCTCAGTCAAATCTTCAGGGCGCTCAGAATGTAAGCGAGACAAATAGTAAGCGAGCTTTTTTTCTTCAAGTAATAGGCGTACCACATGACTGTCGTAGCCGTCATCAGCATACAAAATTAGCTGACTACTTGGAATGTCATTCGCATCAATCATGAAAGCCTAATGTTAATAGTGAAGGTTGTCATCGTAAACAAACTCGCAACGTTTATCAAGGTAGAGTACGTAAACATTAGCGCTGAGCGACTTATTTTCCGGATTATCTAGTATTTACACTCTATATCAAGGCACAAAAAGGCACTACCGAAGTAGTGCCTTTTTTATTTCTAAAAACTAACTGCTGACTATGACTTATTTGACATCTTTCCAGAATTCTTTATTCAATAAGTAAACTGGGATGAGCAGTACTAATAAGAATAGAATTACGAAGAAACCAATGACTTGACGGTCGTGACGAGCAGGTTCACCCATCCACGCCATAAAGTTAACCAAGTCACCAACTTCAGATTCAAACTCTTCTTGGCTCAACTCTTCTTGCATGTTATGCAATACGTGAGGCATCGCTGCATTGGCCAGTACTAAGTTATTCGCGCCCCAAGGACGGCTTGGATCTTCATAGAACGACAGTAGGTAAGTATATACCCAGTCGTCGCCACGCAGACGTGTCTCAAGTGATAGATCAGGAGGCGCTGCGCCAAACCAAGACGCTTGAATCTCAGGATCTATCTCAGCAGTAATGTGGTCACCGATTTGATCGGTAGTAACCATCAAATACTTTTCAACCAACTCAGGCGGTATCTCTAAATCTTTGGCAATGCGCGAATGACGAACGTACTTGGCTGAGTGACACCCAGCACAGTAGTTCATAAAGATCTTCGCGCCGTTTTGTAGTGAGCCCTTATTGGTAAAATCAATAGGAGCTGTACTACAAGCCAGGTGTTCATCAACGCCATCTGCATTGGTGAATGTACCGCAGCCACTGCCTGAAGCCATTGCCGTACCAGCAGTCAAGGTTAATGCCGCGCCTAAGCCTAGACCAGCTAGGGATTTAATTAGCGTGTTCATTAGTGACCTCCGGTAACGCGTTCTGGTGGCTGTTTACACTTCTCAATCGCAGTGTAGAAAGGCATCAGTAAGAAGAACAAGAAATATAGAATCGTGAATACACGAGCCATGATGGTTGCCGTTGGTGTAGCAGGCGTCGCACCCAAGTAGCCCAATACAACAAAGCTAATAGCAAAGACGGTCAGCGCAATCTTAGATAATATACCTTTGTAACGTATAGAGCGCACAGGAGACCTATCAAGCCATGGGATCAAGAACAGTACGGCAATCGCACCACCCATCGCAATCACGCCACCAAGCTTGTCAGGAACCGCACGTAAAATAGCGTAGAACGGCGTGTAGTACCATACTGGTGCAATATGTGCTGGTGTTTTCAGTGAGTTCGCTGTCTCAAAGTTTGGTGGTTCAAGGAAGAAACCGCCGCCTTCTGGGAAGAAGAATACCACTGCAAAGAAACAGATAAAGAACACTACGATACCAACCATGTCATGCACAGTGTAGTACGGATGGAATTCGATACCGTCTAATGGCACACCATTTTTATCTTTTAGCTTCTTAATATCGATGCCATCAGGGTTGTTCGAGCCCACATGATGCAATGCTACAATATGCATGAATACTAAGCCTACCAGTACTAATGGAATAGCAACAACGTGTAGCGCAAAGAAACGGTTTAGAGTAATACCAGAGATGATATAGTCACCACGTACCCATTCAGCAAGGCCATCACCAATAACAGGTAGAGCTGCAGGTAAGTTCAAGATAACCTGAGCACCCCAGAATGACATGTTGCCCCAAGGTAGTAGGTAACCGAAGAAACCTTCTGCCATAAGTGCTAGGTAGATACCCATACCGATGAGCCAGATAAGCTCACGAGGTTTTTGGTATGAACCATATAGCAAGGCTCTAAACATATGCAGGTATACAACGACGAAAAACGCAGATGCGCCGGTTGAGTGCATATAGCGAATGAGCCAACCACCTTTTACGTCACGCATGATGTATTCAACAGACGCAAATGCCCCTTCGGCACTTGGGTTGTACATCATCGTAAGCCATATACCAGTCACCAATTGGTTGACCAGTACGATCATTGATAGCACGCCAAAGAAGTACCAAAAGTTAAAGTTCTTTGGTGCGTAGTACTTTGACATATGGTATTCATAGGTTTCGGTCGCTGGAAAACGCGCGTCCACCCAATGCATTAACTTTTTACCCATACTCATATCAAGCCTCCCCAACCGTCAAGATGGTACCATCCATACCATATTCTGGAACGGGTAAATTAAGTGGTGCAGGAACGCCGCTATATACGCGACCTGCTAAGTCATATTTTGACCCGTGACACGGACAGAAAAATCCGCCGTACCAATCATTACCACCTAAATCCACCGCGCCCACATCAGGACGGTAGTTTGGTGCACAGCCCAAATGTGTGCAAACGCCTTCGACCACCAATACGGTTGGATCTAAAGAGCGAGTAGGATTTTTGCAATATTCAGGTTGTAGAGACGCATCAGACTCAGGATCAGATAATAGAGGTTTGACTGACTCTAGTCCTGCAACCATGTCTTCGGTGCGCTTAACCACATAAATAGGTTTACCACGGTATTTGACGACGATCATTTGTCCATCTTCGATAGAACCAATATCTTGGGTCACTGCAGCCCCTGCAGCCTCAGCTTTAGCGCTTGGGTACCAAGAACGGACAAAAGGTGTCGCCACGGCAGCTACCCCAGCTGCACCAATCGCGGCAGTTGAGGCAATAAGAACTCTACGGCGTTGTACATTAACGCCTTCGGCTTGGCTCATTAATACTTCCTCCAGGTGAATGAAATGGGATTATCCCACACTGGGTTTGTGGCTTAGAAAATATACAATATCAAGCCACTTTAGCTGTGCCTAATTTTGCTAATTGTTGCTATTCTAAGCTATTTCGGTGATAAAATAAATTATTGCGTTAAAAATAAAGCAACCTCAATAGGACATATTAGAAGGTTGAATATGATAATCAAACCAAAACAGTTGGATTATCAACGCTTAACGCTAACTTTGCTTTAACAAGGATTATGATGTGATGACCTTATAAATAATAAGGATTTTCAGCAATAGCGAATGATACTTGAAATTAAGGTAATGTTCACTAACTTTCACCATCTAACTACTTTGTAAGTTGCTGTAAAACAAATATCACCACTCTATATAATAAAGTGGTGATGTCTTCATAATGATTAATAATGTTTTGTCAAACTATCAGGAACTTATTTATCGAAATACGCAATGCAAAGTACATATGCGATATTCCAATAAACTCAGCTAGAGAGTTGCCAATACTAGCCTTCAAGCTCGCTCCAGCGTTCAAGCTTGTGCATCATCTCATCTTCAATGGTTAAGAGACGCTCACTAGCAGCTGTCGCCGCATCAAAGTCAGTATTAAACCAAGAGCCATCGGCCAGCTTTTCTTGCAATTGAGCTTGTTCGGCTTCGAGTGCAGCGATTTCTTTTGGCAAGTTATCCAGTTCGCGTTGATCATTATAATTTAGCTTTTTGGCTGCCTTATTTGGTTTCGCTGCTGTGCCAGACTTGTTTGTCGCTTTATTGCTTGCTGCATTGTTGGCAGGTGCTTTGGTAGCACGGGATGCTTCTTCGCGGTTCTTTTGTACGAGGTACTCTTGATAACCACCTACATATTCACTAACAGTGCCTTTGCCATCTTCATCTTCGCCAAACACCCACGTAGAGGTAACGACGTTGTCCATGAATGAGCGATCATGACTGATTAGCAAAATCGTACCACCAAAGCTGGCGACTGACTCTTCTAATAGCTCAAGTGTTGCCATATCCAAATCGTTAGTCGGCTCATCGAGTACCAAAATATTGGCAGGTTTTAATAGTTGTTTGGCAAGTAGTACTCGGTTACGCTCACCACCAGACAAGGCTTTGACAGGTGTACGTGCGCGCTCTGGTGCAAATAAGAAATCTTGCAAGTAGCTCATGATGTGCGTCTTGCGACCGCCAACTTCGACAAAGTCAGAACCTTCCGAAACGTTTTGCGCAACGCTTGCTTCAAGATCTAACTGATCACGCAGCTGATCGAAAAAGGCGATTTTCAGGTTAGTACCTAATTCGACACTACCAGACTTGGTAACTTCATCATCAGACATATCGAGTAGGGCTTTAATAAGCGTAGTTTTACCAGCACCGTTAGGGCCGACAATACCAATCTTATCGCCACGCATAATAGTGGTCGTAAAATCATCTACCAAGACGTTGCCGTCATATTCAAGATGTAAGTTTTTAACTTTACAGACAAGCTTACCGCTTTTCTCGCCTTGACCCATTGTGATGTTTACATTGCCCACTTGCTCACGGCGATCGCTACGCTCTTCACGTAAGGCTTTTAGCTCACGGACACGGCCTTCATTACGGGTACGACGGGCTTTGATACCTTGGCGAATCCAAACTTCTTCTTGTGCCAGTTTTTTATCAAAGTTGGCATTATTCTTTTCTTCAGCCTGCAACTGTAGCTCTTTTAGCTCTTGATAGCGCGCGTAACCACCTTCACCTTGTGTTACGTCATAGCTGGTCAATTGGCCACGGTCAAGCTCAATAATGCGAGTCGATAGCTTATTGACGAATGCTCTATCATGAGTCACGAACAACAACGTTAAGCCTTGCCAATCAAGCAAAAAGCGTTCTAACCATTCGATACTTTCAACATCCAAATGGTTGGTTGGCTCATCTAGTAGTAGCACATCAGGCTTAGTAACTAGCGCCCGAGCAAGTAGCACGCGGCGTTTACGACCACCAGATAGAGATGATAAGTCATCTTCTGGATTAAGGCCCATGGTCGTAATCAGACGCATGGCATCGCGTTCTAAGTCCCAGCCATGTACCGCATCGATATCATGCTGCAGTGTCGCCATATGCTCACACGCGTCCATATCACCATTGGCGCACATATCCACTTGCTTATTGTAATTAATGAGCAAATCAGCCGTGCGGCGACTACCACCCATGACGATGTCTAATATGCGACCACTGGTTTCAGGGACGTCTTGCTCTAGCATCGCCACACGCATGCTACTGTTAGTAATAATCTCACCACTGTCAGGCTGTAATGAGCCATTAATCAGTTTGAATAAGGTGGATTTACCTTCGCCATTGCGGCCAATCAAACACACGCGCTCGCCTGAATTGATAGAGAAATCAATACCATCAAGAACAGGCGCAACGCCAAAGGCTAAGTGAATGTCTTTTAAATGAATCAGTGCCATAGAGTATCTTAAGCTTATATAATAGTGAGGTAGGGGTTGTTGCAAAATTGCCTGCAGTATAACATGCCACCGCGTCACTGTAGTGCGAGTAAATAGTTTTATCAGTACTATTTATTGCTTTTACTAACTGCTGCTAGTCAATGACTATGTTTGTAGATTTATCGCTAATCTATAGCACTATTCAAACTCCTTTCACTTTAATACTTACTATGATCTAGAGAAAAATATGAACCAATCTAAAACTACAACCGATACTTCTACAGTGCAAGATGATCTGCAAGCTCAAGTAATCGATTTGCAAATGAGCCTCGCGCACCTTGAAGTTACCGTCGAACGACTGGATGACGTAATCACGCGACAAGACAAAGATATTCATACGCTGCAACGTCAACTACAGCTGATTTATAAACAGATTGAGGGCCAAGATACGGAAGGTGGCATTGCACCATTCGATGTAATGGGAGACAGACCGCCACATTATTGATAAGTAAGATTTGGAAAGAAAATCTTTTAATAACGGAAAATATATACGTATTTTTATATATAGATACTGTTTAATGACTATGTGGTCATAACATGGGAATAATGTGTTTTTGTAGTTGTTTTAGTGTTAAAAAATCTTTACTATCTTCCACCTCGGATGCTGATTGCCTATTAATACTGGGTAAAACAGTAAAACAATGCGGATGTTTGGAGATATAAAATGCGCCACACCTTTCATTTAAAAACTCTTGCAGTAGCTGTTGCTACTTTTTCTGTTGCTAGCGTCGCTAGTGCTGCTGGCCTTGATCGCTCAGGCCAAGATATCACCGCATTCCTACAAGACGGCACGTATGCAGAAGCTGTCTACACTTATATCGATGCTGACGTTACCGGTAAAGATACCTCAGGTAATAAAATTGATGACATCGCAGAGTCTTATGACTTTTTCCGTTATGGCGTAAAAACAGATATCAACGATACATTCAGTGTTGGTATCTTATATGACGAGCCTTTCGGTGCAGCAGCCGATTACACTGGAAATAATAACTTTGTAGGCGCACCAACTGATGCTGTTAATAATATTATTGCATCGCGTCTAGGTGGATTAGGCGTTAATAATGTAGAAGAGTTGAAAGGTTTAGTTGAAGGTACTCAAAACCAGTTAACTGCTGCTGAAACTCGTTTAAGTGCAGTTAGAGAGCAAGTAAGACAAGCCCAAGCAGCTGTTAATCAAAACCCAGCACTTGAGCCTGCACTGCGTCCACAGATTAATGCTGGTTTAGCAGGTATCGCCGCTGGCGAAACGCAGCTAGCAGAAGGTCAAGCACAGTTAAATCAACTTGAGCAATTAGAAGGCTTTGCGGATGGTCGCCTTGCGAATGATGAAGGCACAAATGTTGAAGTCCGTAGCGAAAGCATCACAGGTATCCTAGGTGCTAAGTTTGGTCAAAACAAAGAATTCCAAGTGTACGGTGGTCCTGTTGTTCAGCGTATCAAAGCTGATGTAAGTCTTCGTGGTAGTGCCTATAGTGCTGCTACAGGCTATACCGCTCATATTAGTCCTGATACCGACTATGGCTATATCGCTGGTATATCTTATAGTAAACCTGAAATTGCTCTAAAGGCGGCTTTGACCTATCGTTCTGAAATTGACCACAGCTCGAATATCGATGAGATATATCCAGTAGTAGCAGCTCTAGGTGGCGAGGCGAATCAAGGTAATACGCTGGATATCACTACCCCCAAATCAGTTAACTTCGATTTCCAAACTGGTATTAACCCTACAACCTTAGCGACTGCCAAAGTACGCTGGGTACCATGGAGTGATTTTGCAATCGTTCCACCACTTTATAATGAAGTAAGTAAGCAAGCAACTAATGATGATAAAGGTTTATCTTTAGTCAGCTATGACGATGACCAATGGCAAGTAGAGTTAGGTCTGGCCAAACGCTTAGCGCCAGCATTGGCAGTAAGTGGTACTGTCGGTTGGGATAGTGGTGCTGGCAACCCTGTAACTTCATTGGGTCCTATCGAAGGCTACTATAGTGCAGGCTTAGGCGCTAAATACAACGTTACTGAGAACTGGGCCGTATCTGCCGGTGGTAAGTATCTATGGTTTGGTGATGCAGAAGGTCAGATTCCAACGAAAGCTATTGTGAGCGACTTCGAAAGCAACGATGGATTTGTACTTGGTGTAAAGGTTTCTTACCAAGCTCAGTAATTCATAGCTTAGTTATATAGTAAAACTCCTAAATGTTATTGATAAAAAAGCGATCCTTTAAGGGTCGCTTTTTTATTATGTATTTTTAAAAATCACATTAAAGACAAAAAGTAAACCACAGCATTTTATTTATATCTTATATGTACTGTTCAGTCATAATTGAGAAATAAAGCACTTTAAATGTTGTTTTAGTGTCAAAAAGACATTAGTATTCAACTTAGGACAAGACTTTAGTAATATCAATATCGAGCATAGCAATGCTACATAATGGTTATTAAAGTATTAATACAACAAGGACCGTTGGAGATACACAATGCGCACTACCTTTCATTTGAAAACCCTCGCAGTAGCTATTGCTACTCTCTCTGTTGCTAGCGTAACCAACGCTGCTGGTCTGGATCGCTCAGGTCAAGATGTCACTGCCTTTTTTCAAGATGGCACTTACGCTGAAGCGGTCTATACTTATATTGACGCTGATGTAAGCGGCTACGATAGTGCGAATGTCAACCCTGGCCAAAATGACTATGAGCGCGGCAATAAAACGGGCGACATTGCTGAATCTTATGACTTCTTCCGTTATGGCGTAAAAGCAGATATTAACGATACTTTCAGTGTTGGTGTCTTATACGATGAGCCATTTGGTGCTGCTGCTGAGTATACTCAAAGCAATTTTGTGGCAAGTGAAGACAGGAATGCTTCAGGAGGGGCTTTGGTAGGTGATGGTGTAGACCCACAGACTGCAGGTGCCATAGCACTAGCCGAAGCAAGTACTGCAGGTGAAAATACCAATGTAGAAGTTCGTAGCCAAAGCCTAACGGGTATCCTTGGTATGAAGTTCGGCGCGAATAAAAACTTCCAAATTTATGGTGGTCCAGTTGCTCAGCGTATCCAATCTGAAACCAAGCTGCGTGGCTTAGCTTATGGGCCTGCTAGTGGTTATACCTCAAACAGCAATCCTGATATGGATTACGGTTATATAGCAGGTATTGCCTATAGCAAGCCTGAAATTGCTCTAAAAGCAGCGTTGACTTATCGTTCTGAGATTGACCATGATATAGATATCTCTGAGAATTATCCTATAGCAGGTATTTTGGCTCAAGGAGCTGCTTTGCAGCAAGGAGCGACTCCAGCACAGGCTGCGGCTATAGGGGCTGCGGCTGCTAACCGGAACAGTAATTATGAGATTACAACCCCTAAATCAGTCAACTTTGATTTCCAAACAGGTATCAATCCGACTACTTTAGCAACGGCAAAAGTCCGTTGGGTACCATGGAGCGATTTTGCCATCACACCACCATTATATAATGACGTTAGTAAACGTAATTACGGCCCTGATGGTTTGGACTTGGTTGAATACGAAGATGACCAATGGCAAGTGGAGCTAGGTCTTGCCAAGCGTGTCGCGCCTGCACTTGCTATAAGTGGTACGGTTGGTTGGGATAGTGGTGCCGGTGATCCAACAACGTCGTTAGGTCCTGTCGATGGCTATTACAGCGTCGGTCTTGGTGCCAAATACAACGTCACGGAAAACTGGGCAGTATCGGCTGGTGGTAAGTACTTATGGTTCGGTGATGCAAAAGGTCAGTTACCTAGTGATAAAGTCGTTGGTGATTTCCAAGACAATGACGGCTTTATCGCTGGTGTGAAGCTATCTTATCAAGCGAGATAATTTGACTTTATAATAGCAACCTAACAAAGAGCGACCTATCATAGGTCGCTTTTTTATGGGCTTTCTATTACCTATTTGACTGTAAGTTCTCAAATATAGATAGAACAGCAAATATAATCTTTATAGTATTAATTCATATAGCACGACTACATTTTATTTGCCTAGTTTAGCTTAGTGTCCATATACAGCAAATACCCTTGCATTTAAGAACCTATACGCACTCGTACCTTACCGAATGAGTTGTTAATAACGTAGCATACTTGAGGTACACAAGGAAAAGATCTAAATAGATAATCAAATGTGATATTAAGAAAAGAAGTATTGTTGATAAAGGCTTACTTCGTAAAAGTGAGCAGCAGTTGGAATGCCAAATAGGCTAGGACAATCTGGCTTAGTATATCCATCACAGAGCTATCCATACTACTGTCTCATTGATCATAAGTTCTCTTTGTTTAATACTGTAGTAGGTTAAATATACTAAATCGTTACTCATAAAAAAACCTCGCCAATAATGACGAGGTTTTTCTATAACAATAATCTTAAGATATTACGTAAACTTATTTGTTTAAGTTTAACTCCATCTCTTTGTACTTAGCAGAAACTGAAGGTCTTGGGCCACCAGTCATGATACTAACGGCAAAGATAGCGATAGTACTTAAGATAAAGCCTGGAACGATAGCATATAACCAGCTATTTAGTGCCATACCATCTACTTGGAAAGGACCATAGATCCATAGGATAACAGTCAACGCACCAACAACCATACCAGCAACAGCACCATTACGGTTCATACCACGCCATGTAAGGCTGAAGATAACCAATGGACCAAATGCTGCACCAAATCCTGCCCATGCATTAGAAACTAAGTTCAATACTGAGCTATCTGGATTAGAAGCAAGCATGATAGATACTAGCGCAACCACTACGACAGAAACACGACCAACCAATACCTGACGAGCTTCTGGTGCGTCTTTATCAAAGAATAGTTTGTATACATCTTTAGTTAGAGAGCTTGATACAACCAATAGCTGCGATGAGATAGTACTCATAATTGCCGCTAAAATAGCTGCTAATAGGAAACCTGAAACCAATGGATGGAACAAGAACTGAGTAAATACTAAGAAGATAGTCTCAGGATCGTCCAGCGTCATCGCAGTTTTTTGTACGTAGGCACGACCAGCAAAACCAGTCATGAGTGAACCAATAAGACTCACAACCATCCAGCTCATACCGATATTACGTGCAGTCGGTACATCTCTCACTGAACGAATCGCCATAAAACGTACGATAATATGCGGTTGACCAAAGTAACCTAAGCCCCATGCCATGAGTGAGATAATACCGATGACACTCATACCGCTAGTAACGTCTAAAAGGGTAGGGTCGATGTTTCTAACCGCTTCTGTAGTGGCTGAAATACCACCAAGATCAGTAAAGGCAACGACAGGTACGATTACCATGGCAAACAGCATGATGACGCCCTGTACGAAATCGGTCATAGATACTGCTAAGAAACCACCGAATAGCGTATAAGCCACAACCACACCAGCAGTAACCCATAAACCAGTGCTATATGAGAGGTTAAGTGAGCTTTCGAAGAGTTTACCACCACCTACAAGACTTGCAGCGGTATAGACGGTAAAGAATAGAATGATGACCACGGCTGAGATGACGCGTAGCATGTGCGACTTGTCTTCAAAGCGGTTGGCAAAATAATCGGGTAGGGTGATAGCGTTGTCAGCCACTTCAGTATAAACACGAAGGCGAGGTGCTACGATGAGATAGTTTAATAATGCACCTAATGTCAAACCAAGCGCGATCCAAATACTGACCACACCATCGGCAAACATATAACCAGGTAAGCCAAGTAGTAACCAACCTGACATATCTGATGCACCTGCAGAAAGTGCGGTTACTGCTGGGCCTAAGTTACGACCCCCTAACATATAGCCTTCAGTATCATTGGCTTGCTTAAAATAAGCGTAAACACCAATCCCAATCATCACTAAGAAATAGGCGCCGAGTGATATCAGCACGCCACTAGAAACTCCGTTCATATAAATTGTCCTTAACCAACATGGTTGGCTGTAATTATTTTTTAACTATAAAAGTTCTGTCCTGCAAGGCGATGTTCAAAACAATATTTAAAGACAAAAAAAGCCATTAATTGAGACATAATGGCTTTTTTCAGTATCTTCTGTAGTTTTATATGATTGATGTTGTTCTATGGCTAGCACTCATATAGAGATAGAGAACAACGGGAACATCGCATTCCACTTATCTATTGTTATTGCTCGCATCTACTATTTATATATGAGTATTAGCAACCTACATCATCAATCTAAACCATTAAACCTACTGTTAACCATCATATCTTACTAGAAGTATTCAATATATGACTATCAGTGTCCTTGTGGTAAATTTTTGTTATAAAAGCAACGTCAAGCGTATTATAACGCATGAGAGTCACAAATGCGAATAGCTTAATTCTTAGACTGTTATAGTGAGCTCTTTTTATTCAATAGGCGCAAGTAAGTCTAGTAGGGCGGTCACGCTGCTAGATTGAGTTAATTTTGGATTGATAACCACACCTAAATAGCGTTGTAATTCAATATTGTCAGCCATATCGATACGTTCCAAATCTTGACTAACCATCGTTTGTGGTAGTACTGACCAACCAAGACCAACAGATACCAGCATACGGATAGACTCAAGAGGGTTGGTGCTCATCGTGGCATAAGGCTTCAGATTGTGCTTGGCAAACTCAGCCAAGGTAATTTGACTGGTAAAGGTATTGGCAGAAGGCAAAATGGCAGGATAGCGCGCTAACTGCTCCAACGTCACATTAGATTTAGTAGCCAAAGGTGATAGCGTACCCGTCATAAAATAAAGAGGGTCTGACCAGAGCGTGTGATAAGTTAAGCGCTTATCATATACAGGAGGTAGAGTTACAAAGGCCAAAGACAAATCACCATCTAGTACTGCTTTATGAGCTTTTTCAGAATCTACGAAGTGTACTTCTAACTGAACAGCTGGATAAGCTTGAATAAAGTGTTTAAGGACAGGTGCTAAATGATGTAGGCCAATATGATGGCTAGTACCAATGACTAACTTGCCAGAGACGATATGCTGAGAATGCTGTAAGTTGATTTTAAAGTTCTCATAATCTTCCAGCCAACGCTTGGCATGAGGTAGCATTTCACTAGCCGCTTGAGTAGGTACAATTCCACGTCCTACCGTATCAAACAAGGTAATGTTAAACTCGTCTTCTAAGTTTTTGATACGTTTACTGACAGCAGGCTGCGTGATAAACAGCTTTTCTGCAGCGCCTGAGATACTGCCAGTGTGCATAACGGTAACGAATGTCGTCAAGTTTGTGGTGTTCAAACGAATGTCCTTAGCTACTTTACGAGCTATAAATAAAAGTTGGCTGACCCAATCACAACGTATTAGAAATAAAAGTTTGCGTCTGGTTAAAAATCATCAATTATTATTATAGGATTTGCCTGCTATAATCACAAGACATCGAGGCGTATTGTGACATATTTATTCTAAAAAATTGGCTATTTACCTTTTAAAACGTATTTTAAGCGTTAATTTTAGTCATATGTTGGGTCTCATAAAGAAATAATATTTAAATCTTAGATACAACAGTAATTATTAAACATTATAGATAGACATAGCATTTACATAGAATCTTAGCTTGGCAATTTGCAAGTAAGTAAAAAATTAAGTAATTAGTAACCTATAAAGGATAGCAACATGGCTGGTCAAACGTTATATGACAAACTTTGGAACGCTCACGAAGTCACTAAGCGCGACGATGGTTCGAGCCTGATTTATATCGACCGCCACCTGTTGCACGAAGTGACGAGTCCACAAGCATTTGAAGGGTTGGAGTTGGCAAATAGAGCGCCATGGCGTTTATCGGCTAACATTGCCAGTCCAGATCATAATGTGCCGACCGTCACTAAAGAGCGCCTAGAAGGGGTGCCTGGGATTAAAGACAAGGTATCACGCTTGCAGGTTGTCACGTTGGATGATAACTGCACCAAGTTTGATATTGCTGAATTTACTATCAATGACGCCCGTCAAGGAATTTTGCACGTGGTCGGTCCTGAGCAAGGTTTGGTCTTGCCAGGTATGACGGTTGTTTGTGGCGACTCGCATACAGCGACCCACGGAGCACTTGGTTGCTTGGCTCATGGTATCGGAACTTCTGAAGTTGAGCATGTACTGGCAACGCAGTGTTTGATCCAAAAGAAATCAAAAAATATGCAGATTCGCGTCACTGGTCAACTTGGTGCTGGCGTCACTTCAAAAGATGTGGTGTTAGCTATTATTGCAAAAATCGGTACAGCAGGTGGAACAGGACACGCGATTGAATTTGCAGGTCAAGTGTTCGAAGACATGAGTATGGAAGGCCGTATGACCGTCTGTAACATGGCGATTGAAGCAGGTGCACGTGTTGGTATGGTTGCGGTCGATGACACGACAATTGATTATGTCAAAGGTCGTCCATATGCGCCAAGCGAAGCACAATGGGAACAAGCGGAAGCCTACTGGCGTACACTATATTCAGACGATGACGCGGTATTTGATACTGTGGTGGAAATCGACGGTAGTCAAATTGCACCGCAAGTATCGTGGGGTACATCGCCTGAGATGGTAGTGGATATCACGCAATCTGTACCGACACCAGACCAAGCCATTGATGAAGCTCAAGAAGAGGGCTGGTTACGCGCTTATACTTATATGGGGCTAGAGGCAGGTCAGAAAATTACGGATATCCAACTTGATCGTATATTTATTGGTTCATGTACCAATTCACGTATCGAAGATTTACGTGATGCAGCAGCGGTAATCAAAGGTCGCAAAGTTGCTAATAACGTAAAAGAAGCGATCGTTGTTGCAGGTTCTGGACAGGTGAAGTTGCAAGCAGAGGCTGAAGGCTTGGATACGTTATTTACCGAAGCTGGTTTTGAATGGCGTGAGCCGGGCTGCTCAATGTGTCTTGCGATGAATGCGGATAAACTTGAGCCACAAGAGCACTGCGCCTCAACGTCTAATCGTAATTTTGAAGGTCGTCAGGGTAATGGTGGCCGTACGCATTTAGTAAGCCCAGCAATGGCAGCTGCCGCCGCGTTGGCAGGTCATTTTGTAGACGTTCGTACGTTTTAAATCTGATAATAAGTAGCTGATATCATGCTTATATCAACGATAAATATATGAGCATGACGTCAAAGATGGTAAAAAATTATTTACTGTTTAATATGCTTATCAAGATCATCAGCCAGCAAAAATATAATTGATAGGAAATTTTATGCAAGCTTATAACACCCAAACAGGTATCGTTTGCCCGTTAGATCGCGCAAACGTCGATACCGACCAAATTATCGCAAAACAGTTTTTGAAGTCTATTAAACGTACAGGTTTTGGCGTAAATCTATTTGACGATTGGCGCTATCTTGACGAAGGCTATCCTGGTCAAGACAACAGCACACGAGTCATCAATCCAGACTTTGTGTTGAATAAACCACGTTATCAAGGCGCTACTATTTTGCTAGCACGCAGAAACTTTGGTTGTGGCTCTAGTCGTGAGCATGCACCTTGGGCGTTATCAGAGTATGGTTTCCGTACGGTAATTGCACCAAGTTTTGCAGATATTTTCTACAATAATTGCTTTAAAAACGGTATGTTGCCGATTGTGTTAGATGAAGCGATTGTCGATACATTAATGAAAGCGACTTTTGATAACGAAGGCTATGAATTGACCGCGGATCTTGAGCGTCAAGTCGTTATCACACCAACTGGTGAAGAGTATGCCTTTGACGTAGATGCTTTTCGCAAGCATTGCCTATTAAACGGACTGGATGATATTGGTCTAACCTTGCAGCAAAGTGATGCTATCAAAAATTATGAGCAACAAATGAAGCAAAAAACACCGTGGATATTTAACGACGTAAGAGCGTAGAAGGTCATTCTATAATCTACTGCTAATAAAATATGAGTAGTCGCAACGCAGCGTTGAGTTATGGCGGTGAACTGTCTAAAATGAAGAATAGTTTTTCACTACATTTTATTATCTCTCTTGAATAGTAGCCGCCATTATGAATACAAAACGTTATGCTCTATGGACAAGTACAATTGTTGCTGCAAGCTTATTATTGTCAGGCTGTCAGCTATTGACGGGCTATCAAAAAATAAATGAGGCAGAGAGTGCTGAAGCATGGGTAGGTAAAATTAAACCTATCGCTGGTGAGGTAAATATTGCCTGTGTGGGTACATATCATTGCGAAATTGTGCAGATAGATAAAACACTCATTATTGCGCCCAACAGTCACGAGCCAATCAATCCTCAGATTATGACAGCTTTACCACGTCAAGAAGGTATAGCAAAAACATCGATGAATATGGATATGACACCACTCGTCAATAAAAATGCCATAAAAGTTGTGCCGTTAGCGCCTTCCAGTATGCCAGGATTGACCAACTACTATGCACGGGTCATGCCTGCCAAACACGAGGTCCATGTGAATTTTTATCCAGAAAATAACATGGGCTATGTTGAGCGTTTTGCGATGATTCATGACTTCACTGAAGCAGGTACTTATCAGCTGCGCGCTTATCAAAAGAAGAACAGCGAAAAATCAGGCAGTCTATTGGACACAGCATCACCTGAGCCCTTATGCATTGAGCTATGGCAAGGTACGAAAGTACAGCGCCGATTCTGCAAGCAACTAGACGCTGAGCATCAAGGCGAATTTGTAGAGACTGGCATGGCCAAAGCAGTAACATCAAAATCTAAAGCCAAAAAAATGGCAGCATAAAATATGAGACTGAAAAGCTCGACAATATAATCAACCAATAAAAATATTTCCAAAAGGATCAGTATGGCAACGATTTTAACATTAGCGGGTGATGGTATTGGCCCTGAAATCATGACCCAAGCCATTGACGTGCTTAAGGCTGTCAATGATAAGTTTTCACTTGATTTAACGCTTGAGTCTGGATTGATTGGCGGTGTAGCTATTGATGCAACTGGTGAACCTTTACCAGATGAGACATTGGCTCGTGCTCGCGCCGCAGATGCCGTATTGCTAGGTGCAGTTGGTGGTCCTAAATGGGATGCGATCGAGCGTAGTAAACGCCCTGAGCGCGGTCTACTTAAGATACGCGGTGAGCTTGGTTTATTTGCCAACCTACGCGTAGCCAAGCTCTATCCACAGTTGGCTAATGCCTCAAGTATTAAACCTGAAATTATCTCAGGCTTAGATCTATTGATCGTTCGTGAGCTGACAGGCGGTATCTATTTTGGCGAGCCTCGTGGTATTCGTACACTAGAAAACGGTGAGCAGCAGGGCTATAACACGATGGTGTATAGCACAAGTGAGATTCAGCGTATTGGTAAAGTTGCCTTTGAGTTAGCAAAAACGCGTGCGCAAGCAGCAGGTACAGCAGCTAAGGTATGTTCAGTTGATAAAGCCAATGTGTTAGAAGTCACCGAGCTGTGGAAACAGACGATGATCGAGATGCAGCAAGCTGACTATAGTGATGTGGCGTTGTCACATATGTATGCTGACAACGCTTGCATGCAGTTGATTAAAGATCCTAAGCAGTTCGATGTCATGGTGACAGGTAACATGTTTGGCGATATCCTATCTGATGAAGCGGCGATGTTGACAGGCTCTATCGGTATGTTGCCATCAGCGAGCTTAGATGAGTCAGGTAAGGGCATGTATGAGCCGTGTCATGGTTCAGCGCCTGATATCGCAAGACAAGATAAAGCCAACCCATTAGCGACTATCTTATCTGTTGCTATGATGCTGCGTTATACCTTTAAACAGGAAGATGCGGCACAAGCAATTGAACAGGCAGTCAGTGATGTGCTTGATGATGGTCTACGTACGCTTGATATTTTAGATAACAGTGAAGCTGGACTTAAGCAGGTAGGCTGTAAAGAAATGGGTCAAGCGGTCTTGGCCAAACTGATATAAGTTAACTTGCGCTTAAAGGCTATTCCTATATAGCATTTTCCACAGGCTCATTTCGCATGTTATATATCCATAAGCTACCAAGTGGCTTATGGGTTTTTTATTGTTTATCTGTTAGCCAAGCTTATTTATAAGCACCTTATTAACAGAGACGCTGTACAACAAAGCGCCTTTTAACACAAAGCTGTTATATGCTCACAAGGTAATATGACAATATTAGTAGCTTATAAAGGAGCTAAAATATTTCGCTTTTAGCAAAAGTAAAATATCCAAAATCTAGATGCCAAAGGTAAGTTCTAAAAATCCAAAAAACTGTAGTATTTGAAAACTGAAAATAATAATAGAATTTTTTAAATGAGGAGTGTTACATGTATCAACTAACAAGAATCAGTAAAGCATTAACAGTGGTTAGTCTCTCTAGCTTACTATTCATGGGGCAAAGCATCGCAGCAGAGACAACGGATAGCATGAGCGCAAATAATAGCGTTAAGGCTCCGGCAGAAGTCAGTCCAGTGACTAATGGCGTAAGTCAAAAGTTAACAGGAGATAGTAAAGCCGCGATTTCATTGAATAAGCTACTACCTACGATTAAATACACAACTGAGAACCTATCTGACAATGCAAAAAAGATAAACAATGTCACTTGGACGGCAGATGCAGATATTGATCGTAATATAGGAACGAAGCTGCAGGCTCTATTAAACTGGCATCACAATGGAGTAGGGCCTGTCGATGGCTACTGGGGCAAAAATACTCGCAAAGCCATGCAGGCATTTCAAAAAGCAAATGGCTTAGACGTAACCGATACGTTGAACAACGAGACGTGGCAAGCGCTGACCAAGAATGAGAAGCTTACGGCTCAACCAGTACTAGTCAGTTATCAGCTTACTGAAGCAGACGTGAATGTCAAAACCACAACCATACCTGCTGATTCTGTTGCCAAATCCAAGCTTGAGGGGATGTACTACGAAAGCATTACTGAGGCGTTGGCAGAGAAGTTTCATATTAGTGAAAAATATTTAAAGTCGCTTAATCCTGATGCCAGTTTTACTGCTGGTGAAATTATCACGGTATACAACCCTGGTAATCCTAATACCAAGCCTGTGCATCGCGTTGTCGCTGATAAAGCCACTGAAACACTTTACGCATATGATGAGAACAACAATTTGATCGCTAGCTATCCGACGACAGTGGGCAGTACAGCGACCCCATCACCAACAGGTACTCATACTGTCAAAGTAAAGGTGCACGAGCCCAACTATACTTATACGGCCAATGACGGTAGCAAGTCTATCATTCCACCAGGTCCTAACAATCCAGTTGGTTCAGTATGGATTGGACTTAGTAAACCAACTTATGGCATTCATGGATCGCCAGATCCTGCTCGTATCAGTCGTCAAGCATCAGCAGGTTGTGTGCGTTTGACCAATTGGGATGCGCTTAGTTTGCTCGGAGTCATAAAAAACGGCGCGACTGTCGAATTTAGTTAAATACGATAGTACTAAGTCATAAAAAAAGGACAAAAAAATACCGCTAAAATCTAGCGGTATTTTTTGTGGTAAGTAGAAACAGTCAATACTAAATAACTAAAATATTGATAGGCAATAATGAGCAGATTAGCATTTTCATTATTATTATCAGTTTCACTACCCAAGCGTCATATCAGCTATCAGCGATAACGTAGCTATTCGGCTATTGGCTGTATCTTACCAATGCTAATACTTTCATAACCATATTGGTCAGTCAGTATTTAGTTTTTTCCACGGTAGGTGATACGGCCTTTAGATAGGTCATAAGGTGTCATTTCAACTTTAACCTTATCACCTGTCAAGATACGAATATAATGCTTACGCATCTTACCAGAGATATGCGCGATGATTTCGTGCCCGTTTTCTAAACGAACTTTGAACAAAGTATTAGGAAGGGTATCAATGACTTCGCCTTCAAATTCAATAATATCGTCTTTTGCCATAATTTGTATCAATCAATTAAAAAATAAGCCCATATTATACGTAAGTTAGTGGATTAAAGCAATACGAACCTGCTTTTGACTTGACAGCATGTAAGTGATATGTATGCCAAATGATATTGATTTAGTTAGGTAGATTTAACCAGACAGGCGTTAATGGTGCATCTGGCAATAAGCTTTGAAAGCGTTCAGGATAATAGGCATTGATAAAATACAATCCATCACCTGAAGCGGTGGGCGGTGCAATCGTTCGATCTTTTTTCTGCAAAATATTCAAAAAATCTGCAGGCTCTAGCTCATGTCTACCAATGGCATACAATGTGCCCATCAAATTGCGAACCATATGATGTAAAAACCCATCTGCTTGTATATCGAAAACGATAAATTGACCATGAGCAAAAAGGTTGGCATGGCTAATCGTGCGTACTGGTTGATTGGATTGACAGGCAGCAGCACGGTAACTGCTAAAATCGTGTGTACCGACGATATCAGCTGCTGCTTGCTGCATGGCTCCCAAATCAAGCGGTTCGTAGATATGAGTTACTTGGTGATTTAGTATCGCAGGGCGCTGTGCTTGGTTGAGCGTAATATAACGATAGCGACGAGCGATGGCACCAAAGCGCGCATGAAAGTCAACTGGCATGGGTTGTATCCAGCGTAGGGCAATATCATCGGGAAGTAGGCTGTTCACACCACGCAACCAGTTATGAGTAGGGCGATACGCATGAGTTGTAAAATGGGCAATCATATTGCTAGCATGGACGCTGGCATCAGTACGCCCAGCTGCGATGACTTCTACAGGCTCATTGGCCACTTTGCCGATAGCTGTCTCTAAAACTTCTTGCACACCCAAAACCTCTCGTTGCCGTTGCCAGCCATGATAATGAGTTCCTAAGAACTCAATAGCAATCGCTAAAGTGTAGGTTGGTTCAGTTTCGATAATTTCAGTCTCAGACATTAGGGTTTCTAAACTTATAAAATTGGAATTAATTAAAAGTCGCTTAGCGCTTTTTGATGCTAGTGCCAGTTTGATTGACATTATTCAACCAACGCTGTCTACGTCTGGCAGGACTGTCATAGCGAAGTAGCAACCATAGTAATCGGGCATAAATAGCAGGTATGGTCAAACGTCCACCAGCAATGACATGATGCTCGTACTGCCAACTGCCCGCCGCATAGCTATCGCTGACGCCGCCAAACGGACATTGACTGGCTGATATCACCATATGTCCACGCTCATGAGCAAGGGACAGTGTTTCTGCTAGTGCAGCTGAATAAGGGATGTTACCGGCGCCAAATCCCAATACAATAATGCCACATGGTGGCTGCGACAATAAAGCTTGTAGCTGGTTGTTTATCATCGAAACATCGTTAGGTAGGCAATATAGCGCATGAACACTCGCGTTTTCAGCACGTGTTTGAATACTGGACAGCAAGTCTTGTTGGTCATCGAGCCAATGTTGCCTACGCGTGTCAGGTAGACTTTTTATATAGCTATTGGCTGGATAAGCGGCGCGGGAATGACCAGTAAATGCCATCAGATCATGGCTGTGAATTTTTTGTACCGTTTGAGCAGGCCATGATTCGCCGCTAAAACTAATTTTCACGCCTGATTCACCAGCAGCGGCTAGTTTTAATGAGTCGTTGAGATTGCCCCAAGCATCGCTATGTTCATCGATGTTATAGGAATGCAATATCTCACTGTCTAATAATGGACGCATACTTGCGGTCAAAACAATACAAATATCACTACCTGCAAACGCTTCTGCTAAAAATGCGCCTAAGTAACTCAACGTATCCGTGCCAGTGATGAGCACAAAGCGTCTATCACCTTTGGTATAAGCATTTAGTAGTAGTTGATAGAAATGGATAAAGTCGCTAGGAGTAAGTTGGCTGCTGTCTTTGATCAGGGAGTTTTCTAACCATGAGACTGTCGGTAAATTATTCGTACTGTCTTGTGCAGACAAAAGCTTTTGTAGAGTAGGCAAAAATATTTCTGCTGATAATGGCGCTAAAGGTCTGCCATAGCTACCAAAGGTACCACCAGCATAAATCAGTTGAATAGGATCGGATAGATTTTTGAGCATAACAGAAGATGACATAGTATCAACACAGTAAACAATTATGGAAGAAAAGAGGCGCTAGAGGATTGAGCAACGATGGCTGAAGGGTTCAATAATAGATAGTATTAGAGTTAAATGCAAAAAAAATCAGCAAGCATCCCGTGATTAGGAAGTACTTGCTGATAAGAGACTAGGAGCCCATCCCGAATTCTGTGTAACTGCCCTTTAGATTAAATGCTTACTGATACGATCATCAAACATAATCATAAAGCGATTCAGAGCAGACGTCCAGTTACGAATAGGCATCGACCACTTTTTGGA
>Ga0208300_100188_pt1 | contig 60456 bp, 56 predicted proteins | sample 23_taG_FD_184096 | JGI IMG/M metagenome (GOLD analysis project Ga0208300, IMG submission 184096) | Marine viral communities from Cariaco Basin, Caribbean Sea - 23_WHOI_OMZ (SPAdes) (version 2) | ecosystem: Environmental > Aquatic > Marine > Oceanic | place: Caribbean Sea: Cariaco Basin...
CCAATAAACCTAGCTAATATAGCTCGGCCCTGTATTAGGTGCCGAATGTCGTCAATCTGGATGAATTTTGACGCTATTTCGGCTATTCTTCGCGCTGCTCGTTCCGAACTCTTCAAACCCTGACCGCTTCTGCCCAGAGCTCACCATGTTCGACATTATCTACGCGCTTGAAATGATTGGCATCGTGGCGTTTGCCATTTCCGGGATGATCGTTGCGCGCTCGAAAAACATGGACCCTGTCGGGGTGTTTGCCATCGGTTTCATCACCGCGCTTGGCGGCGGTACGCTGCGGGATTTGATGATGGATAATCATCCGTTGTATTGGATCAAGCATCAGGAACAGCCCATTTTGATTTTGGGCATGGCCGTTATTTTCAGTTACTGGAGCCGCGCCCACAGTCTGAAAGAGTCCAAGATCGTTTTCCCGGACGCCATCGGGCTGGGCATTTTCTCTATTCTAGGTGCTCAATTGGCATTGGATTTGGGGCATTCGTGGTTTATCGCCTCTATGCTCGGGGTGATGACCGGCACTTTCGGGGGCGCTCTGCGCGATACGCTGTGTAACGAAGTGCCTTATATATTCCGAAAAGACCAGATTTACGCCTCCATTTCATTCGCAGGCTGCTGGCTGTATTTCGTTTGCCAATGGCTGCTCGAAAGCGAAACCACGGCGTTGACCATTGGTTTGTTGTTTATTGTTTTGGTGAGAATGCTCGCCGTGCGCTTTGATATTCGCCTGCAACGTGATCAGGCTCATAACTGAGCACGAAACCATCACTTGGCGCCGGGCTTTCTAGCCGGTAACATTGCTTTTTTTTCACACTAATCGCTTTTTTCCGCATTTAATCAGATTTTTCACACCCTCAACCCCAGGCACCCCGAGAGGCAGACCGACGTCATGCTTGAACGACTGTTCCAACTAAAAGCCCACGGCACCAATGTTCGTAAAGAAGTCATCGCAGGAATCACCACCTTCCTGACCATGGCTTACATCATTGTGGTCAACCCCAGCATGCTGTCAGCAACCGGCATGGACTTCGGCGCCGTGTTCGTTGCAACGTGTCTGGCGGCCGTCATTGGCACTCTGATCATGGGCTTGTGGGCCAATTATCCCATCGCCCTGGCCCCTGGCATGGGCTTGAACGCTTTTTTTGCCTTCACCGTTGTAGGCAGCATGGGTTACAGCTGGCAAGTCGCGCTGGGCGCGGTGTTCATTTCCGGCTTCCTGTTCTTCATGTTGAGCATTTTCAAGGTTCGGGAATGGATCATTAACAGCATCCCACTGTCCTTGCGCTTTGGCATCTCCGCCGGTATCGGCTTCTTCCTGGCGCTGATTGCCCTGAAGAATGCCGGCATCGTGGTGGACCACCCGGCCACGCTGGTCAGCCTCGGCGATGTTACTGCGGCAGAAAGCCTGCTGTTCTTTGGTGGTTTTATTCTGATTTGCGCACTGGCTTACCGTCAGGTTACAGGTGCTGTGATGATCGGCATCATCGCCGTCACGGCCGTTGCCATGATGCTTGGCATGGTTGAGTACAACGGTTTCATGTCTGCTCCCCCCAGCCTCGCGCCAACCTTTATGCAGCTGGATCTGGCGGGTGCCCTGAACATTGGCATGATCAGCGTTATTTTTGCCTTCCTGTTTGTGGATCTGTTCGATACTTCTGGCACGCTGGTCGGTGCCGCTCAGCGTGGCGGCCTATTGGACAAAGACGGCAAGCTACCTCGCCTTGGCCGTGCCCTGATGTCTGATTCTGTTGCCACCATGTCTGGCGCAGCTTTGGGTACCTCAACCACCACCAGTTACGTGGAGTCCACCGCCGGTATCGCTGCGGGTGGCCGCACCGGTTTGACCGCCGTTGTGGTAGCGGGCCTGTTCCTGGCTTGCCTGCTGTTTGCGCCAATCGCGAGCATCATTCCTGCCTATGCAACCGCTCCGGCGCTGGTTTACGTTGCCTGTCTGATGGCCAGCGGCCTGAAACTGATCGACTGGGATGACATCACAGATACCGCGCCGGCCATCGTGACCGCGTTGATGATGCCCCTGACCTTCTCCATTGCTCACGGCATTGCACTGGGTTTCATCACCTACGTGGCGGTTAAGGCTCTGGCTGGCAAGTGGTCGGATCTGAACTGGAGCGTGGCCGTTATTGCGATCGTTTTCGTACTGAAATTTATTTTCCTGGATGTGGCGTAAGCCGCATCCAGAACAGGTGAGTTATGGATTATTTTTCCCAGAGCATTAAACAGGCCATCCGCACCGTTCCAAACTGGCCGAAAGAAGGCGTGTCGTTCCGTGACATCACCACGGTTCTGCAAGACAAAACCGCCTTCCGTAAGCTGATCGATGCCTTCGTACATCGCTACCACGGCCAGCACATTGATGCCGTCGCTGCGGTAGACGCTCGCGGCTTCATCATCGGTTCTGCGCTGGCTTATGAGCTGAACGCGTCACTCGTGCTGGTGCGCAAGAAAGGCAAACTGCCGTTCGACACCATGGTCGAAGATTACGAACTGGAATACGGCACCGCGTCTGTAGAACTGCACAAAGATGCCTTTCACGCCGGCGACAAAGTCGTGTTGGTTGACGACCTGATCGCCACCGGCGGCACCATGCTGGCTGCTAGCCGGCTGATCCGCCGCATTGGCGCGGAGATTGTGGAAGTGGCCGCAATGATAGATCTACCGGATCTAGGCGGTTCCGCCAAGCTGCAGGAAGAAGGCTTGCCGGTTTATACTGTGTGTTCGTTCGACGGAGAATAATCACACAGTCAGGAGGCGACCATGCCCGATTATCAACACCTTTGGAAAGACGGCACACCGGTCCATCTACCCTTGGGTAAGATCGTGTGCATTGGTCGCAACTACGCCGAACACGCCCGGGAACTGAACAACCCGGTACCCAGCGAGCCGCTGCTGTTCATCAAACCGTCCACCGCAGCGACTCACATCACCCGGCCAATTGAACTGCCTCGCGATCAAGGTCAGGTGCATTTCGAAACCGAACTGGCCGTTCTTATCGGCCGACCGCTGACCAACGCCTCCGCCAGCGAAGCCGAACTGTCGATCCTCGGCTACGGTCTGGCGCTAGATCTGACCCTTCGCGACCTGCAAACAAAACTCAAAGAGAAAGGCCATCCGTGGGAACGCGCCAAAGCCTTCGACGGCGCCTGCCCGCTGTCGCCTTTTGTGCCAGCCGACAAACTGCCCAGAGACAACATTCACTTCACGCTGGATGTTAATGGTCACAGGCAACAGACCGGCGACACCCGTGATATGCTCAACACCATAGTGCCGCTCATTGCCCATATGAGCAGCCAATTCTCTTTGCTCCCGGGGGACGTGGTTTTGACCGGCACCCCCAAAGGCGTTGGTCCTCTGGAATCCGGACAAACCTTGTCATTAGAGCTGGAGGATGTACTGTTTGTGGAAACCAAAGTGCTCTGACCCAAAACTCTGAGGGCTTTGGTACAACTTCTGCGCTAGGGAACTCGCACATCACTATGGCTAAGAAACCTGTCACTTCACGTTCTGGCCGTTTTCTTAAACTGGCCGGCATGACCGCTTCCGTGGCCAGCGAATACGCCGGCCAGAAAGCCCGCGGCCTGTTTCGTACCGTCGACGACGAAGGTGCCAAAAGCGAAAGCTACACCCGCATGGCCGGACAGATTGCCGACACACTCGGCGAGATGAAAGGCGCCGTCATGAAAGTCGGCCAGATCGCCTCCCAGACCCAGGACTTTCTGCCTAAAGAGTTTTCAGACGCCTTAGAAAAGCTGCAAAAAGAAGCGCCTCCTATGCCGTTCGAGGTCATTCTGAAGCAGGTGGAAAGCGAACTGGGCAAACCCGTCAGCGAACTCTTCGAATACCTGCAGGAAAGCCCTTACGCCTCGGCCTCTATTGGCCAGGTTCACCGCGCCCGCATGCACGATGGCACAGATGTGATCGTCAAAGTACAGTACCCCGGCGTTGATGAATCCTGCGACTCGGATCTGAAACAGCTGCGCATGGCGCTAAAACTTGGCGGCCTGCTGAAGATGCCGAAAAAAAGCGTCGATCTGTTGTTCGGAGAAATCCGGGAACGCCTGAAAGAAGAACTAGACTACGAAAACGAGGCTCAAAATCTCAAAATCTTCGGCGAATTCCACAAAGATCAACCTTGGGTGATCATCCCAAGGGTCATCGATAGCCACTCGACGCGCCGGGTTCTGACGCTGGAGTTGGTGGAAGGCGATCACATCAGCAAGGTCACACCTGACCGCTACTCTCAGGAAACCTTGAACCTTATCGGCCACCGCATCTTCACCATCATGGCCGACCAGTTGTTCCGGTTCCAATGCATTCACGGTGATCCACACGCAGGCAACTTTGCCTACCGGCCGGACGGCACCATCGTGATGTACGATTTTGGTTGTGTGAAGAAACTGAAGCCGGAAATTGTGGAGGCTTACCGGAACGCTCTCATCTCGGCACTGGAAGAAGACTACAGCAGCCTCGATCAACACCTGATCGATTTAGGCGCTCGCGTAGGCAGCCAACCGGCCATCGATGAAGCCTACTACGCCATGTGGCGCGATATCTTGATCGTGCCTTTCGTGAATGACGAGCCTTACGACTTTGCGGAAGCCGATATCCATAAGCAGGTAGCAGCAAAAACCAGCACTGTCTTTAAGTACCTGGATTCGTTTAAACCACCGGTCGAAAGCATTTTTATAGACAGGATGATTGCCGGGCACTACTGGATGCTGAAGCGGCTAGGTGTGCAGGCTGCATTTAAGAGCGAACTGGAGAAATATCTACGGGCTTGAGGTGCAAGCCCTGACGGTGAAGGCTTGCCAAAAACCGCTCCTTCGGCACGCCCATGTGACGCTTCTGCTCCGCCATCCATGGCTCCGCACATTTTTGGCAAGCCTTCACCGCCAGGGCACCAAACCTAGTGCATCGGCTCTAACCCAACAGCTTCACCCATTCCGCAAGACCCTCACTGGCGCCCTTTCGGATTACCCGCGCCCGAGAAACCGAGGCGGGCTCACCGGGGTCGATAACCGTAATCGGCACATCAAAATCCACTTCATGAACCAAGCCGGCGGCCGGATACACCTGCAGAGAAGTGCCAACGATTAACAACCGATCGGCCGTACGCACCAATTCAGCAGCGGCTTCCAGCATCGGTACTTCTTCACCGAACCAGACAATATGCGGGCGCAGCTGGCCGCCTCTGTCGCAGGTGTCACCGGGTTGAATGTCACGGTAACCGATGTCGTACACCAACTCAGGGTCAACCGAGCTTCGCGCTTTGGTCAGCTCACCGTGCAAATGCACCACGTTGGTTGATCCACCCCGCTCATGGAGGTTATCAACGTTCTGGGTAACCACTGTAACCCGGTATTGGCTTTCCAGTTCCGCCAACAGGCGGTGGGCCCGGTTGGGCTCGACTTCCTGAAGCTGCCGGCGCCGTTCGTTATAGAACCGGAGCACCAAGTCCCGGTTCCGTTCGAAGGCTTCCGGCGTGGCTACGTCGTACACACTGTGTTTTTCCCATAACCCATCGTTATCCCGAAAGGTGGAAAGCCCGCTTTCGGCGCTTATACCAGCGCCGGTGAGTACAACGATATGCTCTTTCATCAGTCGAGAATCTTACCTGGGTTCATGATGCCGTTCGGGTCGAATACCAGCTTAATACCTTTAAGGTAGGCTATTTCAGCTTCACTGCGGGTGTACTGCAGGTAGGGCTTTTTGGTCATGCCTACGCCGTGCTCCGCAGACACACTGCCCTGATAGCGCTCAACAATTTCGAACACCCACTTATTCACCTGCTGGCACTTCTCAAAGAAGTCTTCTTTGGCCATGTCTTCAGGTTTCAGAATGTTCAGGTGCAGGTTGCCGTCGCCGATGTGGCCGAACCAGATGATTTCAAAGTCCGGGTAGTGTTCGGTCACTACGCTGTCGATCTCCTGCAGGAAGCCCGGCACCTTGGACACCACTACAGAAATATCGTTCTTGTAGGGTATGCGCGGGGCGATGGACTCGGAGATACGCTCCCGTAGCTGCCACAAGCTGTTGGCCTGGGTTTCGCTCTGGCTGATGACGCCATCCAGCACCCAGCCTTTTTCCACACACTCTTCGAACAGCGCCATGGCATCGTCCATCACCTGATCGGACACAGCCTCGAATTCCAGAAGCGCATAGTACGGTGCTTCGGTTTCAAACGGCGCTTGTACCTGCCCGTGGGCCAATACGTGCTGCATTGCTTGGTGGGAGAAAAATTCGTAAGCGGTCAGGTCCAGCTTGCTCTGGAACGACTGCAGCACATCCATGGTGTTGACCAGGTCGTTCAAACCCAGCACCAGCACGGTCAGGTTGTCCGGCTTACGGGTCAGTTTCATGGTGGCTTCGGTGATAAAGCCCAAGGTGCCTTCTGCGCCGATAAACAGATGGCGCAAATCGTAGCCGGTGTTGTTCTTGGCCAGATCTTTGTTCAAATCGAGAATGTCGCCTTTACCGGTGACTACCTTTAACCCGGCGACCCAATCACGGCTCATGCCGTAGCGAATCACCTTAATGCCACCGGCGTTGGTGGACAGGTTGCCACCCAACTGGCTGGAACCGGCAGACGCGAAGTCCACGGGGTAATACAGGCCGTTTTCTTCGGCGAAGTTTTGCAGTTGCTCGGTAACCACTCCTGCCTGGCAGCGTACAGTGCGGTCGCTGGCGTTAAAATCCAGCACTTGGTTCATGTTATCGAAAGCCACTACGATCTCGCCGTTGGCAGCCACCGCGCCGGCGCTCAATCCCGTACGCCCGCCCGACGGCACCAAAGCGATTTTGTTCTCGTTGGCGAACTTAACCACGGCCTGCACCTGCTCTGTAGTTTTCGGCAGAACAATGGCCAGCGGCTTGGGCGGATAAATTTTAGTCCAGTCCTTACCGTAGGTGTCCAGATCGGAAGGATCAGTCAGTACTTTGCCCGGGTTTTCAGCGGTCGTAACCAGTTCTTCTAGGGCGGCAATGATCTGTTCGGAACTCATGAGCGTGTCGGTCTCGTCAGGTTTGGGCTCTGGTTTGATCAAAATCAACACAAAAAGAATTGATCCAGGCAAACCGGCGCACTGTGAAAATCGATCTTTATGGTATCATACCGCCCCTGTTCTGTGAGCTAGGCCGACGATCCTGGCCGCAGGTCATTTCACGTGACGAAAGGTTCGGAAGCACGCCCATGTCAAATACGTCTCTCGAAAAGAGCAAAATCCGGATCCTGCTGCTGGAAGGCGTCCATCAATCTGCTATTGATACCCTGAACGCTGCGGGCTACACCAATATTGAGTACCTGACCCACTCACTCGCTGAAGAAGAGCTGATTGAAAAAATCGCCGATGCGCATTTTGTTGGCATTCGCTCTCGCACTCAGTTGACTGAGAAAGTATTTGAGTCCGCTAAAAAGCTGGTCGCTGTGGGCTGCTTCTGCATCGGAACCAATCAGGTCGATCTGAAAGCCGCAACTCGTCGTGGTATCGCTGTATTCAACGCTCCCTTCTCCAACACCCGCTCCGTTGCAGAACTGGTGCTGGCGCAGGCTATTCTGCTGCTACGTGGCGTGCCCGAAAAGAGTGCTAAAGCGCACCGCGGTGAGTGGCAGAAGTCTGCCAAAGACAGCTACGAGATTCGTGGCAAAAAGCTGGGCATCATCGGTTACGGCAACATCGGTACTCAGTTCAGTGTTCTGGCCGAAGGTCTGGGCATGGACGTGTACTTCTACGATGTCGTCTCCAAGCTGCCGATCGGTAATGCGACTCAGGTTGGCTCACTGAACGAACTGCTGAACATTGCTGACGTGGTTTCTCTGCACGTTCCGGAAACACCGTCCACCAAATACATGTTCAAAGCGGAACAGTTGGCACAGATGAAGCCTGGCTCCATCCTGATGAACGCTTCCCGGGGAACCGTAGTGGATATCGACGCTCTGGCCGAGACGCTTCGTTCCGGCAAACTGCTGGGCGCTGCGATCGACGTGTTCCCGGTTGAGCCGAAATCCAACGATGAAGAATTTGTGTCTCCGCTGCGCGAATTCGACAACGTGATCCTGACCCCGCACGTGGGTGGTTCTACCATCGAAGCGCAGGAAAACATTGGTCGCGAAGTGGCTGAAAAGCTCGCTATGTACAGCGACAACGGCACCTCCGTTTCTTCCGTAAACTTCCCGGAAGTTGCACTGCCTTCACACCCGGATCAGCACCGTTTGCTGCACATTCACGAGAACGTGCCGGGCGTTATGTCCGAGATCAACCAGGTGTTCTCGGAGAACAACATCAACATCTGCGGGCAGTACCTGCAAACCAAAGAAGATATTGGTTACGTGGTTGTGGATGTCGACAAAGCCTACGGTGAGCTGGCACTTGAAAAGCTGCGTCAGGTTAAGGGCACTATTCGTACCCGCGTACTGTTCTGAGATAAGCCAATTCGGCACATTCAGAACACAAAAAAACCGGACGATGTCCGGTTTTTTTGTGTCTGCCATTAATTACTGCGGTGCGCGCAGCAACAAATTCGGCGAACCGGCTTTGATGCCGCTAAGCACATTGCCTGTGCCCAAATTAACTACCGCGTCTGCCACCTGAGCAGGCGTCAGGCCCGGCTGTTCGGCCAGAATCAACGCTGAAACCCCCGCTACGTGGGGTGATGCCATCGAGGTGCCGCTGATGGTATTGGTTTGGGTATCGCCTTCGTGCCAGGCAGCGGTGATGTCCGATCCCGGCGCAAAGATATCCAGACACTGACCATGGTTGGAAAACGATGAACGTTGGTCGTCACGAGCGGTGCTTCCCACCGTGATGGCAGGTTCTACACGGTTCGGTGAACCACCACATGCATCCGCATCGTCATTACCTGCTGCCACAACAAAAGTCACACCTTCGTCAATGGCTCCGCGAACCGCGTTATCCAGCGCATCGGAGGCTCCGCCACCCAAAGACATATTCGCAACCGCCGGCGCTTGGTGGTTTGCTGCCACCCAATCGACCCCGGCGATCACATCGGCGTTGCTGCCAGCCCCCGAGCAATCCAACACCCGCACTGCCGCCACGGACGCTTGTTTGGCAACACCATAGGTAGAACCAACAGACGTGCTGGCTACGTGGGTACCGTGGCCGTTACAGTCTGTGGTATCGGTGGCATCTGTTGATCCGCCCAGATTAAGAAGCGGCCCGATCAACGGCAACGCGCCCAGCCCCAACAGGCCGGCATCGTTAACCGCAAAATTTCGGCCTTCAATCACCCGGCCAGCAAACTCTTGGTGAGTATCGCGAAGCCCGGTATCGATCACGTAAACGTTCACGCCAGCGCCGCCCGATGCGGGATAGCGATACTGCTCATCCAAGGGCAAAACCGTTTGGTCGATTCGGTCCAGACCCCAGGTTGCCCCCGGCTGGGTTGCAGAACTCGCAGCAACAACGCGATCCTGCTCCACCTTCAAAACGCCCGGCAACGAAGCCAACAGACCTGCCTGCTGCTCGGTGAGCGCCAGAGCCGCGCCCGTCAGCGCAGTCTGGTACACATGCACCACTTCACCGCCCCCCACAGCAACCAGCAATGACTGAATGCCTGCGGTCAAATCACCAAGCCCCAGCAAGTCCGGAAGCGCCGGGTCGAGCGTGACAATGTAACGCCCCGGAATCGCATCTCCTGCCTGAAGCGTTACCGGCTGATGGTCAATGTTTGACGAACCGGTCAGCCCAAGTGCATCAAACAACCCCGCCTGAGCGGGTGCAGCGGAAAGAAGGCAGGCGCTTAAACCCGCAGCGGTGATCAGTGCGTGCTTTTTCATAGGATACTGCTCTCTTGTTATCGTTAGTTGAACAAGTGAACTTGACACAATGTGAACTGCTTCACAGTATCCAATCAGGCCAACTCTGAAACCGCCTGCCATAACGTAAAAAGCTTCGCGACCCAAAGGCGGCGAAGCTTCCAGAAACCCGGCATTACCCGGATTCAAACGCTCTATGTTAAACGCATAACGCTTATTGCATGGGCACCAGCGTCAGCTCAACACGGCGGTTCTGTTCACGTCCCGCTGCCGTTTCATTAGAGGCAATGGGCGAACGCTCACCGTAACCGGTGGCGCGAGTCCGTCTGGGCTCGATGCCTTGGTTCATCAAGAAGTCACGCACCGAAGACGCACGGCGCTCACTCAACAGCTGATTGTAGCTGTCACGACCGGTGCTGTCGGTATGACCATCAATCTGAATGATGGTTTTATCAAATTCTTTCAATACAAGCGCCACCGATTCCAGAGTACCGGTGAATCCCGAGCGAATGCTGGATTGGTCTGTGTTGAATGTGATGTTACCCGGCATAACCAATTCAATCTGGTCGCCATTACGAACCACACGCACGCCCGTGCCTTCCAGTCTTTGACGGAGTTGCGCTTCCTGACGGTCCATGTAGTAACCAATGCCTCCGCCCACTGCAGCACCGCCTGCGGCGCCAATCAAAGCGCCCTTACCACGATCGCTCTTACTGGAAGTGGCAGCGCCAATAGCCGCGCCACCCAAGGCGCCGATGATGCTACCTTTCGTTGCGTTCGATGTTTTCTCTTCCCCGGTGTACGGGTCGTAGGTCATACAACCACTCAGACCAACCGTCGCAACGGTAAAGGCAAGGATTGTCTTCTTCATCACAAACTCCTGATGCTATTAATGTTGTATCCGGCCATTCCAGACCACATTACTGCGAGAATGTATCAATAATGGTATTGAATACCGTCGCCTGCAAATCTTTGGCCTCATTAACCAAGTGATGGCGCCCATCCGGAATGGTGCGTTCATTCACTGACGAAAACTTGTTTCGAATAATCCGCAAATTGTGTTGCCAATCAACGGTCAGGTCTTTTTCACCCTGAACAACCGTGACCGGGAAATCCACCGGCCGAGCCGACTCGATGTGTGGTACCCACTGCCGTAGCGCCGTTACCCAGTCCACATGCACAGCCCGAGCCTGTAAAGGATCATGTTCCCGTAGAAACTTCAGGAACCGGGTGTTACTGCTGTTTTGGCCAAACGCTCTGCGCCATCGGCTCAGGAAGGGGCGCGCGACACTGTGCAGCATCTTGGCCCCTAACCACCCCATCGGCCGTACCAAAGGTGCCAGCAACACCACTTTCCGGAACGCCGAAGTTTCCTGGTTATGGTGGTTAGACAACAGATAGTCGATCAATATCGCTCCACCTGTGCTCTGACCAACCGCGAACCACGGCTCCCGAATTTTATCCTCCACCTGCGCCATCACCTCCGACAGAACCGCCTGATACTCCAGGAAGCTGCCAATAGCGGCTGGTGTCCCGCTGGACAGACCATGGCCCGGTTGGTCATAGGCAAGCACATCAAAGCCGGCACCCAGACACCGGTCAATAAGCTGGGTATACAGCCCAACGTGATCGAAGTAGCCGTGTAAAATAAACACGGTACCTTTGGACTCAACGGAATCTGGCAACCGGAAATAGTGCACCATGACTTCATGATGCTGAGCTTTGATGTAGCCTTGGTGATACGCCACCTCCGGGTGTTCTACCCAAAGGTCCAGACCGTAAAACCGACAATAGGCTTCCATCTCGGAGCTCAGTTCCCGGGGCTGCTGAGGATTAAACGGCTCAAGCCTTTCAAGCAACGAGTGCCTGTCCCAGTTCGGTATTTCTATGGTATCTGTTTTCCAGTACACGTAGAGTTAAACGCCTGTCATGTGTCAATAATTGACGATCATCCTAACGCATTCACCGGGGAGAACACAGATGTTCCAACCGCTTCTTGAAGCCGGCTTGCGCCAGACTATGTACCGACTCGTGCGCCCTTTGTTGTCAAATGGCGTCTCGTTAAAGCTGCAGCGCAACCTGATTCGACAAGCCTACAGAACCTCAGTGCCTCCCCGTAGCGTAGAGTTCAGCCAAGGCACATTGGGGCAGGTACCGGTGTTACGCACCCGGATGAGCAGCCATGCGACGGGCACCATCGTTTACCTGCACGGCGGCGGTTACATTCTGGGTTCTGCAGCCACGCACAAAGGAATTGCTGGTCACTTGGCAAAACTGACGGGGTGTGAAGTCATCGTTCCGGATTACCGACTGGCCCCGGAACACCCCTACCCCGCTGCACCCGAGGATGCCGAAGCGGTATTTCGGGCTTTAGTAAAAGAGGGGAAGCCAGCGGAAAAGATCGCCATTGCCGGAGATTCGGCTGGCGGTGGTCTGTCGTTGGTGCTGGCGATGCGGCTTCGGGATCACGGACACCCGTTACCGTCTTCTATTACCTGTTTTTCACCTTGGACCGATCTGACGAGTCAGCAGCTTTACTCGCCCGAATGCGAACCGGTTCTTCATGCAAGCTGGGTTTTCAAAGCTGCGAAAATGTATGCAGGTGAAGGCGCGCTCACCAATCCTATGATTTCGCCCGTCTTTGGTGATCTGAAAGGGCTACCCCCAACGCTGATCCAAGTGGGCAGTCAGGAAATTTTACTGAATGACGCCACTCGTCTGGCGGACGCCGCTAAAGCGGCACAGGTCGATGCAACACTCGAAATCTACAACGGCCTGTGGCACGTGTTTCAGACCCACAGCGCCCAGCTAACGCGTGCGTCCGACGCCCTTGTCGTCGCGGCCAAGCACATCAGGCGTCACCTGGCAGAGTAACCTCGCCTCGCAGCAGGGCCTCTTTCCGCGCTCTCGGCCAACGTTTAACTTGCCACTCCAACCGGGATGCCCGGCTCCGGTCACCCGCCAGCGCGTGAAACTCCAACGTCAGCGGACCTTTACCCCGCAAGCTGCGGGCGCCCTTTGGGGCGCCCGCCTGGTGCTCGGAAAAACGTCGGGGTACGTCAGTGGTTATCCCCGTGTACAAACTGCCCGCTGCCGTGCGCACCAGGTACAGATGCCACAGCTCAGCCATGTTCCAAGCCTTGGGTCCGGGCCTGAACTTTCTTTTGCTGCAACCACAAACCAGCGATGATCAACACCAGCCCAACGTAGGTGGACGGCAGAATCACTTCCCCCAAAATGAAGTAAATAAACACCAGCGACAAGAACGGCGCAATGAAAATCAAATTACTGACTTTTGCCGTATTTTCTGCCTTTTTCATGGCTTGGGACCACAAAATAAACGCAATTCCCATTTCAAAGACACCGATGTAAACCGCGGCCGAGAGCGATTGCAGCCCTGAAAACTCAAACCCGACGGTGTACCCGCACACCAAGACAATCACTGGCAAACCAAACAAAAAGTTCAGGAACAGCCCGACCACAGGGTCACGCGTGTCTCGGGTCGCGATGATCCAGTAAGACGCCCAAACGACGGTGCTTCCCAGCGCGAGGGCGACCCCTAGCGGGTCTGAAAAATTCAACGATGTCACCGCGCCCCGGGTCGCTATCACCACAACACCGGCATAACATACCAACCCCGCCAAAATATCGATACGACGCAACTTCTGCCCTAAAAACGGAACCGACAAGTAAGCCAGCACTAATGCCCAGGTGTAATTCAGCGGCTGAGCTTCCTGCGCGGGCAGTCGGTCAAACGCGCCAAATAACAGAAAGTAGTACAGGCACGGGTTGATCAGGCCCATCCCTATCGATTGCAGGTACTGGGTTTTGCTGAGCTGAAAAACCTGCTGCCACCGCCCCATAATTACCAACGCCACCGCCATCACCACGATGGAAGCCGAGCTCGCCACCAACAACATCTGTACGGGCGCCAGATCCGCTAACGCCAATTTGAACGCGGTCGCTACCGTTGACCACAGCAACACGGTAGCCAGGCCGTACAACATGGCCTGCTTCTGATTTTTCATCACTTCTGCTCCAGAGTGGATTCCAGCCAACGGTAAAGCGTTCGCCTGTTAATACCCAGAATTTGTGCGGCGCGGCGCTTGTTGCCCTCTACCGCGTTCATGACCTGACGTACGTAATTTTGCTGCAGAGTCTCCAAGGTGGGCCATTCTGGGATATTTGAGCCCTCCGGGTCTATCGTGCTGGTCTGAAAACTTCCTTGCCGCTTACGAATGCGCTCCGGCAAATGTTCGGGCTGGATGGTGCCCCCCTCACAAAACGTCACCGCCCGCTCGATAGCGCTGGAAAGCTCCCGCACATTACCGGGGAACGGGTAATCCCGGAGCACCCGCAGCGTTACCTCACTAAACTTGATAAAACCGCGCCCATGTCTCAGGCACGCTTCTTTGAGGAAATGCATGGCCAGCAGTTCTACGTCCTCGTCCCGTTCCCGCAACGGCGGTACAGAAAGCGACAGGGTTTCAAGCCGGTAGTAGAGGTCTTCCCGGAAGGTACCTTCCTCAACCGCCTTCATCAGATTAACGTGAGTGGACGCCAGTATGCGCACATCGACGGCCTCTTCGTGGTCTGCGCCAACGGGTTTGATGGCTCCTTCCTGCAACACCCGCAGCAGCTTGGCCTGAAGTGCCATGGGCATTTCGCCAATCTCATCCAGCAATAAGGTGCCGCCGCTGGCTTCGGCAAACAACCCTTTGCGTGCCTGCCGTGCACCGGTAAATGCACCGGCTTCGTGGCCGAAAAATTCGCTTTCCATCAAGTCCGGCGGAATGCCCGCACAGTTAACCGCCAAGAAGGCCTTATCCGAGCGCTCGCTCTGGTTATGGATAGCATGGGCAACCAACTCTTTCCCGGTGCCACTTTCGCCATGAATAAGAACGGCCGCCTGACTGAACGCAACCTGCCGTATCTCACTTCGCAAACGCTCCATCGCTGAACTGTCGCCCACCAACCCCATATTCAACTCGCCGTATTGGCGGGACTGAATCTCGGCCAGTTGCCGGTTAATATCGGCCTGAGTCAGCAGTCTTTTTATTTTCAGACGCAGATGATCCGTGGACAACGGCTTGGTCAGAAAATCATCCGCTCCCGCCTGCAACGCTTCTACGGCTTGGTCAACCGTGCCGAAGGCGGTGATAACAATAAACGGAATTCCGGGGTGTTCCGCCTGCTGGAACGCCAACACCTGCATACCATCGCCATCGGGCAACCGAAGGTCTGAAACAATCAACGCCGGGCGCTGCTCTTTCAAAGCTTTGCGTGCATCCTGAACCGTTGCCGCACCGACAACGGCATAACCATCCGCTTCCAGCTCCTCGGTTAGCAGCTGCCCAAGACTCGGGTCATCTTCTACCAGCAAAACCAGCGGTGCATTTGCCGACATCATGTCGCCTCCTTCGGAAAATAAAGACTCATTCGGCAGCCTCCCAGATCACCGTCCGCCACCGTTACCCGGCCGCCATGTTCTTTCAGAACACTGCTGACCACCGCAAGACCAAGGCCCGTTCCCTCGCCTGCGGCGCGTGTACTGTAAAAGGGTTCGAACACCCGTGCGCGTTGCTCTTCCGGTATGCCCGGGCCATCATCGTCTACCCGCACCTCCCAGCAATCACCGGCGTCGTGGGCCGAAACTTTCAGCTGGCTACGGGCCGACTGGCAAGCATTGCGGATCACGTTCAGGCATGCCAGCCCTGCCCGCAATGGCTCGGCTCGCACAGCCATAGCCTGATCAAGTCCTTCCGTAACCAGCTCGGGCGTATGGCAACGGCTGTCTTCTGCAACCCATGTCATAACGTCCGCAAGCACCGATGACAGGTCCAGTGAACGGCGTGAATCGGGTACGTGGCGAAAACAATCCAGTAGCTGCTGAATAATCGTGGTCATACGTGTGACCTGATGCTCTATGTCGGTGAGGTGGCGCTGCTGTGCTTCCGGTAACCCGGAGCGGGCAAGAATGCGGGCACGCCCCTGTATAACGTTCAAAGGGGCGCCGAGTTCATGCGCCACACCGCCAGCTACCCGACCAATCATTGCCACCTTTTCCTGATACTCCAATTGCTCAGCCAAGGCGCGCTCTCTTGCAATACGCCCTTCAATTTCCGATTCGGCCGCCGCCATACGCCGGCCCAGATTGAGAATGCCGCGATGAATCTGCCGAAGTTCCCGAGGGCCCGAGGGCGGAACCGCCAACAGCCAACGCCCGGGGGCCAGGTTCGTCATGTTTTCCAGTAAACGGCTGACATGCCGCCCCACCGTTCCGTAATGCCCCAGTACCACCACCGCAATCATGATGAAGGAAAATGCGGTCCATATCGTGACAGCCCACCAGCGCGAGGAAGCCACCAGATCGTGGAAATCACTGCGTTTTCGGGTGACCTGAAGCAGCCCCTGGATGCGGCCATCGTTGCCCACCAAAGGCGTAAAATGGGAAAACACCGATTCGCCATCAACCCGCCGGAATGCCCCGCCCAACTCTCCGCTGGCGATGACTTTCTCGGCACTTGCACTGTTCGATACGTCGGTATCGGCGACACCTAAACTGGCTACCCGATCGCTGTTTTCATCGAATACCGATGCACCGGATATGCGACCAATCTGAAAAATGGACTTCAGCGATTCGCCCAGCACCAATTCATCGCCTTTTGCCAAAGCGTTGGACACTGGCCCGCTCACTGCTTGTGCCACCAACTCCAGATCTTCTCGCAAGCGGTCGTTCAGTGCTTTTTCAACGGCCCCCATGCCGATGTAGATAGCGATACCACTGAACAAAACCAACGGCACCACAATGCTCAATACCAGGGTCAGCTGAAGCGACCGGAACATATCCCGAATGCGCCGGCTAATAGGAAACATAACGGGCTCCTGTACCTATGTGTCACAGCATTTCTGACACATGAGGCATTTTGCCACAACCTTCATTACCAACGATTAACAACCACAAACTCCAAGCCATTGATTTTGCTCAATTTAAAAGTACACAAAGATTGGCATGCCGAATGCTACACCGAACGTGACATTCACAGAAACGGGGCGTTGCAACATCTCGCCCGGCATCATCAAGCGTAAGGAGCCTGATTTATGAATAAGCTACTTGTTTCCGTAACAGCATCTCTGGCACTGCTGGCCGCTACGCCAACCATGGCGCAGCAAGAGGGGCAGCAAACCCCGGCCAATCCACAAACCCAGAACCCCGGCTATTCTGATCCCGCGGCTGCCGGCACCCAAAGCACCAATTTCAGCGATGCCCAGCTGAAGGAGTTCATCAAGGCTCAAGACCGGGTGATGGAAGTTCGGGAGGAGTACATCGAGAAGATTGAAGCCGCGGATTCTCAGCAAGAAGCCCAAGAGCTTCAAATGAAGGCAAACGACAAAATGGTTTCTGCAATTCAGGACGCAGGCATCGAGATCTCCACCTACAACGCCATTGCGACCGCATACGGCAGCGAGCCGAAGATCCGCAATCGCGTTGATGCGCTGATGTAACCCCACTGTCCAGCGTTCATCAGTTGCCCCGCCTACGCGGGGCTTTTTATGTCACTGCCACAACAATGGGCGGGAGATCATTTTGACTTCTTCGGCAGCACAAACCTCTCCGGCGCGGGCGGTCAGCTCAGCGATAAACCGGGTTTGATCACCCGGCGTTAACGGATAAGCCTTCAAGCGATATTTCATCCCCATATCCGTTCCCAGCACAGCAACCACAACCGGCTGATAGGTCTTGGTGAGAGGACAGGTATAAATGACATCGCGAAACAATTCACGCATGCGTGCAACATCGTGATTCGGCTCAAGATACACCTCCGCCACGCACATAAGGTTGTCGGTTCCATCGTTGCCGTTTGCCAGCAGATTGTTCCACAACAAACCATGAGGAATCACGATAACGGTGTCATCCAGCGTGACGATTTCCGCTGCCCGCGTGCCGATTGCGCGCACTTCGCCATACTGGCCGTTAATCTCGATCCAGTCCCCCGGGCGGTAAGGCATTTCGTATAAGGTGACAATTCCGGCAATGAGGCTGTTTGCGTAATCCTTGAACGCAAAGCCCAGCGCCAACGCCAGGGCGCCAAATATCGCCAGCATGTTTTCGAAGGATGGTTCCACCAGAATCGGCACTACCATCACAATGGTCAGAACGATGATCACCAGCCGGAACAACGGCACCGACGCTAGCAGATACAAACGAGGTTTGCCGGACAGCTTCCGAGCCAGCATGGGGACCAGCTTCTGGATCGCCATAATCAGCAGAGAAGCCAGCACCACCACCGCAATCGCTTCAATGATTGCGCCTGACGAGATCGTGGACAGTGCGTCTTTCAGCCCCAACTCTTCCATTCTGTGCTCCTAGAACCCATCTACCGGGAATCCGCGCGCCTGCAGATACTTGCGAACTGCCGGGTAACCCAGCGGAGTGGGCCGATACGCTTGCGTTTTTTCATCCTGAACAATCAGATCTGCCCTGAGAAATCGGGACAACAATAACTTTAGTTCGCGATTCGCGATGCCGGTGGCCCGCTCAAGCGATTCAATGGTTAATTGGCTGTGCAACAGAATGGCGTGCAGCACAAGCCCGGCTTGCTGGCCGGAGCCCTGTGGCACGCCGGGCAGGCTTAACTGGTCAAACGGAACGACCCAGCACTCAGCGGTGTTGCCGGCGCTTGCCTCTCCTTCACCCTGTTCGGCGTCCTGTTCCGGTTGGGCCCGCAATGCTCGCTGCCAAATCGCATGCGCAACGCCCCGATTACCTCTGGCGGCATTGGCAAGGTCCTGTGCAAAGCAACTGTATTTTTCTTTCGAGTCGTCCGTTTTAGGTGGCAACACATAAAGGCCGTCGTTGGTCATGCGGGCCGTTAGTGACCGCCCATTGCCACCACGGGCCAAGAAATCCAGCCAACCGGTTAATCGCCCGGAATCCAAAGGCGCCGGCGTTAAAGGATTAACGTGGATCTCTGGCCAATATCGCACCCAGAATTGCCAGCACCAACTCGAACACGCCACAATGCCACGGCCAGTGCTGTCCAACGCCACGCGAGCAAAGAAAGACTTCAACAGATTTAAACCAGAACGGTGGCGCAACCAGAAATTCGCGAGTTCAGGCACCACCCAGTCGTCGTCACCCAACTGTTCGTCCCACCAACGGTCTGCATCTTGCTCCGTCATCAACAGGTTTTCCGGTGGTTCAATGACTCGAACTGGCAGAGTCAACAACGCATCAGATACCCCCGAAAAAGGCGGCGCGACAACAAAACTCACTTCGCGATTGTGGGCACCTTGCTGACGCAGCGCTTCGAGCTGCTCGAGAATGGCCGACGCCAGAGCCGAGGCATCCGGTTCCGGCGCGTACCGTTTTAACTTTTTTTCGGATAAGGAAGGCAAGTCGTCCAGACTTTCGAAAGCTTCACTTTCAGGGGTAAGCCCCGAGCGCAACTGTTCCAATATGTCCTTCAACCCCGCACGCAGTGTTTTGTGCACCGATACATCTGGCGTACTCCACTGGTCCAGCGGTATCAAACCACCCGGCAGGCAGGGGTGTTCATTATCTGTTTCGGTCGCCAAAAACCCTCTCCCTTAGTGTTATTCGGGAACCAGCCAGGAAAGACTGGCCGACATCCCTAGTCTAGCCTCGCCTTCAAGCTCCGCCAGCATATCGCTCAGCCGCTGATCAAAGCCCCAGGGTGGATTGACCACCAACATGCCAGAACCGACCATGCCACGCTCCGGTGGCTGATCGAGCATCACTTCGCTGCGTAATACCTTGCGCACGCCACAACTTTCCACCCCTGCAATCAATGATTGTTGCAGGCCGCTGGTCAATATCGGGTACCAAATCAAATACACGCCGTGGCGACATTTTTTCCACGCTTGCGCCAAGGTGTTCGCGACCTGACCGTATTCGTCTTTCACTTCATAGGACGGATCGATCAAGGTCAGTAATCGGGGCTGCGCAGGGGGCAGGTTCTTTAGCAGACCCTTCAGTCCGTCTTCGTTCTGAACACGAACGCTGTTTTGCTCTGCCCAGGCTTGCAAAGACTTCCCCTCGGCCGGGTGCAATTCAAACGCAGTAATCGAATCCCCGGGCCGGCCAAAATTCGCCAGCCAAGCCGGCGAGCCGGGGTACAGCGACAAGGCTTCCGCGCCTTCGTTCAAACTGTCCAGCAACGCCACCAGCGGCTGCCAGTCAGGTGATTTCAGCGTCTCTCGCAACGACCACAAACGGTGGATACCGGCGTCGGCTTCGGCGGTTTTTCTGGCCCGCTCACTGGTCAGATCATAGATCGCGCTGCCGGCGTGGGTATCAAAACACGCCATGGCGGTCTTTTTGGTTTGCATCATGACCAACGCCAGGGTCAATGCCGCGTGTTTCTGAACATCCGCAAAATTTCCAGCGTGAAAGGCGTGAAGATAACTCAACATGTCGGGCTCCTGATTCCAGCCATCCATTAAGCCGCAGACACCCCCTACAAACAACACCCAACACCGCCCAGTGCCACGACAAAACAAAAAATCTTGCGTCAACCTTGCTAACCGCCCCATAATGCAAACGCTAACGCTTCCTATTACCACGTACATCTAAAATACATGGAGTTCTCAATGACCGCTTTGTTCCGCCCGGCTCCACTGGCCCTTACCATTGCAGCCACCCTTTCCGCTGGCTGCGCCTTCACCCATTCCGCCGCCGAGACTGAGCCGGTCACCAAAGCGTCTGTCGTCTCCCATTATGCCGACCTGGCCCTCGCCAACTACCAGGATGCGCTGGTTACCGCCAAGGCTCTGGATAAAGCCACCGACCAGCTGATTGCCAACCCGACCGAAGCCAATCTGCAAGCCGCCAAAGAAGCCTGGCTGGCTGCCCGTGTGCCCTATCAGCAAACGGAAGTGTTTCGTTTCGGCAACACCATCGTAGACGACTGGGAAGGCCAGCTGAATGCCTGGCCACTGGATGAAGGCCTGATTGATTACGTCAAAACCGACGATTACCAGTACGAGCTGGGCAATGCCGGTGCCACCGCCAATATCATCGCCAACACCCACGTGAACGTAGGCGGGAAATCTCTGGATACAACGGTATTGACGCCAGAACTGCTCGCAGACCTGAACGAAATTGGCGGTTCCGAAGCCAACGTAGCCACCGGCTACCACGCGGTGGAATTCCTGCTGTGGGGCCAGGATCAGCACGGCTTTGAGCAAGGTGCCGGTGAGCGTCCGGTTACCGATTATGCAACAGGTTCGGATTGCACCAACGGCAACTGTGAGCGCCGCGGTGAATATCTGGATGCGGTAACAGACCTTCTGGTTTCGGACCTGGAATGGATGGTGGCGCAATGGGCGCCGGGTAACGAGAACAACTACCGCAGTGAGCTGACAAACGGCGATGAAAACGAAGCCGTTCAGAAAATGCTGTTTGGTATGGGCTCTTTGTCTCTGGGTGAACTGGCGGGCGAACGTATGAAAGTGGCTCTGGAAGCCAACTCCTACGAGGATGAGCACGACTGCTTCAGTGACAACACCCACAACTCCCATTACTACAATGGCCAGGGTATCCAGAACGTTTACACTGGCAGCTACCGCCGGGTTGATGGCAGCCTGGTCAGCGGTCCATCCCTGTCTGATCTGGTCGAAGCCAACAATCCTGAGTTGGATGCTCGCCTGAACGCTCAGCTGGACGCGTCCATGAAGGCCTTGGGGCAACTGAAAGCACACGCTGAAAGCAGCGAAAACCCAATGGCTTTTGATACCATGATCGCGCCGGGCAACACCGAAGGTGCACAAATCGTCAATAATGCGATTATGGCACTTGTTGAACAAACCGGTTCCATTGAGCAAGTCGCACGCCAGCTCGGCATTGAAGCACTGTCCCCTGACGATGCCGGCCACGCATTCTGAGGCACGATGAAAAAAGCACTGATCTGGGGAACGCTGGCTATGGCCAGCGTTCCCGTTTTCGCCGCCAGCCACGCTGGCTACCCGATACAAACCACACCGAATACCGGTGGTGAAGGCACGGTTCAGCAAACCGACACCAATGCGTATTCACTCCCCCAAGCCAACTTGTCGATGACCAAACGGCTGGATTTCAGCGTGGGTAACAGCTTCTTCCGGAACCCCTGGGTTGAAGCGCCCGCCAGCACAGACGCCCGCGATGGTCTTGGGCCCCTGTTCAATACCAATTCGTGCCAGGGCTGTCACATCAAAGATGGTCGCGGCCATCCTCCGGGTGTGGACGAACCGCCAGTATCCTTGTTCCTTCGGCTAGCGGTACCCGCAGATCCGCTGAAAGACGCGGATATACTCCGCACGCAAGGCTTCAAACCAGCGCCTGTTTATGGTGCTCAGCTGCAGACCGCAGCTCTGCCCGGCGCCAAACCCGAGGCCAACCTGCGTATCGAATGGCAATCCGTCACTGAAACCTTACCCGATGGCCACCAGATTTCTTTACGCAAGCCGGCGTACCACATTGATAACTCCAACTACGGTCCGCTACCGGACAACCTGTTGATCTCTCCTCGCGTAGCACCGCAAATGATTGGCATGGGGCTGCTGGAAGCCATTCCGGTCGCCGACCTAAAGGCTTTAGCCGACCCAGAAGACAGTAACAAAGACGGTATTTCCGGCAAACTGAATCAGGTTTGGGATTTGGCGGCCAAGCAGACCGTGCCGGGCCGCTTCGGCTGGAAGTCTGCTGAGCCAAACGTGCATCAGCAGAGCATGGGCGCATTTGCCGGCGATATGGGGCTGACCTCCAGCATCAAACCAAATACCGACTGCACGCCCGAACAGAACTGCGAGCAATTCCCCAATGGCGGTGCTCCCGAAGTCACCGATAAAGTCGCCGGCTTTGTGACTTTCTACGCCAAGAGTCTGGCGGTTCCAGCCCGGCGAAACCTTGATCAGGACACCGTTCAGCAAGGCGCCAGGCGTTTTAACGAAATTGGCTGTGCGGCGTGCCACACGCCCAAACACACCACAGGCCAAGTCGCTGACCGCCCGGACCTCAGTAATCAGACGATCTGGCCCTACACCGATCTGTTACTGCACGACATGGGGCCTGCCTTGGCAGATGGCCGTGACGAGTTTCTTGCAGACGGCAACGAATGGCGCACACCGCCCTTATGGGGCACGGGGCTGGCGAAGGTGGTGAATCCACAAGCGGGATTCTTGCATGACGGCCGTGCCCGCACGCCGGAAGAAGCCATTCTTTGGCACGGAGGCGAAGCACAAGCAGCAGCCGATCAATATCGCCAACTGTCCACCGCTGACCGACGAGCCCTGATCGATTTCCTCAATTCGCTTTAAGGAGTTGCCATGCAGCCCATCATTCGAGCCTTATGCGCGTCGACCCTCGCCGTTGCCGCTTCTGTCAGTTTCGCGGCCGCACCGATGGATGATCCGCAGAGTGCCCGCACGGGCTGGCACCCGGCAATTCAATCGGGGTATGACTTGCTCGCCGAGGAAACCGCTCAGCTTGCCGAGCACGCCAGCCGTTACTGCGCTGCGCCCGACGAACAGCTAAGGGCACAACTGGAGCAACATTGGCGTGACGCCTTTATGGCCTGGCAACAGGTGCGCTTTGTCGATTTCGGGCCGGTAGAAAACAACAATCTGGCCTGGCAGTTTCAATTCTGGCCAGACCCGAAAAATCTGGTTGCCCGCAAAGCCGCCTACCTGACGAAATCAGACCAGCCGATAACCGCTGACCTTATTGAGCAATCGGGCGTGGCGGTTCAGGGCTTTCCGATGCTGGAATACCTGCTGTTCGATGACGCATTGTCTGGCGGCGAAAATGCCCTGCCGGCTCCGCACAGCTGCGCAGTGCTGACCACGGTCACCAAACACCTCGCTTCGAACAGCAAACAGCTCAGCGCCGACTGGCAAAGTTTCAAAACGCCTTACCTCAACACCGAGGCCTATCAGGTTTCTACCCTCAAGTCGGCCATGGCCGCACTGGAGATTCTTGAGGAGCGGCGGTTAGCAAAACCCATGGGGCTGCGCGGCAATGGTAAACGTAACCCCTACATTACCGATGCCTGGCGCAGTGGCACCAGCCTGTTATCGGTGGAAGCTACCCTACGCGGGCTGCAGCAACATTTTCTGCCGGAATTCCTGAAACTGCTGGAACAAAAGGGCGAATTACAACTGGCCAAGCGAATCCAGCGCCAGTTTGATGCGGCACTGGATAACTACCCCGAGGCTGATCGCCCGATGACCGTATTGCTGTCGGACGACAAGGCCTTTCGCACGCTACAAGGGCTTTACGTTGACGTTTCCCAGCTCGCCACACTGGTCAACGACCAAGCCGCCGTAGCTCTGGGTGTTGTGCGCGGTTTCAACTCCAGCGACGGTGACTGAAGGACCACGTGTAATGGATAGAAGCCGACGCAATCTTCTGAAAGCGGCGCTTGCCGGCAGCGCGGCATTAAGCCTGAGTGGCTGCAGTTTGTTGCCCCGAAAGTCCGGGTTCAACCCCGAGCAATACTCTGCAGCCGTGGGAAAGCCCGATGGCACCTTCGGTGTAAGCGCCTTCGGCCTGAACGGCCAGCCGCTTTGGGTGTCACCCGTGGCTACCCGTTGTCACAGCGGATGCACGCGCCCCGTGAGCAATCAACTGGTGTTCTTCGAACGCCGTCCGGGGTGGCGCTTCTATGTCCTGGACGCCTCTACGGGAAAACGACTGCACAATATTGAAGCCGCGCAGGGCGAGCACTTCGTCGGCCACGGCGTATTCTCCCCGGATGGGCGTTGGCTTTATGCTACCGCCAGCCGGTACGAACCTGGCGAGGGCATCGTGGCAGTTTATGACGCGGAGCAAAACTTCCAACGGGTGAATACCTTCGAATTAGCAGGCATCGGCCCGCACCAAATCACTCTGCACCCGGACGGTGAAACCCTCGCCATCGCCTTGGGTGGCATTCTCACCCACCCGGATTATGATCGGCTCAAGCTCAATCTCGACACCATGGCACCGGCACTGATTCTGATGAACCGTCGATCCGGAGAGATTGTTGGCCGCCTGAATCCGAGCCACCATCAACAGAGCCTTCGGCACCTGGACATTCACCCTTCCGGCAAAGTCTATATAGCCTACCAGCACCAAGGCCCACGGCACGAAATGCCGGCATTGCTTGCCCGCATGGATCACAACCGGCTTACCGAAATTCGTTTTGACGATGAAACCCAAGCGGGCCTTGCCAACTACATTGCCAGCGTTATTGCCCACCCGGAAAACGATCTGGTGGCCGCAGCATCTCCCGTAGGCGGCACGGCTGTGGTTTTCCAAGGCAGCACCGGAAAACTAATGGCGAAAGCCTCGATTCCCGATTGTTCGGGCGTGCAGGCACTCGCCGGCGGTGACTTCCTGATTTCCTCGGGCCAAGGCAAACTGGTTCGGCTTGGCGCACACCAGCCGGCTCAGGACATTGCCCAACTGCCGCTGTATTGGGATCATCATTTGGTGTAGCCAGCCACAACCGCACTAACCGGCCCTTAAGCAACTTCCCGGCTCCTGCTATGCTTGGCAAAATCCTTCACCGGAGTAGCCACCTTGTCCGAAAAGTCCTCCTATTCGATTGATCAGCTATACAGCCTGATCGCCAACGAAGAAGACGCACGTGTTTGCAAAGACATTCCTGCCGAAGCCTGCCGGGAAGTACCTCGCAACTTTTTCTTAATTTTGTTCAGCAACGTACTGACCAAACTCGGCGACCTGCTGATCAGCCCGAAAACCGTTCTGGCCTGGCTGATGAGCGCCGTTGGTGCCCCCGCTTTGGTGGCGTGGCTGGTGCCCATTCGTGAATCGGGCTCGATGGTGCCGCAAATGGTGATCGGCGCCTGGGTTCGCCGCAAGGCGGTGCGCAAATGGTTCTGGACATTGGGCAGTTTCGGGCAAGCCGTGAGTGTGATGGCAATGGCTGCGAGCGTGTGGTTTTTCGAAGGCTACGCCGCAGGCGGCGGCATTGTCGCGGCACTTGTTGTGTTCTCCCTGTCCCGAGGCTTTTGCTCCGTTTCAATGAAGGATGTGCAGGGTAAATGCATTCCAAAAACCCGCCGAGGGCGTTTGTCTGGTTTGGCCAGCACTCTGGGCGGCTCAGCAACCGTAATTCTGACGGCGCTGCTGTTCTGGGATCGGGGCGATCCGACCATTGGCTTTTACACGCTGCTCTTGTTGCTTGCCGCCAGCATGTGGATCATCGCGGGCTTTCTGTTTGCGGGTGTTGAAGAGTACGCAGGCGAAACCGATGGCGGCGGCAACGCTTTGGCAGAAGCGTTCAAAAGCCTGTCATTGTTGCGTACCGACACCCTGTTCCGAAACTTCGTGATTACCCGCGCCCTGCTGCTGTGCTCTGCCCTCGCTTCGCCTTACTTCGTGGTACTGGCTCAAAAAGAATCGGACATCGGCTGGATGCTCGGCGTATTCCTGCTGGCCAGTAGCCTAGCCAGTTCTCTCAGTGCCAGCTTTTGGGGCTGGGCGGCCGATACCTCCAGCCGCCGGGTGATGATCCGTGGTGCTGCTATGGCCAGCGGAATTTGTGTCGGCGTGGGTTGTCTGGCCATCGTGTTTGGCCCGGGCTTCGGTGGTGCCTGGTTCTACCCGATCGCGTTCTTCATTCTGAGTATCGCCCACGCCGGCGTTCGCCTTGGCCGCAAAACCTATTTGGTGGATATGGCCGGCGGCAACAAGCGCACCGATTACACCGCAGTCAGCAACACGGTGATTGGTATTTTGTTGTTAGCAACCGGTGGGCTTACCGCGGCTATTTCGCTGATATCCAATGTCGCGGTAATTATCGTGCTTGGCCTGATGGGGTTTGCGGGGATGATCAGTGCGTTGCGGTTGGATGAGGTGACGGAAGACTGAGCACGGGCACCAATCCATTAAAAAAGGGCCGGTCATGACCGGCCCCTTTCACTTCTAAGCTCAGCGTTCGCTAAATTACAGCGATACCGTCACTTCCTCTTTAGAGGCGCACGCTCCGTAAACTTTAAAATCTTCGAGTGCTGAGAGGAACTCAAAACCACCTGAGTAAATTTCAATCGCATCGAAGCGTTTGGTGGCTTGGAACACCACATAGCCACGGTCGTTAAAGCCTAAGATTTCAGAGAAACCCAACAGATCAAGGTCGGCACCAAGCTGCCCATCAGAATCCTCTTGAATTTTACCATCGAGCAAAGTACGCACCTTCAACCCGCCGTTGGTAAACAGGCCAAGTTTGAGCAGCTGAGGGGCTTTTTGAACCTCAATGCCAATAACGTTTTTGCCGGGGAAGGCAAAACCGCTGGTGGTTGCGACTCGCAAGCTTACTGAAGACAAGCCCAACAGGTTAGTATTAGTAATGGTTGCAAAGTTATGGGGGTCTTCGTCCACTACATTGCCCTCGTCCACTACGCCACAGACCTCGCCAAGAACGGGCAGCAAGCAGCTGGAAGTGCCTTTTGAAGCTTGTGCATTAAAATCGGTGTCACTTGCCACGATCGGCGTGAACTGTTGTCCGGCGCCGCAGGAGAAATCCACACTGGACAAATCACAGGCATCGCCAATGTCGTCACCGTCGGCATCCGCCTGATCTGGGTTGGCTACAGTTGGGCAGTTGTCACCGCCAGCCCAGACCTCGAGTGGCACCATGGCTCCAGGGGCCACATCGGTTTTATCATTAACACCGTCGCCATCAAGGTCTGCATCGCAGACGTCGCCTAAGCCGTCGCCATCAAGGTCTTGCTGATTCGGGTTGGCGACGGTCGGGCAATTATCATCATTAATATCGTTGCCCTCCAGATCTTTGTTGGCGATGCCGTCACCGTCACGATCTATTTTTTCCCAAAGGACACCATCCGTCTCACACGCATCACCAAGACCATCACCATCACTATCGAGCTGGTTCGCATTGGGTTGTAGCGGGCAATTGTCGCCTCCCTCGGCAACCGAAATCACGCTGAAGGTACCATCGGAAGCTTCAACCTTATCGGATACGCCATCACCATCGGCATCGGTATCACACGCATCTCCAACATCATTACCATCACGGTCCGCCTGCGACGGATTAGCGATTAACGGGCAGTTATCTCCGCCATTAGCTACAGATACCGTTTCAAAGGTGTCGTCAGACACTTTGACCTTATCATCAACGCCATCACCGTCCGCGTCGATGTCACAGGCATCGCCATACAAATCGCGGTCAGCATTCTGTTGGTCCGGGTTCGAAATCAACGGGCAATTGTCTACCTCATTAAGAACGCCATCACCGTCGAGGTCATCCTGGTTCGAAACTTCGCCGTCACAGGCATCGTCAATGCCATCTGCATCGGCATCAACGCCATCATTGACGGTAGCCGGGCACGAATCCTCATTGTCCGGAATGCCGTCACCATCTTCATCAAACTCTTTCGAACCATCATCGTCCGCACCGTTACCAGAACCGTCTACGTTCTGTTCACCACCATTAACGCCAGTTCCGTCACTGGAGCTATCGGCTTCACAACCTGCTAACGCCAGCAAAGCCGTAAACAATAAAATCAAAGGCAAATTCAGGTTACGCAACTTCATAATTAAGCTCCCTCTCCGACTGTATCGGATACAACATTGAACTCAACGCGACGGTTCCGTTCACGCCCCTCTTCGGTGTCGTTGCTGCGCACCGGGTTGGCCTCGCCATAACCCGTGGCCGTTAACTGCTCAGGGGCAACACCCAGATCCAAGAGGTAATTGCGGACCGCGTCCGCACGCTTTTGCGACAGTTCACGGTTGTAGGCTGCGGAACCCTGGCTATCGGTATAGCCCGCCAACTCAACTTTCAGGTCGGTTTGACCCTTCAAGGCATCCGCCGTGCTGATCAGAATGTCTTTGGCATTGGCTGTCAGGCGGTCAGAGTTAAATTCGAAAGTTACGCCCTGTAAAATGACGGTCTGAACCTGATTGGTTTCAACGCAACCAACGGCATTGACTTCAAGGCCTTCCAAGGTGTTCGGGCACTGATCGACACCATCAACCACGCCGTCGCCGTCTGAATCGGCCAGGCTCTTTTCAACCACCACCGGCTTCTCGATAACAACGGTTTTTTCAACGATTCGAGTGCGAGTCGCACCGATAGGAACGGTTAAACCAAAGCTAAAATGAAGATCCGAGTAGTCTTCTTCAAAAGCATCCCACAGGTATCTCGCATCAGCTCTGAGGCGGAGTCCAGACTTGGAGAACGGGGAAGAAATAATACCCAGAGCGGCGTTGGCGTAGCCATTAAACTCGCTACTGGAGCTGTTGAACACGTCGTTACGTGAAACACCGCCGCCGATAGAAGCATAAGGGGAGAAAGTCTCGGGCCCAAACAGGCGGTAGTTGAAATCAGCGCCCAATCCCTGCTGGTAGAAGTCGGTGCCACCATCCACACCTGTTTCAAATATTCCCGCGAAGAATTGCGGCTCCAGCCACCAATGCTGGCTCAATCGATGGCTGTACATAGCCCGCATTGCGGTGCCGTAGTCATCAACACGATCCTTGTCAGGCTTGATATAGCTGCCTAGAACAGAGACTTCACGTTCGTGCTGAACCGGTTTGGCTTGCGCCAGTGGCAATGCGGCTATACAGAAACCGGCCACTGATAACGCTCGAAATATCCTTCTTGCCATGTAAAACGCCCTCCTTTAATGCGCACCTGATTAGATGCAACCTACATCGGTAATTGACGGAGGGATTTTGGCTCAAATTGACAATTCGTAATACGGCCTAAATGACAAGGAACTGCGTCACATTTACGACAAACTTTAAACCATTCGACCGTCATTCAGCGCCAAAGCGCCTTTGACAATCTTGTAGATCACCCAGATAGACGTACCCAAAAGAATGAACCACCCGATGATCAGCGGAGTGGTAACAATTCCGATCACTGTCCAAAGCAGACCTATCCAAAAGGTGCGAATTTGCCAACGGAAATGGCTTTCAATCCAGGTGCCACGAACGTCGTCCATTTTGATGTAATTCACGATCACGCCGACCAGGCCGGTAATACCGCCCAGAAAGAACGAAAGTGCTTGCAGGATGTAAACGACAATCGCGAGGTTGCGTGCCGAGTCGGTGGGCGGTTGCTGGGGATCATCGTTGCGGGGAATAAATTCCGGTTTGGCCAAGGGTAGGGCTCCTGGAAATGGATTTTCTCCAGTCTAGCATAGCGGGCTTGCCCTCTCGCAAAGCCCGCTATTCCTGAACCGCTAACCTAATATTTCTTCAGCCGAATCAGCTTCCGATCACGCCACCGTCTTTGCGGGTTACGATAACAGTCGCATCCCTTGGCCTTGGATCCTTGGCATCCGGCCAATTAGCGGCTGGGTGTTGAATGTTCACAAACATGGTGGCCATGTCTGGCGTGCCGGTTACACCGGTCACCTCACAGCCGACAGGCCCCACGAAAAAGCGTTTGATCTCGCGGGTTTCGGGGTTCGCCGCCAGCATCATATTGTTTTGATATGGCGCTTCATCCCGGCCATCGGTCTGAATCCACAACCGCCCGTTGTAATCGAACCACAGACCATCCGGGCTGTTAAAAATATTGTCGTCGTTCAGGGTAACAATGGCTTCGCCATCAACCACCGTTTCGGTGCCCTGCTCACCGGCAAACACGAAAATATCCCACTCGAAACGGGTCGCCGCGTGGCTATTCTCAGCTTCCTTCCAGCGAATGATGTGACCATTGCGGTTGTTGGCAATCGGGTTGGCAGCGTCAGTCTGAGCTTCGGTGCGCTTGGAGTTATTGGTCAGGGTGAAGTAAACCTCACCCGAATTCGGATCAACGGCGCCCCACTCTGGCCGGTCCATCGGGGTAGCACCGGCGATATCGGCCGCCAAACGGGTGTTCAGCAGTACATCCGCCTGATTCTCAAATCCATCAAACGCAATGGTGCCAACAGTGGTGCCCTTGGCAGCGGTGACCTTGGCGGCAAAATCGGCATCACTCAGATCAAGCGGCAGCCATTCACCGGAGCCATCGTCGTTAAAACGCGCCACGTACAGCGTGCCTTCATCCAACAAATATCCACCTGCCGTCGCCGCGTAGTATGGCTTGGACGAGACAAACTTGTAGATATACTCGAACCGGGAATCGTCACCGGAGTAGCACACCACGGGCTGCCCTTCCTTAACCGGCGCAAAAATCACGCTTTCATGACCGAACCGCCCCAGCGCTGTACGTTTCTGAGGCGCGCTTTCCGGTGTGAACGGATCAATTTCAACCATGTAACCGAAGGTGTTGGCTTCGTTGCGGTAGTCATCGGTCGCCGTGGCTGCCTTGGGCGTTACATCAAAGCGCACATAGGCATCGGCGCCGTTATCCGCCAGTTCCCAGTCGTAACGGGAGGTGCCATCAACCCCGTGACGGACCTGTTCACGCGGACGTTCGCCCAGCGTTTTGTTCGCAAAGTAGCCGTGCCAGTTTTCTTCCGCAGCCAGGTAGGTGCCCCAAGGCGTTGGCCCCATCGAGCAATTGTTCAGAGTACCGCGAGTGCGCTCGGCCCCGGGGCTGAATTTCGTCGCCAGCTTTGGATAGCCGCGGAGTGGGCCTCGTAGTTCCATTTCCGTGCCGCCGGTAACGCGACGGTTGAACGGGCTGCCGAATACAATGTCCCAGGTGCCGCTTGTATCTTGCTTGATGTGAACCACCGACACACCATGGGCCGCTATTTCCTTACGGACTTCATCGGAAGGGCGCACGCCGCCGTTGCTGTTTGCTTCAGTAGCCCCCGAGGCATGCAACGCGGCCTGATTGATGTACTCGTGGTTCATCACCAGCAAGCCTTCGGTGGAACTGCTGCCACCTGCTTTCAGGTCAATGGGAAAAAAGTGCACGCCATCATGGTGCATACCCATTTGCTGTTCTTGTTCTGCACCGGTGTTGGTGCCATCCGGCTTGTAGGCCGGGTAAGTTCCGGTAATTGGTGTGCCCCATGGCAGGAAAGCCTCAGTGGCGTAGCCTTCGGGTACGACAACGCGGTTAGCATTGGAAACCGGCACGGCCTGAAAGCCCATGGACAGATCAGTCGCTCCATCACCACCCGCGCCAACCGGTGTGGACACTGAACCATCGTCATCACTGCCGCCACCGCAGCCCGCAAGCCCTACGCCCACAAGGCTGGCCAAGGCTGCACCAACCGAGCCCTTCAACACAGACCGGCGCTGCATGCGGGTGGTCAATACCTGATCAAATGGACGATTACCCGAGTGATTCACCACCGGCTCGTAGTCCGGGTCCAGATAATTAGGGTCTAGATCGTGCTTAGCCATACTTTCTCTCTCTTGAAGGATTGGGCCATCTGGCGTTGTCGAGAGATCAGTGTCGTTGGTCTGTGTGACAGCTTCGCATCGATTGGGTGTCAGTTCGGTTACGGTTTCGTTGCCCACAAAAAAAGCGCCCGCAGGCGCTTTTATAACAGATTGAACGATCGCCTTATTTGGCTAAATCGTCCGCTGCCTCTTCCATCGCGTCGCTGGTGTCATCAGCGGCTTCTTCCATTTTGTCACCGGCTTCCTCGAAGCCTTCCTGAATTTCACCCATGGCGCTTTCGTCTGTACCTGTTGCCTCTTCCATGCCCTCTTCTGCAGAATCCGCAGCATCATCCATCATTTCCGCAGCGTTTTCGCCCGCTTGCTCGAAATCCGCACCTTCATCGCTTTCGGAACTGCAAGCTGCAAGGCCGAGCGTCATCAGGAGCGCCAGTGCACTTAGTGTGAGCTTGTTCATAACATTTCCTTCTGTTGGTACATGACTGTAGTGTTTCTAGCGTAGAGGCCCCGCGGTTCGATCGCAATTACCGCAGAATTACTGTTTCGTTAACTCTTTACCGTCGATCAGCAGTATCCGTTCAACGCCGAGCACTTTTCCGGTGCCTAACACCAAAAAATCATGACCGGCCCGGCTTAGAATATCGTGCAACACTTCGTGCACGATCATCATCTGCCCGGACGGATCCTGATAAACAATTTCCGCCTGCTGCTTTGTTCGTATGTACTCTCGAACCCACTCCTGAGCACTCCAGGAAATAACCGCCCGCGCGGGGTTTGTAGCACTCATCTCGATATGTCCTTGTTGTTTTTATTACCCGAAGAATGGACCACCGTTCCGCTTTACGCCAATTTGCCGAACTTATCATTCCAGGCCAGATGTCGCATATATTGTTGCATTGACAGATTGTCCGACATAGATTGATTAGAACAACGAACAAGAGGGAGCGCCTGCTATGAATGCCAAAGTCCAAATATCTTCTGACACATCACACAACACCTCCGCCCGCCCGGCCGGTAAAGACTGGAAAGATCCAAAGCGTTACTTGTGGTTACTCGGCCCGGCACTGCCCGGCATTGGTGTGGCGGCACTGGGCGCGTATGCCATCGCTCCGAAAAAACTGAAAGCGTTGGCGTGGACCGGGCCAATTTTGATTCACGGCGTTATTCCCGCCCTGGACCGAGCAGTAGGCGTGGATAAAAGCAACCCGCCCGAAGAGGCCGTAAAAACTCTGGAACACGACAAGTACTACGACCGGATTGTTAAAGCGTTTATCCCCACCCAATACGTCCTGACGTTTATGGGCGCCTGGCTGGCAAGCCGAAAGAACGTGCCACTCGAAGACAAAATCGGCTTAACCCTTTCGGTGGGGGCCATCAATGGCATCGGGATCAATACCGCTCATGAGCTGGGCCATAAATCGAACAAATTAAACAAGCTGATGGCGATGGCTGCATTGGCACCAACCGGTTACACCCATTTCGTGGTTGAGCACAATTTTGGCCATCACAAGCGGGTAGCCACTCCGGAAGATCCCGCCAGCAGCAAGATGGGCGAGAGTTTCTGGAAGTTTTTACCGCGCACGGTGGTGGGGGGGCTGAAATCCGCCGTCAAGATCGAGAAGGCGCGTCTGGCCCGCAAGGGTAAGGGTTTCTGGAGCCTGGATAACGAGCTGCTACAAGGCTGGGCCATGAGCGCCGGCTTCTTTGGTGCCACCACGCTGATTTGCGGTCCGCGTGCGATTCCGTTCCTCGCCGGCCAAGCTGTTTATGGAGCCAGCTTGCTGGAAAGCGTGAATTACATTGAGCACTACGGCTTGCTGCGCCAGAAGAAAGAGAACGGCAAGTACGAGCGAACCCAGCCGGAGCATAGCTGGAACAGCAACAATATTGTGACCAATTTGTTCCTGTATCAGTTGCAGCGGCATTCTGACCATCACGCGCATCCAAGCCGGAGCTTCCAGGCATTGCGTCACTTTGAAGACGCGCCCCAGTTACCCAGCGGATACGCGTCAATGCTGTTGCCAGCGTATTTCCCGAAATGGTGGTCGGAGATGATGGATAAGCGGGTGATCGATCACTACGAGGGTGATTTGTCGAAGATTAACTGGGACCCGGATCGTAAAGCGGAGCTTATGGCCAAGTATGCGGATTACGCCGCAGAGGTAGCGGCGGCCGCCAAAGCCCCTAAATCTGACGCAGCCTAATCCTGAAGCTGGTTCCGGCAGACAACCGGAACCAGCTTTACTCTTACTTTCCTTTAAAAACAGCTTCCCGTCTTTCCAGAAACGACTGTATACCTTCTTTAACATCTTCGCTGGCCATCACGGGGCCAAGGTCGGGAAACAACCGCTGCTTAGCGGTTTCCTGCCCTTCACTAACGGCGATTTTGGACGATTTCAAACTGCCCTGAACACCCAACGGTGCGGCTTTCGCGATCTTTTCGGCAATCTCTAGAGCTTTGTTCAGCTGCTCACCGGGTTCGACCAGTTCTTGAATCAAACCCCATTGATAGGCTTGTTCAGCCGTCCATTCGTCACCGGTCAGCAAATAGCGCTGAGCATTTCCCCAGCCGATTTCTCGCTGCAGCCGAATCGTAGCGCCGCCGCAGGCGAATATGCCGCGCTGCACTTCAAGCTGGGCAAAGCGGGTACCTTTGGCCGCCACACGGATGTCGGTGTTGAGCATCATTTCCACACCGCAGGTGAAACAAATGCCTTGGGCAGCGAAGACAACCGGTTTGGTGAGAGCTTCACCCGTAATGTGAAAAGGATCCAGTTCGCCTTCGGCGGGTTCGATACCGGTGCCACCGGCAAAAACTCCCGCCCAATCATCCAGCTGCAGGCCGCTGGTGAAGTGGTCACCCTCTGCGTACATCACTGCGACGCGCAGTTCCGGGTCGTTTTGCAGCTGGTGATAGGCGGCAGCGATTTCGTGATACATGGCCCGGTTCATGGCGTTCATTTTTTCCGGGCGGTTCAGGCCGATAAGCAGGATGTGATTTTTCTTTTCAACATTAACCAGAGCCATTTCACTTTCCTTTTCTGTTTTCCTAGCCGATTGGGCCTACTCCTAAATCAGAACCAATCAGCTTTCATGTTCAAACAGGTATCATCCTGATTTCGGAGCAACACCAAGTCCTGCGCAACCGTTGGCAGTTCCCAGTGAAAGAAGTACTGGGCGGCTTGCAGTTTGCCTTGGTAGAAGTTGCGTTCGCTGTCGCTGTTGGCTGAGGCCAAGGCGTTGGCCGCCGCATTCGCCTGACGCAGCCACATCCAGGCAACCACAATGTGCCCGAACAAGTGCAAGTAGCAGCTGGCGTTGGCAAGTGTTTTGTCCACTTCTCCGCCCATTAGCGATTTACCCAGACTTTGGGTGACTTTCACCGCTTGCTGCAGGGTTTCACTCAGCGACAAAGCCCACTGCTGGCAACGGTCGGTGGTGGCTGCTTGCAGATCAGCCTGCATTTCCTGCATCAACAACTGCAGCCCATGACTTTGGTCTTGCCAGATCTTCCGGCCCAGAAGATCCAGAGCCTGGATGCCATTGGTGCCCTCGTGAATCGGGTTCAGGCGGTTGTCGCGCCAGCACTGCTCCACCGGATATTCGCGGGTATAGCCCGCACCCCCGTACACCTGAATGGCCAGATCGTTGGCTTTAGGGCCAAATTCAGAGGGCCAGGCTTTGATGACAGGCGTCAGCAGATCCAGCAGTTTTCCAGCTTCGGCACGCTTTTGCTCGTCCGGATGAGTGTGTTGTTCGTCCATCAGGCGGGCGCCGTAAAGGCACAGCGCCAAACCGCCTTCACTGTAGGCTTTCTGGGCCAGTAGCATGCGCCGAACGTCGGCGTGGTCGATGATCGGCACTTGTGGGCTTTCCGGATTCTTCTCGCTGGCTTTTCGGCCCTGCAGACGGTCTTTAGCGTATTCAAGGCTGTGCATGTAGCCTCGGTAGCCGATCACTGCCGCGCCCATGCCCACGCCAATGCGGGCTTCGTTCATCATCTGGAACATGTACTTCAGGCCTTGATGAGGTTCACCCACCAGATAGCCATGGCACGGCGCGTCATCGCCGAAGCTCAATGCGGTGGAGGTGGTGCCCCGATAGCCGAGCTTGTGAATCAGGCCGGCGAGGCTCACGCCGTTGCGTTCGCCCGGATCGCCGTTTTCGTCTACGTGGAACTTGGGGACGACAAACAGGGAGATACCTTTCACCCCGGCCGGTGCACCTTTGATTTTGGCCAGCACCATGTGAACGATGTTTTCGGTGATGCTTTGTTCGCCGCCAGAGATGTAGATTTTCGCGCCTTTGATCAGGTAGTGCCCGTCATCGGTGGGCGTGGCAGAGGTTCGTATATCAGCGAGGCTGGAACCGGCGTGCGGCTCGGTCAGGGCCATGGTGCCACTGAAGCGGCCGTTGAGCATGTTCGGCAGAATGGTGGCTTTTTGTTGGTCGTTGCCAAACACGCGGATCAGGTTGGCGGCAGCCGTGGTCAGGAAGGGGTAGCCTGCAGTGCCGGGGTTGGCGGCGGTGAAAAAGCCGTTGCAGGCGGCCATGACGGATTCTGGTAATTGCATGCCGCCGAGTTCGTAATCGTAACGTCCGGCGAGGAAGCCCGCTTCGGCGTAGGCGCCGAAGGCTTCTTTTACCTCGGGGAGCATTTCCACCTGGCCGTTGACGAATTTCGGTTCGTCTTTGTCGGCTGCGCTGTTGTGGTTGGCAAACTTTTCTTTCGCCATTTTGTCAGCGGTTTCGATAACGGCATCGAAGGTTTCTTTGCTGTGTTCGCTGAAGCGCTCGCGCTTGGTCAGGGCTTCGGTGTCCATGACTTCGTAGAGCTGGAATGCCAGGTCGCGGCGGTCGATCAGGGTGTCGGTCATTCGTTTTCTCCTGTTGATTGGCTATAGCCTCTCACAACCTCTGCGGTTGTTGAAATTGTCGTTTCTGACTTATTCTTGGTTAAAACCGCCATTACCTTACTATGCTGCCGGGAACTTCTGCGGGAGAGGGCTTCCGCAGCAGCTCCCTACTTTTGAGATGGGTGGCCTAGTTTTGTTTATCAGGGGTTATCTTTGTGAAAACGGTCACGATTATTGGTTTTAACGGGGCGCTTGCCAGCGCGATTACCGGGGTGATCGATCTGTTTCGTATGGCCGGTGTGACCTGGGCTCGGGTCCATGGGGAACAGCCACAGCCGTATTTTCGCACGCGTTTGCTGACCGAATCCGGCGAGGCCTGCCGGTGCATCAATGGGCTGACCATTGGCGCGGATGGATCATGGCAAGATGTTGCCGCGCTGGGTGAAAACGATTTGGTGATCATTCCGACCATTGGCGCGCCGATTGATCAGGTGTTGGCCGAAAATCCGGGCCTGGTCGGCTGGCTTTCACAGTTTCAATCCACCAGCGATGATCAGGTACGGATTGCCAGTAATTGCACCGGGGCTTTTTTACTCGCTGAAGCCGGGGTGCTGGATGGGCGGCAAGCGACCACTCATTGGGGGTTTAGCAGTCAGTTTCGGCAGCGATTTCCGGATGTGGATTTGCAACCGGACAGGCTGGTGACGGTGGATGGCCATGTTGCTTGTGCCGGGGGCGGGATGGCTTGGTGGGATCTTGGGGTGTATCTCGTGGAGCGGCATGCGGGTGCGCAGGTTGCCCGGGAGTTGGCGAAGGCGTTTGTGATAGACGCGGGGCGGTCGAGTCAGGCGCCCTACAGTGCGCTGCAGGCCCGGCGTTATCATTCTGACGCCACCGTTCTGAAGTTGCAGGAGTGGCTGGATTCTCATTACAGCGAACCGGTCACTCTGCCGGCTTTGGCTGCGTTGAGTGGTTTAACCGAGCGTTCGTTGATTCGCCGGTTCAAAGCGGCAACAGGTGACACCCCTACCGGCTATTTACAGGTGCTTCGCATCGAATCGGCACGGCAGCATCTGGAGAATTCGCGGTTTACGATTGAGGAGGTCACACGGTTGGTGGGCTATGAAGATGTGAGTTCTTTCAGTCGGTTATTCCGCAAGCACACGGGGCTGGCCCCCGGTGCGTACCGTTTACGGTTCGGTCGGTAATGCCTCAACGAACCGTTCTGGCGCGCGTTATGCAGCGATTTCTGTAAAAGGTTCGTTTTGGGCCATGAATGTAAGGAATCCCGACAGATGTACCAAGGGGAAGATGCCGTGAACACAATATTGAGACAGAGCCAGTCCGAGGTTTTAAGTCGTCTCTATGAGATGAAGTGCAAGCAAATCAAGCACGCTCGCGAGAAAGGAGAGCATCTGCACAGCCAGGTATTGGAAGCCGAGGCGGAGGCCATTTCGAACGCCTTGAAGTCCGTTCGTTAAGCCTGGAGCACTGAATGCTCAAGAGTGACTTCCACGGTCACTCTTGAGCTCAAAACGACCACGTCAGAGAGCAGCGGCCACTTCGGTACCTTGTCTGATCGCGCGCTTCGCATCCAGCTCTTCAGCCAGGTCCGCGCCACCAATCAAGTGCGCTTTAACGCCAGCGCCTTCAAGTTGATCGTAAAGCTCCCGGTAAGACTCCTGCCCGGCACACAAGATTACGTTATCAACCGGCAGTACTTTCTTTTCGACTTCTTTGCCGTCTTTATCCGACACAGTGATGTGCAGGCCTTCGTCGTCGATACGGTCGTAGCTGCACCCTTTCAGCATTTCTACGTCGCGATGCTTCAAGCTGCTGCGGTGTACCCAACCAGAGGTCTTGCCTAAGCCGCCTCCCACTTTGCTGGTTTTCCGCTGCATCAGGTAGATCTTGCGTGGCGTCGGAGTGGCTTCGCGCTCTGCCAGGCCACCGGGGCCGTCAAATTCCGGATGCACACCCCACTCTGCTTGCCAGTCGCTGACTTTGACTTGTTCGCCTTCGGGCTGACGCTCGAAGTCGTGGGTCAGGAACTCGCTGACGTCAAAACCGATTCCGCCCGCACCGATAACAGCCACGGTTTTTCCAACCGGTTTGTTGTGACGCAGTACATCGAGGTATCCCAGCACTTTCGGGTGATCCACACCTTCGATCTTCGGTGTTCGGGGTTTTACACCGGTGGCAATGATCACGTCATCAAAGCCCTGGGCTTTCAAAGATTCGGCATCCACCCGGGTGTTGAGTTGCAGATCAATTTCCAGCAATTCGATCTGGCGCTGGAAATAGCGAAGGGTTTCGTAAAATTCTTCTTTACCGGGAATACGCTTGGCGTAATTGAACTGACCACCGATTTTGTCGTCGGCTTCAAACAAGGTGACTTTATGACCACGCTTGGCAGCTGTTGTGGCAGCCGCCAGCCCCGCAGGCCCCGCTCCGACTACCGCAACACGGCGCACCACCGGCGCTACAGTCAGCACCAGTTCAGTTTCAAAGCAGGCACGCGGGTTCACCAGACAGGAAGCGCGCTTGGCCTGGAATACGTGGTCCAGACAAGCCTGGTTACAAGCGATGCAGGTGTTGATTTCATCACTGCGATTCTGTTCCGCTTTGCGTACAAACTCACTGTCGGCCAGCAAGGGGCGCGCCATAGACACCATATCCGCCTTACCGTCGGCAATAATCTCTTCGCCCTTTTCCGGTGTGTTGATCCGGTTGGTGGTGCACACCGGGATATCGACTTCGCCGTAGAATTTGGCGGTCACATCGGCAAATCCACCCCGTGGCACGGACGTTACGATGGTGGGTACACGGGCTTCGTGCCAGCCAATACCGGTATTGATAATGGTCGCGCCCGCTTTCTCGATGGCTTTACCCAGTGTCACGATCTGATCCCAGGTTTGGCCACCTTCCACCAGATCCAGCATCGATAAGCGATAAATGATAATGAACTCAGGCCCTACCGCTTCACGAATACGACGAACAATTTCAACCGGCAAACGCATACGGTTTTCATAAGGGCCGCCCCACTTGTCCGTGCGTTTGTTGGTGCGTTCGCACAGGAACTGGTTGATGAAGTAACCTTCGGAGCCCATCACCTCAACACCGTCGTAGCCCGCGAACTTGGCCAACTTCGCAGCGTTAACGAAATCGTTGATGTGCCGGTCAACGCCTTTGGTAGACAACGCTCGCGCTTTAAAGGGGCTGATCGGGGCCTTGGTGACCGAAGCGGAAACGATCAGTGGCTGGTAGCCATAACGACCTGCGTGCAGTAACTGAAGGCAGATTTTACCGCCCGCTTCATGCACAGCACCGGTAACGTGACGATGCAGCAAAGCCGTTGCACGATTGTTCATGGTGGAGGCAAGGGGGGCTAACTGGCCGGCGAGGTTGGGTGAAAAACCACCGGTGACCATCAAGCCCACACCGCCTTCAGCACGCTCGGCAAAATAGCGAGCCAGTTTGTGGATATTCCAGAATCGATCTTCCAGACCCGTGTGCATCGAGCCCATCAATACGCGGTTTTTGAGCTCGGTAAAACCGAGGTCAAGAGGTTTCAGAAGGTTAGGATACGGTGTGCTCATGGTTCTCTCTCAACGATTATTTTTGGGGAGTATACACTTGATTGCCATCGAACTGACTTGACCTACCCGGCTAGCCACGTATTATCGGCTTTCAAGTTTCATTGACGGAGCAAACATGACCGGAAGGTCCACCGGCCGCATCGTTTCGCCAGGATTCCTCCAGCCCGCTGACATTGTCTTGCAGCGCGGGCGTCTTCCCTATTTCCCGGATCCGCCAAATTTCGGCTAACCCCCGTGAAAACCGGTGCTTACTCGGTTTTTTTCTGTGCAGTGAGGCCGGCCGCCCACTACACTTTGAGGGGCATTTCGCCCTACATTCACGCCTGAAAACACCAAAAACGAGGTTGCGATGTCGCTCCCGCTGGTTGTCTTACTGCCCTTTTTAGGCGCGATTGCTGCTCCCCTGTTTGCTCAGGGAGGGCGTACAGCGATTGCTATAGCTTCTTCCGTGCCCGCGCTGATTGCACTTGCGGCCCTTTTTCCTCATTGGGCGACGCTGGCCGATGGCGGCGTCGTTCTGCACAGTTTCGAATGGCTGCCGGCGATCGGGATTTCGTTCTCGTTCCGCCTCGACGGCCTGGCGCTGATGTTTGCGCTGCTGATCCTGATCATCGGGCTGCTGATCATCATTTATGCCCACTACTATCTGAAAGCCAGCGAAAACGTCAGAAAATTCTACTCGCTGCTGCTGTGCTTCAAGGGTTCTATGCTGGGCATAGTGTTGTCTGGCAACCTGCTGTTGATGCTGATTTTCTGGGAAGTCACCAGCCTGACCTCGTTCCTGCTGATCAGTTACTGGACCCATAAACAAGATGCCCGCCGGGGTGCCCGAATGGCGCTGGCCGTGACCGGTGGTGGCGGTCTGGCGTTGCTTGCAGGCATTCTGATCATCGGTAACATCGTCGGCAGTTTCGAACTGGATGATGTACTGACCGCGGGCGACCTGATTAAAGCCCACGCAATGTATCCCGTGGCTTTGGTACTGGTGCTACTGGGTGCTTTCACCAAGTCTGCACAGTTCCCGTTCCATTTCTGGCTACCTCATGCCATGCAGGCGCCCACGCCGGTATCTGCGTACCTGCACTCGGCCACCATGGTTAAGGCGGGCATTTTCCTGATGGCGCGGTTGTACCCGGCGCTTGCCGGCACCGAGCTGTGGTTCTATCTGGTCAGCTTCACCGGCATGGCAACGCTGCTGATTGGTGCCTATACCGCGATGTTCAAGCACGACCTGAAAGGTCTTCTGGCGCACTCTACAGTCAGCCATCTTGGCTTAATCACGTTGCTGTTCGGCATGGGCACCAAGCTGGCGGCGGTTGCAGCGCTGTTTCACGTGATCAACCACGCCACCTTTAAGGCCTCGCTGTTTATGGCGGCCGGAATTATCGACCATGAAACCGGCACCCGGGACATGCGCCGAATCAACGGCCTGTGGCGCTACATGCCTCACACGGCCACCCTTGCGATGGTGGCTGCATCGTCGATGGCAGGCGTTCCTTTGCTGAACGGTTTCCTGAGTAAAGAGATGTTCTTTGCCGAATCGCTGGCACTGAACCTGCCCGGTTTCTGGGCGTGGTTGCCGCCCATCGTTGCAACGCTGGCGGGTATCTTTGCGGTTGCCTATTCCGCCCGCTTTATTCATGACGTGTTCTTCAACGGTAAGCCGGTGAACCTGCCAATTTACCCTCCGCATGAGCCACCGCGCTACATGAAATTCCCGGTCGAAATCCTGGTCTTTGCCTGCATCATGGTGGGCATGTTCCCGGCTATTTCGGTTGGTCCGCTGCTGTTTTCTGCGGCTCAGGCGACCCTGGGTGGCGCGGTACCGGATTACCAGCTGGCCGTGATGCACGGCATTAACCTGCCGTTGATGATGAGTGTTGCGGCCTTTGTGGGTGGTTTGCTGATGTACAGCCAGCGCCAACGCTTCTTCGATTTCCATGCGCGCTTCAAGGAAATTGACGAGAAAGCCGTTTTCGAAGCGGTGTTGATGCGCGTCGAAAAGTTCACCCACGACCTGACCGCACGTATCGAAAACGGCTCACTGCAACGCTACGCCATGCTCATGGTGGTGAGTGTCATCGCGGTATCGATCGTGCCAATCATGGATCTGGGCATCTTTGTCGGTAGCGAGGGTTTATCACCCATTGACTGGCCTACCGCACTTGGCGCCGGGTTCCTGATTGTGTCGGCTCTGGCCACGGCGTTCGTTCATCGTGAACGATTCACTGCCTTGGTACTGCTCAGCGTGGTCGGTTTGATGGTTGCGATGGCGTTTGCCCGTTTCTCCGCGCCCGACCTGGCCATGACACAACTGTCGGTGGAAGTGGTCACCATGGTGCTGCTGATGCTGGCACTCTATTACATGCCGTCGTGGACACCCGTTGAAACATCGAAAGCACGTCGGGTCCGGGATATCGTACTAGCCTTGCTGGCGGGCACCGGCATGACACTGGTCACCTTGGCCATGCTGACTCAGCCGTTTACCTCCATCTCCGAGTTCTTCCTTGAGAACAGCAAGCCCGGCGGTGGCGGCACCAACGTAGTGAACGTGATTCTGGTCGATTTCCGGGGCTTCGATACCCTGGGCGAAATCACTGTCTTGGCGATTGCAGCTATGGGCATATACGCGATGCTCAAGAATACCGCGCTGACACCCCCTCCGGGTGATGGTCAGGGCCATACATGGACTCGTGATGCCTATCCGCTGATGCTCAAGCAGGTCGCTCGGCCGATGTTGCCGATGGCACTGATGGTGTCGGCCTACATCTTCCTGAGAGGCCACAACATGCCCGGCGGTGGCTTCATCGCCGGCCTGATCACCTCGGTGGCTTTGGTTCTCCAGTACGTTGCCAATGGCATGATCTGGACTCAGGACCGGGTGGGTATCAAATACCACAACGTGATCGGCCTTGGTTTGTTGTTCGCCACCATTGCCGGCGCAGGCAGTCTGGCCTTCAGCTATCCGTTCCTGACCTCCACCTTCGGGTACATCACCTGGCCGGTGGTCGGTAAGTTCGAAGTCGCCTCGGCACTGATATTCGATCTGGGCGTTTACCTGGCGGTCATCGGCGCGACCTTGCTGATACTGGTCAGTATCGGCCGCATGTCGCCGCACTCAGCCATCAAGAGCCCGCGGAGGAAGTCGTAATGGAACTTTTGTTTGCTTTGGTTATCGGTACGCTCACCGCATCAGGCGTTTACCTGTTATTGCGGGCTCGTACCTTCCCGGTTGTTATGGGGCTGACGCTGTTGTCCTACGGGGTCAATCTGTTCCTGTTTGCCTCCGGTCGGCTGAGTACTGCGCAACAGCCCATTCTGGGTACGGCGGAAAATTATTCTGACCCTTTGCCTCAGGCGCTGGTGCTAACCGCGATTGTTATCGGCTTCGCCATGACCGCCTTCGTAGTGGTGTTGTCGTTGCGTAATCTGGCCGACAACGAAGACGATCATGTAGACGGCTGCCCGCCGGCACATCCTGCCAACAGCAAGCAGGAACAGGAGGAAACCGGCAAATGAATCACTGGCTCATTGCTCCCATCGCCATCCCTTTACTAGGCGGCATACTGCAGACCTTTATGGGCTATGCGCCCATCAGCCTGCGGCGAACGCTGGCCATTACCACCAGCGTGCTGGTCTTGGTTGCTTCGATCGTTCTGGTGGGTCTGGCTGACGACGGCAGCTACCGGGTATACGCGTTCGGCAACTGGCAACCGCCCTTTGGCATTGTACTGGTGCTCGACCGCCTCGCTGCGCTCATGCTGGTGCTGACATCGGTACTGGCTGTCTTTGCTCACATATTCTCGATTGGCGGAGCAGACGAAGGTAACCGGCAGTTCCACACGCTGTTCCTGTTCCAGATTATGGGTCTGAACATTGCGTTCCTGACCGGCGACTTGTTCAACCTGTTTGTGGCCTTTGAAGTGCTGCTGATTGCGTCCTACAGCCTGTTAATGCATGGCGGCGGCACCATTCGAACTGTGCCCGGGCTGCACTATGTGGCCTTGAACCTTGTCGGTTCAGCCATCTTCCTGATTGCCGTGGGCATGATCTACAGCGTCACCGGCACCCTGAACATGGCGGATCTGGCGGTCAAAATCCCGCAGGTATCCGGTGAAAATCTGGCATTGGTGAAAGCCGGCGCCATGCTGTTGCTGGTGGTGTTCGGCCTTAAAGCCGCCATTCTGCCGCTGTGCTTCTGGCTACCGAAAGCCTACGCCAAAGCCACCGCGCCAGTGGCAGCGTTGTTTGCGATCATGACCAAGGTTGGTGTTTACGCCATTATCCGGGTGTATGTTCTGATCTTCGGTGAAGGCGCGGGCGAGCTGGCCTCTGTTGGCATGGACTGGCTGTTCCCGTTGGCGTTGATTACGCTGTCGATGGGCGTTATCGGTGCTTTGGGCGCGAACAACCTGAAAACGCTCATTGCCTGGCAAGTTATCATTTCGGTAGGCACCCTGCTCGCGCCGGTTGCGCTCGGTTCCGAAGCAGGTGTTTCGGCGGCCTTGTTCTATCTGCTCAGCACCACCTGGACGGTGGCAGGCCTGTTCCTGGTGGCCGAACTGGTGGCTATCCAAAGAGGCAGCGCGGGCGACCGCATTGTCACAGCGCCCAAGATGCCACACCGGACGTTTATCAGCGTGCTTTTCATGATTGGCGCAGTTTCTGCCGCCGGTTTACCGCCATTGAGCGGCTTTTTCGGAAAAGTCCTGATTCTCAAATCAGCCGAACCCGGCCCGCAAATGGCGTGGCTCTGGTCGGTACTGCTGGTGGGCAGTTTCTTTACGCTGATCGCCTACAGTCGCGCGGGAAGCATTTTGTTCTGGCGCACTATTGATGGGCACATCAAGCCGCCAGAGCCGATGAAAAACGTCGTCTCGGTATCAACCGGGGCATTGATCGGGCTGACGGTACTGATCGTGGCCTTTGCGGGCCCCATTAATGAATACACCGTGGCCACTGCGGCGCAACTGTTCGATACCTCCGCTTATACTCAGATTCTCGAAACGCCCATGTTTGGGGGGAAAAACTGATGTTCGATCGTTTGAATTTCCCGCAACCCTGGTTAAGCCTGGTGCTGTTCAGCACCTGGCAGTTCCTGAGTGACGGCATTTCCGGAGCAAGTGTGGTAATGGGTCTGTTGCTGGCCTGGATCATCCCGCAAATTACGCATGGCTTCTGGCCGGAAAGGCCGGCTTTCGTGAAGGTATGGCGAATGCCTATGTTCGTTCTGGTGGTGCTCTGGGATATTCTGGTTGCCAGCTTTGAAGTGGCAATCCTGATTCTAAACCCCAGGCAACCCAAGCCGGTGTTCGTAAACTATCCTCTTCAGCTGGAACACCCGCTGGCCATTTCGTTACTGGCCAGTACCATTTCACTGACCCCGGGCACAGTGAGTGCCGACGTCAGCGATGACAACAAGACGCTACTGATCCATGCTTTGGATGCAGAAAGCGAGCAAGAGGTCATCGATGCCATCCACAAACGATATGAGAAGCCGTTGATGGAGATGTTCCGATGATGACAACTGCACTCTACATAACCATCGCCATGGTCATGCTCGCGGCATTACTGAACGTGTATCGCCTGATCAAAGGCCCGGACGCACCTGACAGAGTTCTGGCGCTGGACACGCTGTACATCAACGCCATCGCCATGATCATTCTGCTGGGCATTACCATCAACTCACGCATGTACCTCGAGTCAGGCCTGCTAATCGCCGTTATGGGCTTCGTCAGCACCGTCGCCATGGCGAAATACCTGAAGCGCGGCAGCGTTATCGAATAATCGGGCCGAAGGAGGCATTCCATGAGTCCAATTACTGAGTACATTGTTTCGGCTCTGCTCATTGTAGGCGGCGCATTCACCTTGGTCGGTGCCATTGGGTTGGCGCGACTGCCCGATTTCTTCACCCGCTTGCATGGCCCCACGAAAGCAACCACAGTAGGTGTCGGCGCAATCATGCTTAGCTCGGTGATCTATTTCAGCAGCCACGGCTTTGGTATTTCAGAAATACTGATCACCGTATTTCTGTTCATGACAGCACCGGTGAGCGCCAACATGCTGGCGAAAGCCGCCATGCATATGGGCGTAAAATCTATGAAAGGCACCCAAGGCAATCCCTGGGAGCAATAACGAAAACAAGAGACACGAGGTATTCACAAATGGCCAAAACAAAAATTCTTCAGCCAGCAGATAATGCCTACCAGTACCAGCTTCTGATCAAGCGGCTGTTGATGTCCGGGCCCCGATATAACCCCGATCAGGAAATCGTCTACGCCAATCGCAGCAAGTACACCTACAGCGATCTGGTGGAACGGGTGAATCGTCTGGCAAACGCGCTCACAGATGCCGGTGTGAAAGCCGGGGATACCGTTGCGGTGATGGACTGGGACACGCCCCGTTACCTGGAATGCTTCTTCGCCATTCCGATGATCGGCGCCATCCTGCACACCGTGAACGTTCGGCTGTCACCGGAACAGATCGTTTACACCATGAACCACGCTGAAGACGACGTGGTGCTGGTACACGATGATTTCATGCCAATCATTGAAAACGTCAAAGACGACATCCAAACGGTCAAAACCTGGATTCAGCTGACTGACAACGATTCCGCCGCGGATACCTCGATCAACACACTGGGCGAATACGAAGCCTTACTGGGCAAAGCAGACAACCAATTCGATTTCCCGGATTTCGACGAAAACAGCGTCGCCACCACCTTTTACACCACAGGTACAACCGGCAACCCTAAAGGGGTTTTCTTCAGCCACAGGCAACTGGTTCTGCACACGCTCGCGATGACCGACACCCTGTCGGCCTATGACGAGATGCCCTTCCTGCGCTCATCTTCCGTCTATATGCCGGTAACACCCATGTTCCACGTGCATGCGTGGGGCGTGCCCTATGCCGCCACACTGCTGGGCATCAAACAGGTTTACCCGGGCCGTTACGAGCCCGAGTTGCTGGTGGATTTGATCAAAACTCACAAAGTAACCACATCCCATTGCGTGCCCACCGTTATGCAAATGATGATGGGCACGGAATCGATCAAAACCGCAGATCTGAGCAACTGGCATGTTCTGATTGGCGGCAGCGCGCTGACTAAAGGCTTGTGTGATGCCGCCGCCAAACTCGGCATAAAAATGTACACTGGCTACGGCATGTCGGAAACCTGCCCGCTGTTGAGTGCCACCTACCTCAAGCCGGAAGATCTGGAATTGCCGCTGGAAGAGCAAACCCACATCCGAGTGAAAACCGGCATTGCGGTGCCCATGGTGGAGCTGGAAATAGTGGACCCGAGTGGCAAGCCGGTTGCCCACGATGGAGAAGCCAAAGGTGAAGTGGTAGCCCGGGCACCTTGGCTGACCCAGAACTACTTCAAAGAGCCCCAGAAAGGCGAAGACCTCTGGCAAGGCGGCTGGCTGCACACCGGCGATGTGGCATCGATGGAGCCGAATAACACGCTCACCATCAAAGACCGCATTAAAGATGTGATCAAAACCGGCGGCGAGTGGTTGTCGTCTCTGGATCTGGAAAACCTGATCAGCCAGCACCCGGCGGTTGCCGGAGCCGCCGTTGTCGGCGTACCAGACGAAAAATGGGGCGAGCGGCCTTATGCTTTGGTCACGCTAAAACCCGACGAAAACGTTGGCCTGGAAGACATTCAGCAACATCTTCAGCAGTTTGTAGAGAGCGGCGAAATCAACAAATGGGCGATTCCCAGCCAGATTGATTTCGTGGAAGACATCCCGAAAACCAGCGTTGGCAAGATCAACAAGAAACTGATTCGGGATCAGCTGGCAGACTAACCTGCCAGCCCGCTGAAGGCGAAGTCCACTTCGGGCTTTCGCCCGCCGACGATGTCAGCAAGCGCCGCGGCGGAACCACAGGAGTGGGTCCAACCCAAAGTGCCGTGCCCGGTATTCAGGTACAGATTGCTGAACGGGCTTTTACCAATGTAAGGCACATTGGACGGCGTTGTTGGCCGAAGCCCGGTCCAGAAGGCTGCTTGTTCCCAGTGTGCGGCTTCTGGCATAAGCTCCGCTGCCCGGCGCACGATTGCCCGGCAGCGGGTGGCGTTCAGATTCCGGCTGTACCCACCCAACTCGGCGGTACCGGCCACCCGAATACGGTCGCCCAGTCTGGAATAAACCAGTTTAAATTCATCGTCCGTCAAACTGACCTGAAATGCAGCTTCGTCATTCTTAACCGGAACCGTGATGGAATACCCTTTGGCCGGATAAATATTCAAAAACAGGCCGAGTGGCCGGGCAAGCACCGCACTGAAACTCCCCAGACTCAGCACATAGCTGTCGGCCCGAAGCGTGTGATGTTTGCCTTCGCTCAAAGCTTGCACCCCAAGAATCCGATTACCGACTTTCTCGAACCCCAACACCTCGGTGCCATAAAGAAACTCGACACCCGCTTCCCGACAACGCTCGGCCAGTGCTTGGGTAAACTTTCGGGCATCACCGCTTTCATCTTCGGACGTGTAAGTGGCACCTGCGATCCGATGGTGGATGGGCTTCAGGGCCGGTTCCAGCTCCACCGCCCTGCCGGCATCTACCACCTGCCGGTCACAGCCCAGTTCCCGCATGATGCGCGCAGGCTCTAGCGCCGCCTCGAATTCTTTGGGGTTGGTATAGAAGTGGAGAATGCCTTTTTCGAGCTGATCGTAGTCGAGCTCGATCTCTTTTCGTAAGGCCTGAAGCTGACCCCGGCTGTAAGTACCGAGGTTCACCATCTGGCGAATATTATGAGCTGCTCTCGCCGAAGTGCACTGTCCCAGAAACGAAAGCGCCCAGCGCCATTGGTAGGGATCCAGCCCCGGCCGATACAACAAGGGGGCCTCCGGTTGCGACAGCCATTTCAGTATTTTCAGTGGCGCGGCCGGGTTAGCCCAAGGCTCCGCGTGGGACACGGAAATCTGGCCGCCATTCGCATAGCTGGTTTCCAGCCCGGATTGAGGTTGACGATCGACCACCGTAACCTGGTGCCCCTGCGCCTGAAGAAACCAGGCCGTAGTAACTCCCACGACCCCAGCGCCCAGTACCAGAAGGTGCATACCTCTTGTTCCTTACCAATCGAATTAAATAAAACCTCAGCCGCCGGACCGCTTCACGGTCCACCCTTTCTGCTCAAGCAACGGCACCAACAGATCCCGATGATCGCCCTGGATCTCCACCACGCCGTCTTTTACTGTACCACCTGTGCCGCATTTTGCTTTTAGCACTTTGGCGTAGTCTTTCAACGCTTTGCTATCAAGGGGGATGCCGGTAATCAGGGTCACGCCCTTGCCTTTCCTACCTTTGGTTTCCCGGCTCACGCGCACAACGCCATCGCCTTCGGGCTGCTGCGGCTCTCCGCATGAACATTCGTAAACCGGGTTACGGCAGCCCGGACACATGCGGCCTTGTTCGGTGGAAAAGACCAGGCCGCCTTCCCGCTTTTTCATACCCATCAACAAAATCCTGTCGGTTACTCAGTTTAAGCCGGGAGGGTATTTCGAAAACATTTCCGCGACAACCTCATCAATCAGCTTGCGCCGGGTTTCCGGAGACTGGTTTTCGTTCAAGTACCGGCGACTGGCTGCTCGCCAGACCACTTCCTCGCTTTCCTGATCGACCAGCTCTACCACTAACTTACCCTCGGTGACTTCACGAACCGGTGGCGGTGCCGACAAGGCCCAGCCAAAGTTGCCGCGACCAAACCCGAAGCCCAGACCTAAACCGCTCTGTTCCAGCCGCTCCTCAGACACAATTTGCCAGCTAACAAGCAGATCGGCGTTATCTTTCGCCACTTTTTTCATGGCCTTACGGTTGAGTTCACGCTCGACTGCACTGCGAACCCGGGCATCGTCAAGAGAGGCAAAGCCGGACCCTTGATCCATCGGCGCGTAGGCCCAACTGCTGTAATTTCCGAACACCGCTGAGGTGTTGTAGTCCGTCACGACGTTGCTGGCACAACCGGCCATTAAGATCGCCACAGCCGCCATCATAAGAACTCGCATAGATGTTCTCCTGCATTGGAGTTATCTGTCACATTATACCCGCTGCACCTGTCGTTCCACCCGTCAGATTGATCAGGTTTCAAAACGGTAATCCAGTTTCTGGGATTCACAAAACGCCGCCAGTTCATGTTGCCGAACTTCGGGAACGGAAACCAATGCCCGAACTTTGGCACTGTATTCAATCGATTCGATCGTACCTTCGTGCCCGTCACACCAATGCCGCAGCGGCTGTTCATCGGCAAAATCCAACTCAATTTGGGCCTGCACCCGGGTTTGCTGAACCACCCGGCCGACTTCCGACAACACGCTCTCGGCTGCGCCGGCATACGCGCGCACCAAGCCACCCGCGCCCAGCTTAATGCCACCGAAATAGCGCACCACAATCACCAGCACATCGCCCATATCTTTGTGCTGAATCACGTTTAAAATCGGCTTGCCCGCCGTGCCGGACGGTTCGCCATCGTCGTTCATGGCGGCTTCTGCGGCCGAGCCTGGGCGACCAATCTGATAGCCCCAACATACATGACGGGCATCCGGGTAATCCCGGTGCGCCTCGGCGACCCGCTCGCGCACCTCGTCTCGGCTGCCGACCGGGTACACCCGGGCGATAAAACGGCTTTTCTTCACTTCCGTTTCCCGCTCAAGGTATCCTGACGGAACCGGGTAATCTTTACTCATGAGGCAACCTATGACATCCAGCGACAATGAAAACAGAACTCCCGGCACAGCCGGCCCGGCAAAACTCCGAAAAGCCGGCTGCGGCATCCGGTTTGAAGAAGACGAGTTGCAGGAAGGCATCGATTTCTCGAACGCCACTCGCCTGAAACCTGTTGACGACGAAGCCGAACACGCGCCATCAAACAACGCCCGTTCAATCCTCGAAGAAAACCGGTAACCGAACAGTCACCTGAAGACCGCCCGCCTCACGATTGCGGGCTTCAACGGTGCCATCGTGGGCCCGAATGATATCCCGGGCAATGGAAAGTCCCAAACCCCAGCCTTTTCCGCCACGAGATTCGTCGGCCCGGAAGAACGGTTCGAACAACTGGTTGAGCATATCGGATGGCGCTCCGGGGCCCTCATCGGCAACCGACACTTCGACCTGATCCTTCGTTATCGACAGCTCAACATCAACCGATTGGCCCGGCGGTGTATGGTCCAGCGCATTTTGCAGAACATTGTCGAATGCCCGCTGCAGCAACCCCGAATCGCCCAAAATGAAAATCGCGGCCACGTCATCGCTTGCAACCAATTTGCAATCTACCCCTTGCTGCTCGGCATAATCACTGGCATCGCCCAATACCCGATTGATCAGCGCCAAGGGTTTGACCGGTTGCTGCTCGAACGCACGGCCATTTTCAGATACCCGATATAGGGTCAGAATCTGGCCGGTCATGGTTTCAAGCCGCTCATTCTGCCGCAGAATACTTTCCATAAGTGCCGGATCAGCACCTTCGTCACTGGCCAGTTCAATCGCTATTCGCTGCCGCGCCAGTGGGGTTCTCAGGTCGTGGGATATATCTCTGAGCAAACGGTTATGACGATCCAGCAGTTGGCACAAACGATCGGTCATGGCGTTAAACGCAGAGGCCAACTGGCCAACCTCGTCGCGACGACGGGCAATAGCATCGGCTACACGCAATTGGGTATCGCCTTTTGCGATCGAACGAGCCGTTCCTTCCATATGTTTGAGTGGTCGGGAGACAAACCGGGCAACCAACCAGCAAGCCAGCGAGATCACAACAAACGCCAGAATCAGCTCAAACATCCGGAACATACCGGGATGCAACCAGCCTTCAGCGCCCCTGCGGGGCCAGGCAATTAATTGATACCCGCCGCCCCAATCCAATACCGCGGGTTTACTCAGGTGCCAGTTTGACTGCATGCGCTCGCGCACCATGCGCGGCAAACGGTGGTGGCCCTGGCCCGGTTCAATCAGCATCAAATGAAGTTGCAGCCGCTCACCTTCCATCCGCAAAAATCGCCGAGCCTCGGCCCGGCCCAGCTGCTCTCGCAGGTTTACGGCTTCGCTGGCGATGTCCTGCAAGCCGGCCTGGCGAACGATGGCCTGACGTTCCCGATCCAGCAAAACGCGGGTGGCAAGTTGGCTGGCCACAACCGTTACCGCCATCGCCAGCCAGATCGACAGGAAAATGCGCCAGAATAAGGGAAACCTGAAACGCGTCATTGCGTCGGCACCCGATAGCTGTATCCAAGGCCTCGCACCGTTTCAATTCTCGGCGGGTCGTCATTGCCAAGCTTTTTTCGCAAGTTGCTGATGTGCATATCTAACGTTCGGTCGTAGGCTTCGAGCCTGCGGCCCAACGCCCATTGCATTAAATCGGTTTTACGCACCACACTGCCGGCATGGGCAAGCAACACCTGCAACACCTCGTATTCGGTCGCGGTCAGCTCAAGAGGCTTACCGTGCTGATAGATACGGCGCTGGCCAGGCTCCACCCGAAGATCTCCGTATACCCGGCTGGCATCCACATGGGCCTGCTGATCCCAGGCAATCCTGCGCAACAGTGCCTGCAAGCGAGCCACCAGCTCACGCGGGTTACAGGGTTTGGGAATATAATCGTCTGCACCAACTTCAAACCCGACAATCCGGTCGGTTTCGTCACCCCGGGCGGTCAGCAAAATAACCGGTAAACGGGTTTTGCCCCGCAGCTCACGCAGCACATCCAGGCCATTGATATCGGGTAGCATGATATCCAGAACCACGATGTCACAATCCTGCCCCAACGCCAGCGACAAACCATCACGACCGTTGGCCGCCTCACGAACGCTGAAGCCTTGCGTTGCCAGATAGCGCGACAGCAATTGCCTCAATTCATCGTCGTCTTCAACCAGCAATACCCGATTTTGCATCTCTGCTCCTCAATCGTTATCTGCAGCCAGTCTAGCACGGCGCTTCAGCTCCCCTGCCGCATAGCTATTTCTCTTTACCCAACCTTTACACAAGCCTGACGCTCGCTGACGTTTCAAGGGCGTAACATGGGTTCCGTAGACAGTCCAAACACGAAAAAGGAACACATCATGAAAGTACATACTTCTGTAATGACCGCCGGCGTTCTGATGGCTGGCCTGTTTGCAGCCAGCCCTACTGCGTTTGCCCATGATCACAAAGGCATGGACCACCACGAAGGCAAACACAACAAGAAAGAGATGTGCGAAGACTTCCGCGAAGGCAAAGGTAAATTCAGCAAAGAACACCGCGAAGAGCGCCAGCAAAAGATGCAGGAACATCGTGCCGAAATGGCCGACCGCCTGATGCTCACTGACGAGCAGCGGGTGATCTGGAGCGAGATCCACGATGAGCGTCAGGAAAAACACCAAAAGCGCATGGAAAAATGGCAGAAGAAAATGGAAAAGCGCTGCGACGACATGAAATAGTGATCAACCCTCGGGTTCTGTCGTATGGTATGGCCTTGGTTTCACAGAGCTCATTATCATCATGGCAACACCCGAGATCACGGTAACCACCTGCGCCAGCATCGCCGACATTCCGCAAACGGAGTGGCGGCGGCTGGCCGGTTGTCACAATCCGTTTCTTCGCTACGAATTCTTTCAGGCGCTGGAGGCTTCCGGCTGCACATCCCCGGAAACCGGCTGGACGCCCAGCCATTTGGTTTTTCGCCGTAATGGTCAGATTTGTGGTGTGGCTCCGGCTTATCTGAAAAGCCATTCGATGGGTGAGTACGTGTTCGACTGGGGCTGGGCAGACGCCTACCAACGCCACGGCCTGCCCTACTACCCGAAGCTGCTGATTGCCATCCCTTTTACGCCTTCACAAGGCCCGCGTTTGTTGTTGGATGACTCGGCCAGGGCACAGCTAACACCCACACCGCTGGATAATCTGCTCACCAACCTGACGGAACGGCTTGGCGCCCACTCCTGGCACCTGCTCTTCCCCAACGCAGCCGACCAACGTTTGCTTAGCCACGATCAGGAACTCCACCGCATTGGCTGCCAGTTTCATTGGCACAACCGCGACTATCAGTGTTTCGACGATTTTCTGGCTGAACTCACCTCCCGTAAACGCAAATCCATCCGCAAAGAACGGCGACAGGTAGCCGAGCAAGGAATCGGCTTTCAGCATTTCCACGGGCGGGATATTTCAGACCGGGTACTGTCGGCGTTTTACGTGTTCTATCAAGCCACATATCTGAAACGCGGCCAGCGGCCCTATCTCAACAAAGTCTTTTTCGAACACCTTCGGGAAAACCTGCCCGAACACCTGCACCTGATCATGGCCCTACGCGACGGCGAAATGATTGCCGGCGCGCTGTTTCTGGCGAGCGAGTCAACGCTCTATGGCCGCTACTGGGGGTGTCTGGACGAATACAACCACCTGCACTTTGAAACCTGCTACTACCAGGGCATTGAGCTTGCGCTCGAACTGGGCCTTCAGCATTTCGATGCCGGTGCTCAAGGGGAGCACAAACTGGTACGCGGGTTTGAGCCGGTGATCACCCACTCCTGGCATGGCATTCTTCACCCGGGCTTCAGGGATGCCGTTGCCGATTTCACCCGGGAAGAAGCAGTGCGGGTAAAGGGCTACTTTAACGATGCCCATACCGTGTTGCCCTATCGGCAACAGAATCAGGATTAGGCTCTATACTGAAAGCTTGAAACGGGAATTCGACGGAGGTCGAACGCCATGGACGCAGGTCAACTCTGGACCATGCTGCCGCCGCACAACCTGTCGCTTCTGATCGCAGCAGGCGCTTCGCTGCTAGCCTTGGTTGCCATTTTAATACTGCTTAACAACCGCAGACGCAGCCAGCATCAAATCAGTGCTCTGAAGGAGCGAATTGATAGTCTCTGGCGTGAAGTAGACGAGATGCGAGTGATGGATTTCAATCAGCCACTGGGCACCAAAGCGTCCGATCAGGGACTCGCTCTGGACCAGGAACGCTACCGTACCGAAAAGACCGCCTATGACACCATCTGGCCCAAAGTATGGCAACTTCACGACCGGCTGGGCGTTTTCTTGCGCGCTGTTGAAGCAGGAGAAGCGGCTAACGAACTGCGTCTTGAGGCACGCCAGGCGGCCATTGAGGCCCGAAGTAACTTGAACCAGAACCGCCCGTTTTGCAGCGAAACGGTTGAGAATCTGGCATCACGATTGATAGACACAGAAATCAAAGCCCATCTGGCCGCTTGCCAGCATCTGGACCAGAAAAAAGAAGTCGCCAACGCCCCCAGCACACACGATCTGCGCGTGCTTCAGGACAAATGCCACACACTGCACGACGGCGAAGCCCGGGACCTGCTGAACCAGCTGGCCTCAACCATTCGCCATCGAACCCTGAGAAACGTATAGCCGTCAGCTACAAAAGCCGTTAACCGAAATAGCGCACCAAAGCCGCGGCCACCAGGCCCACCGATATCGCCGGCAGCGGCTTACGAATCGCCAGCATTGTAATCGCAGTAGCTACCAGTGCCGCCAAAGCCCCGGCATCACCCGCCACGGCCATAGGCACGATAATGGCAATCAAAACGGAGCTGGCCATGGCGTTGATAAAGCTTTCAACCCGCGGGCTGATTTTCACAAACGACATGGCGAACACGCCGCCAAAACGGGTGATCAAGGTGACCAACGTCATGAGCACAATCAGTACCAGAACGCCGACGGGTGTGGTTTCAATGGTCATGACCGGCTCCCTCTTGCTCTGAATTACCGGCAACGCGCGGTTCCAGCCAGAACAGCCCCACCGCGCCGCCCGCCAATGCGCCAACCACCACGTGCATGTTGGCCGGCAGCCACTTCCAGGCCGCAAGAGACGTTACTCCCGCCACCAGCCATACCACCATAACTCTCGGCGTGGCTTTACCGCCCAACACCATCGACAACAGGAAGCAGCCCAGCACCATGTCAAGGCCAAAGGCTTTCGGATTCTGCAGCAGACCGCTGAAATAGGCACCGAAAGCCGTCCCCAACACCCACGCCAGCCACAGCACCACGCCACCGCCGAGAATGACCTCCAGATTGCGCCGGCCGTTCTGGTAATCCTGTGCCGAAACCGCCCAATTGGCGTCGGTCAGGAACAACAACAGGCCATACCGGCGCGCCGGCGAGACATCTTTCAACATGGGATACAGAGAGGCCCCCATCAGCAGGTGGCGAGCGTTTATGGCAAACACCACAACCAACATGGGAATGACGGAGACTTCGGTGCCCCATAAATCTAGCGCACCAAACTGGGAAGCCCCGGCAAACACCGTGAAGCTCATCAGAATGGACTGAAACGGAGACAAGCCGGATTGAGTCGCTGCTAATCCGAACGCAGCACCAAAGGCAACAACGAACAGAGATATCGGCAGCAAGCGGAAAAATTCAGCGCGCACCTTGTGCGGCTGAAATTGGTAAGAATAAGTATGAGCAGACATCGAAGGAAATTAAGCTTAATCCCGCAAAACACGAATAGGTAAAAACCACTAAGCCAAATTATTTTCTGCCGCCACCTCAGCCAGTTAAATGCAAAACTCACACTTCAGGCAGCCGCATGCATCCTCACGCCTGTTGACGTACACGTAAACTTACTCTAGTTTGTTTTTCGTCCAGTCCCAAAAGGACAACCCGGGTAATCCACCGGGTAGGACCGATGAAATCTAACATCCGGCCAAAAGCCGGGATTACAAAAACAAGACATTACCTACCGCCGCGATCCGGCCAGGTAGTAGAGGATTTCAACATGTCAGATCTTTCACGCTCCCCCACGGGGCTGCGTCCCGTCAGCCTTGACGATGTCTGGAAAAAAGATACCGGTTCGGTCTACATGAACGGTAGCCAGGCTCTGGCGAGACTCCCCCTGCTCCAAGCCCAACTCGACCGTAACAGCGATCTGAATACCGCCGGTTTTATCTCCGGTTATCGCGGATCTCCTCTTGGCGGTTTCGACAAGGTTTTGTGGAAAGCCCGGGACCACCTCAAAGAACGCAACATTCATTTCCTGCCCGGAGTAAACGAAGACCTGGGTGCCACCGCTGTCTGGGGCAGCCAGCAGGTCAATATCTTCGAAGGCGCCCGTTACGATGGTGTATTTGCGCTCTGGTACGGTAAAGGTCCGGGCGTTGATCGCACCGGCGATGTGTTCAAGCACGGCAACGCCGCGGGTACTTCTCGATTCGGCGGAGTATTGGCGGTGGCTGGCGACGATCACGCCTGCAAATCGTCCACCCTGCCCCATCAAAGTGATTACGCGTTTCTCGATGCCGGCATGCCGGTTCTGAACCCCGCCGGCATTCAGGACATTCTTGACCTCGGCCTTTACGGCTGGGCCATGTCGCGGTTCAGTGGCTGCTGGGTAGGTTTCAAAGCCCTGGCCGAGAACATGGATTCGTCCATTTCCGCCAATCTGGATCTCAGCCGGATCAACATCCGGACACCCACACACTTCCCTTTACCGGAAGGCGGCCTGAACTCCCGCTGGCCCGACAAGCCCATGGAACAGGAAGAGCGCCTGCACCGATACAAGCTGGAAGCGGCAAAAGCCTTTTGCCGAGCCAACCGGCTGGACCACACCGTACTTGAGGCCAAACAGCCGCGACTGGGCATTGTGACCACCGGCAAAGCCTATCTCGACGTTATTCAGGCGTTAGCCGACCTCGGCCTGGGCGATGAAGAACGTGAGGCCATCGGGCTGGCCGTTTATAAAGTCGCCATGCCTTGGCCGTTGGAGCCCGAGGGCATTCATGAATTCGCTTCAGGGCTGGAAGAAATTCTGGTAGTTGAAGAGAAACGGGGCTTGATCGAGGAACAGATCAAAACTCAACTTTATACCTGGCAGGATGGTAAGCGCCCGAACGTGATCGGCAAAAAGGACGATCACGGCAAGGATCTGCTGCCAACCATCGCCGAACTGACACCCGCTATGGTGGCACGTGCCATCGCGTCCCGACTGGATGGCCGCTATTGCAACGACACGCTGCAGCAGCGCCTGAACTTCCTCACGGAAAAAGAAAACAGTCTGGCGCAGCCCAAAGAGCGACTGGAACGCACACCTCATTTCTGCTCTGGCTGCCCGCACAATACGTCTACTCAGGTCCCCGAAGGCAGCCGCGCCCTTGGCGGCATTGGTTGCCACTACATGGCCACCTGGATGGATCGCGGCACCGACACTTTCACCCAGATGGGCGGTGAAGGGGTAACCTGGCTTGGCCAGGCACCGTTTACCAACCAGAAGCACGTGTTTCAGAATCTGGGCGACGGCACCTACTTTCATTCCGGCGTTCTGGCCATTCGTGCCGCCATTGCCTCCGGCGCCAACATCACTTACAAAATCCTCTACAACGACGCCGTCGCCATGACCGGCGGTCAGCCGGTGGACGGCACCTTGACGGTTCAGCAGATCAGCCACCAGCTTTACGGTGAAGGTGTGCGCCGCATTGCCGTGGTCAGCGACGATATCGACAAATATCCGTCCCGGGCGGATTTTGCCGACCGCACCACCTTCCATCACCGGGATGATCTGGACGCGCTGCAGCGGGAAATGCGTGAGATTGAAGGCTGCTCGGTGATCATCTACGACCAAACCTGCGCCGCCGAAAAGCGCCGTCGTCGCAAGCGCGGCACCATGGAAGACCCGGACCAGCGCGTGATGATTCACTCGGATGTGTGCGAAGGCTGCGGTGATTGCGGCATTCAATCCAACTGTTTGTCGATTCTGCCGAAAGAAACCGATGCCGGACGCAAACGCACCATCGACCAGTCTTCCTGTAACAAGGACTTCTCCTGTGTGCGCGGTTTCTGCCCCAGCTTTGTCACCGTCAAAGGCGGCAAACTGAAGAAACCGGCAGGGGTCAGCTCTGCAGTGGACTTCCCGGAGCTTCCGGAGCCTACGCCTGTATCTGGCAGCAACCCTTACGGCATTTTGCTGACCGGCGTGGGTGGTACCGGTGTGGTCACGGTCAGTGCCCTGCTGGGCATGGCGGCACACCTTGAAGGTAAAGGCGTTTCCGTGCTGGATCAGGCCGGTCTGGCCCAGAAATTCGGTGCGGTGGTCAGTCACATCCGCATCAGTGACAAGCAAGAGGACATCCACGCCGTGCGCATTCCCGCCGGCGAGGCCGATCTGATGATTGCCTTCGATCTGATGGTGTCTGCAACCGACGATGCACTGGCGAAACTGGATAACCGCTTCTCACGGGCGGTAGTCAACACCGAAAAAGCCATGCCCGCAGCCTTTACCCGGGACCCGGACATCCAGTTCCCCGGCGAGTCGATGGAGCAGACGGTGAAAGAAGCCTGTCGCCCTGATGGCAGCTGGTTCCTGAATGCCGGCGACCTGGCCAAAGCCTTGATGGGCGATGGCATGGCCGTGAACCTGTTCACCGTTGGCTTCGCCTGGCAACAAGGGCTGCTGCCACTGAGCGCCGCTGCCATTGAGCGTGCCATCGAGCTCAACAACGTGGCGGTTGAGAAAAACAAACAGGCTTTCCTTTGGGGCCGTCGTGCTGCCCACGATCTTGATCGGGTCATGGCGCTGGCTTTCCCGAAACCCAAAGGCACGCCGGTGCAGGTCATGGAAACCACAGACCAGCTGATCCAGCGCAACATGGCCCATTTGAGCGACTACCAGAATGCATCGCTGGCCAAACGCTACGAGAAACTGGTGCGCAATGCAGAACAGACCATCGCACACAAGCTGGGCCGCGACCCGCTCCTGTTGCGATCTATCGTCGAGAACTACGCCAAAGTGCTGGCCTACAAAGACGAGTACGAAGTCGCCCGTCTGTTCAGCAATGGCAGCCTGCGCAAGCAACTCGAGGAACAGTTCGAAGGGGATATCGAGCTGGAATTTAATCTGGCGCCGCCTCTGCTTAGCCGCGGTAAAAACGGCGAACGGCCGAAAAAGCACACCTTCGGGCCCTGGATGGAAACCGTGTTGACCTGGCTGGCG
>Ga0208300_100189_pt1 | contig 59852 bp, 49 predicted proteins | sample 23_taG_FD_184096 | JGI IMG/M metagenome (GOLD analysis project Ga0208300, IMG submission 184096) | Marine viral communities from Cariaco Basin, Caribbean Sea - 23_WHOI_OMZ (SPAdes) (version 2) | ecosystem: Environmental > Aquatic > Marine > Oceanic | place: Caribbean Sea: Cariaco Basin...
AGCCTTCATCAATACCGGCAAAGGCTGCATTCAGCCTTCCGGCAATGGCACCGGCGCTCAGTTCGGGCGTCGTCCGCTTATCAAAATCATCCAGCGGCAAGAACACAACGCCGCTGTTGGAACTGTTGGTGAAGCCATTAATCGACAGCCCCGGAAAGGCGACCGTATTAGCCACGCCTTCTATTTCAAGGGCAAGCTCTTGCATCTCATCAACCACCGCAACAGTTCGATCCAGGCTGGCCGCATCCGGGAGTTGAGCCACAGCAACCAGGTACTGCTTGTCCTGCTGCGGAATGAATCCGCCAGGAACAACATTGAACAAGTGGCCAGAGAATACCGTCAGGCCCACATACACAACGCCTACAATGGCGCCGTAGCGAACCAGTTTCTTGACCAACAACTCATACGCTGTACCGATCCGGTCAAAGAATCGGTTGAAGGGATGGAACACACAACGACCGAAGACCTTGTCAAGTAAGCGGGAAAGTCGATCCGGCTTTTCATCATGGCCTTTCAATAAAAGGGCTGAAAGAGCCGGTGACAGGGTCAGGGAGTTGATTGCCGAGATGACGGTCGAGATTGTGATGGTCAACGCAAACTGCTTATAGAATTGACCCGACAACCCGGTGATGAATGCGGTCGGAATAAAGACTGCACACAACACCAGAGCAATGGCGATGATCGGGCCAGTTACCTCGTTCATGGCTACCTTGGTAGCTTCCCGAGGTGACAATCCCTGATGAATGTTCCTCTCGACGTTTTCCACCACCACTATCGCGTCGTCAACCACTATCCCGATGGCCAGTACCATCCCGAACAGTGAGAGCGTATTGATCGAAACGCCAAACCACTGCATCACCGCGAAGGTGCCCACAAGCGATACAGGAACTGCAACAAGCGGAATAATTGAGGCGCGCCAGGTTTGCAAGAACAGCACAACCACCAGCACCACCAGAAGAATGGCTTCGAGCAACGTGGCAATGACTGCATCGATAGACCCACGAACAAACACGGTCGGGTCGTAGACAATGTCGTAGGTGACGCCTTTCGGAAAGGATTCCGACAGCTTGTTCATAGTCTGCCGGACACTGTCGGAGAGCTCAATCGCATTAGCGCCGGGGCGCTGAAAAATGGGCATGGCAACCGCCGGCTTTCCGTCCAACCCTGCTTCCAGTGCGTAAGTGCTCTGTCCCAATTCGACCCGGGCAACGTCCGACAGACGAGTGATAGCACCGTTCTCGCCGATTTTCAGCACAATATCCCGAAACTCATCCAGGGAAGTCAGTCGCCCACGGACATTCAACATCAACTGAAACTGATTATCCGTTGGCGCGGGCTGTGCGCCCAAAGTGCCCGCAGCGATCTGTCGATTTTGGGCACGAACCGCGTTAACAACATCCGTCGCGTTGAGATTACGGGCAGCCAGGTCGTCAGGGCGTAGCCATAGACGCACGGCAAATTCACTCCCACCAAACAACCGCACATCCCCTACTCCGCCCAGGCGGGCGATTTCATCTTTTACATTCAGTTCGGCGTAGTTCGCCAGGTAGGTAATGTCCCGGCTCTGATCGGGAGAATGCAGATGTACGACCATGCTCAGGTTAGGAGACGACTTTTCCGTCACCACGCCAAGGCGCTGAACCTCCTCTGGTAGTCGTGGCAGAGCGATATCAACGCGGTTCTGTACTTGTACCTGAGCTTTGTCCAGATCCGTGCCCAGGGCAAACGTCACTGTAAGCGTCATTCGACCGTCTGCGGTTGCCTGCGAGGACATATACAGCATGTTCTCAACGCCGTTAATTTCATCCTCAATAGGAGAAGCCACGGTCTCAGCAATCACTTTGGGGTTGGCGCCCGGATAGTTCGCGGTAACCACGACGGTTGGAGGCACGACTTCCGGATATTCACTGATCGGTAACTGGAAAAGGGAAATGCCCCCCCCGATCAGTATGATCAGGGACAGCATGGCGGCGAAAATCGGCCGGTCGATAAAGAAATGTGGAAACTTCATATAGCAGGCCTCAGAACTCGACGCCAGCGGTCTGCTGGACTGTCGATGCGTGATCTTCAAGGGTAAAAGCAATGTCAGAAGGCGCTTCTGAGAGCAAAGTTGGAGCAATCTTCATATCTGGCCCCACCTTGGCAGCACCATTTGCTACCAGCAGATCGCCCTCGGCGATGCCCTGCTCTACCACACGGAAAGTGCCGTAGCGCTGGCCAATCTCCACGGGGGTGTAACGAGTTTCGCCATGATCGTTTACCGTGAGCACAAACCGGCTGTCCAGGTCGGTAGCAATGGCTCTATCCGGGACAAGAATTTTCTGTTCTGTACCGGCCACAGCGATTTTCACACGTGCAAATGCACCCGGAACCAGAGTGCCGCCTGAATCTGACAATACCGCGCGCAAACGGAGCGTTCCTGTGTCGGAATCAATGCTGTTGTCGACAAAGTCGATCTCGCCCACGTGTGAAAAATTGCTTTCCCCAATTAACTGGATGCGTACCGGAGATCCAAGTGCCTGATCACGTGTCTGGAAGAAGCGATACCAAGTGCTCTCGTCCATATCAAAATAAGCGTAGCGGTCCTGATTCGATGCAATCGTCGTCAGACGACTCTGGTTCGCAATGACGGTGTTTCCGGCCGTGATATTCGCTCTGGAAATGTCACCTTCGATCGGAGACCGAATGGTGGCGTAGCCCAACTGAAGCTCTGCTTCCTTGAGCTGGGCGTTAAAAGATGAAACTTCCGCCTCTGCCTGACGACGAACCGACTCGCGAAGTTCCGCCTGTTCTTCGGAAATGGCATTGCTGCGCAGTAATCGACCAGCACGCTCGGCTTCGGCTTTGGCTTGATGAAGCGCGGCCCGGGCACGAGCCAGCTCGGAATTAAGCTGCTCCACTCGAGCATTCAGGTGGCGATCATCCAGTTGGAAGAGAACGTCGCCCTTATTTACCCTTTGCCCCTCCTGAAAATGAACTCTATCGATCACACCGGACAACCGGGGACGAAGTTCCACGTTCTCTGGCGCCTCAATGCGCGTGGTGTAGGTTTTCTGTGGTTGAACACCAACGCGGGCTGCGGCGACGACCTCAACCGCGGGTGGCTGAGAGTCGGAGACATTGTTTTGAGCTACGTTATCGCAACCCGCAAGAATAAAAACGGCCGCACTCAGTGCGACGAGAAATCGATATCTCATTGACTCAACCTTTTTCGTTTTCATTAGGAACTCTGAAGCCGGCACCGAGTAGATTGTTAAATCAATGCCGGAGTGACGCGTGGCAGGAATTATCTTTACTTCAAAGCGCCAAAAATAATCATCACGTTATATTGGCTTTATCATTCAAACTGATGTGATGGCTAAAGCTGTATATCCCGAAGGCAAGAACTATAAAGCCCGCTGCGACTACATTCAGAGAGTCGGTTCCGAGTGTTTGGTATACATGCTTCCCAATAAATGTGGAGAACGAAACTCCCAGATAGATGGCGGATGTGTTCAGGCCAAGAACAATCGGCGCACTGGAGGGCGCAGTTTTAACTAGTTGGTGCTGCAAAGGCACCAAACAGCCCCAGGCCAAGGCGCCCCATACGACAATGGGCACCACGGCCATAACGGGCGAAGATGAAAGCAATGGCCAAATCAAGAAGTCCAGGCCCAGCAATCCAAGCCCTACAAAGATGACCGTCCTGCCGCCCCACTTATCAGTTAATCTACCAGCAGAGAAGGTTCCTATAGTCGCTGCCACACCCCAGCAAGCCATCAATAAAGCCAAAGTCTGGCCATTACCAGCGGTGGCGGGCTCAAGAAGAACACTGGCGTAGCTATGCACGATGTATGACCCTGTCATCAGGAACAAGGTTGTTCCCAGGACTCCCAAAATGGAGAGTCTCTTGATCGGTTTTAGAAGATCCAAGGGTCTCTTTCTTGTGGCTGGCTTAAGGGCAGGGTCAAGTAAAAATACCAGTCCGATAGCTGCCAAACTGGCCAGGATGGCAACGAACCACATACCAAGCCGCCAGTCACCAAAACTCGTTGAGAGGGCAATTCCCAATGGCGCCCCAATAGCGGTCGAGGCACTCAGCCCGGCTGTTATCAAGGATAATGAACGCGCCCAGTATTCCTGCGCAACTATTGCGGTCGCTGCAGCTCCGGCAATTGGCATATACAAGGCGCAACCAAAGCCCGCCAAGGCTCGGCCAGCGATTATCAGTTCAAGATCCGAAGATGCTGCAGATAGGATATGCCCTACAGCCAGGACAGCCATACCAAAGATCAGAATTGGTTTGTAAGAGAAATTAACCAGTAGCGTGGCGGAAATAGGAGTCATCAATGCATATGCAGCAGCAAAGGCGGCAATCATGCCTGCAGCTGTTCCGACATTGACATTAAGGCTCTCTGCAACCTCGGGTAGCAGGCCCGCCATAATGAAACTACCGGTGCCAATAGCAAACATTCCAAAAGATAGGATGAGTAACTTTTTCATGAGGGATTACATTATCGAGTGCCCACTTATCTCCTGGGTGCCAAAAGTGAAGTGGGCTCGGTGAAGAAAAAGGCCAGGCTGAATCATGTCCCGGCCGACTTCGCTGATTTGGTTCAGCTTTCGAGGGTAATAACGCCCTGAATCCAGATTAGTTGGATGCTATAAGCGTTAACAACGCTTGGGCAGCAGCCTCCGAAGAAGCTGAATTTTGCCCGGTGACCAAAAGACCATCAGTAACCACATATGACTGCCAGTCATCACCACAACTGTAGCTGCCTCCATGTTCTTTCAGCATGTCCTCCACGAGGAATGGAACTACGTTAGTGAGGCCGACCGCCTCCTCTTCTGTATTGGTGAACCCGGTCACCCGCTTATTCCTAACGAGGGGGAATCCATTGTTGTCTTTAACGTGTTGGAGTACTCCCGGGGCGTGACAAACTGCAGCCACGGGTTTATCCGCGCGAATTGCGCTTTCGATGAGCGCGATGGACTCGGAGTTCTCAACCAAATCCCACAGCGGGCCATGGCCGCCCGGGTAGAATACGGCGTCGAAATCGGAAACCACCACGTCTGCGAGTTTGACCGTTGAAGCCAGGGCTGCGACTGCTTCGGTATCAGCTTCAAAACGATGCGTAGCATCCGTCTGAAAATCAGGCTCATTGCTTTTCGGGTCTAACGGCGGCTGTCCTCCATTGGGCGACGCCAATACGATATCCGCTCCCGCATCCTTGAAGGCGTAATAGGGCGCAGCCAGTTCTTCCAGCCAGAAGCCAGTTTTCTCGCCGGTATCCCCCAGCTCATCATGTGAAGTCAGTACCATTAATATCTTCATTGCTTGCCTCAATTAATCACAGATTCTGCGTTATGCGCGACGACCTACGCGGATAACCCGTTTACCAAAATTTTCGCCCCTGAGAAGGCCTATGAATGCCTCGGGGGCATTTTCCAGGTCATCAATGATTTCTTCTCGATACTTGATATTTCCGGCTTCGACCCAGTCACCCATTACTTCAGCGAAGTCCTGGTAGAGATGGCCGAAATCCTCGAAGATAATGAATCCCTGCACCTTGAGCCTTTTGCGCAGAATCACCGACATCAGCCAGTTCATCCTGTCTGGGCCCTGCGGTAGTTCGGTGGCGTTGTACTGCGATACAAGTCCACATACCGGTACCCTCGCGTTGGTATTCAGAAGCGGAACCACAGCATCGAGGACCCTGCCGCCTACATTCTCGAAATAGACATCAACACCGTCCGGACACGCGTTGGTTAGCTGGTCTGCGAAGTCAGGTGAAGTGTGATCAAGGCACGCGTCAAACCCCAACTCTTCGACCGCATAAGCACACTTTTCCGGGGTACCGGCAATACCAACTACGCGGCACCCAAGGAGCTTACCGATCTGACCAACAGTGGCACCTACCGGGCCGGTTGCTGCAGCCACCGCTATGGTTTCTCCGGACTGCGGCCGACCGATCTGTGTTAATCCGGCCCAGGCAGTGAACCCGGGCATGCCTAGCACCCCCAACGCCCAGGACGGATGTGCCGGTGAGGAACCCAGGTTAATCACCCCTTCCCCGTCTGACAGCGAATAGTCCTGCCAACCATTGCCACTTAACACCCAGTCTCCCGCCGAGAAGCCCTCGATATGAGACGACACAACCCTTGCGACTGTTCCGCCGACCATGACTTCGCCCAGTTCCACCGGGGCCGCGTAGGAGGGTGCATCGCTCATCCTGCCCCGCATGTAGGGGTCCAGAGACAGGAATTCAGTGCGCAAGAGCATCTGATTATTCCCAACCGAGGGAATCTGCTCTCTGACAAGTTTAAGTGTGTCTTTCGTCGGCTCGCCTTTCGGACGTTTCGCAAGCACGAACTTTCGGTTCACCGTTTCAATGTTTGTCATGATTGCTCTCCCTACAGTGCTGCTTCGAGTATCCGACGGGCATCTTCAGGAGCAATCACACCGTATTCCCCGAGTGCAGTCATGCCATGCTCCTGTAGGCCGGTGACAATCTGATCAATTTCGGGTTCGGCGATGCCATAATCCCGCAGCTGTGTTTTTATCCCCATCCGCTGAAAGAATTCCCGTGTCGCTTCAATGGCAGCATCAATGCGGTCCTCCTCACCGCCATCAACAATCCCCCAAACATTACGGGCATACTGAAGAAGTTTTTCTCGTTTCGGGACACGTTGATCATTCAGAAGTGAAGGCAGAACAATCGCCAGCGTGCGAGCGTGATCGGTATCATTCAGCGCGGTAATTTCGTGACCAATCATATGAGTGGCCCAGTCTTGCGGTACCCCGGCTCCAATCAATCCATTCAAAGCCATCGTTGCTGTCCACATCAGGTTGGCGCGGGTATCGTAATCATCCGGTGTCTCGAGTGCCTTGGGTCCAAGCTCGATTAAGGTACGCAGCAGAGTTTCAGCGAAACCATCCTGGACGAAAGCAGAAACAGGGTATGTCAGATACTGCTCAACTGTGTGGACAAACGCGTCTACCACGCCATTCGCGACCTGGCGGGGAGGTAGGGTGTAGGTAACCTCGGGATCGAGTACCGAAAATGTGGGATAACAATGAGGGCTGCTAAATGGAAGCTTAGCGCCTTTTTCAGCATTCGTAATCACTGCGCCTGAGTTCATCTCAGATCCGGTTGCAGGCAGCGTTAGCACAGTGCCGAATGGGATCGCTCTCGTGATAACTGAACCACGTGTCGTGAGGATTTCCCAGGGATCACCGTCATAGTCTGCAGCCGCTGCAATAAACTTGGCTGCGTCGATGACGGATCCTCCGCCGACGGCAAGCACGAATGTCACATCCTTTTCCCGGATCGTTTCAACTGCTTTCAGCGCTGTAGCGTAGCGTGGGTTCGGCTCAATGCCGCCAAACTCATAAAACGTATGGGCAGAGAGTGCATCACGTACCTGAGCCAGCACACCGGTCCGTTCCGCACTGCCACCACCGTATAGAACAAGAACTCTCGCATCAGCGGGAACGTGGTCTTTAATATCTGCGATGGTGCCTTTACCGAATAATATTCGAGTCGGGTTTCTGAAGTTAAAGTTCTTCATTATTGGGTTGTCTCCGTTTCTATGTGTAGGCGAACATCCACGTTGCCGCGAATCGCGTTAGAGTATGGGCAGAGCTCATGCGTCGCTTCGATTAATCGCTCGGCGTCCGAACTGGCCATCCCGGGCAAATGAGCTGTAATATCGACATCAAGGCCGTAACCGCCCTCGGTTAGTTGGCCTATGCCCACTTCGATCGAGGTTTTGGCCCCTTGTGCGTCCACCTTCAGTTGCTTCGCCATGAGCTGCATGGCGTTGTCAAAACAGGCGGCATAGCCAAGAGCAAACAACTGTTCAGGATTAACACCGGTAACGTTGCTACCAGGCGGTACCATTTGCACGGAAAAGCTTCCGTCATTCAGTGTGGACGTTCCTGACCGCCCGCCAGATGCCGTGGCAGCCGTTTTGTAAAAAACCTTCATTATTGACCTCCTGCTTATTAGACCGGTCGTATATTCGCCCGGCAAAAAAATGTTCTCCAAACCGCCATTCGGCGGAACCGTCTTCAACGGCCTCTCAACTCGATTGCGCCCTCAAGCGGCTAGTGAATTGCGCCACTTCGGTGCATGAGCATGCCGCCACTGCGCCCACGCAGAACGGCACTGATTTCCGATACTATCGCCATAGCGACACTTTCAGGGGTGTCTCCCCCCAAATCCAACCCCACGGGATAATGCAATTTTTCTCGTGTCACTTCCGACCCATTCGACTCATCCATCCCGGACAGCAAGCGTTCAGTCCGGTATCGTGGCCCCAACTGCCCGACATAACTGGCGCGGCTTCTCAAGGCCAGCGATAGCCAGTTTTTGTCCTGCTCAAGACTATGCGTCATGATAACGACGGCCGCGTTATCAAGGAGCTCTTCTGTCGATAACAGCGAATCATGACTCTCAATTACCCGAACCTCGTCAGCCAAAGGAAACCGTGACGGGACGGCAAACGTGGCGCGACCATCGATGACAGTGACGTGCCAGCCCAGCATTTTTGCAAACTTGACCAGCGGTTGAGCGTCATGCCCAGCACCGAAAACCACGAGCTTTTGTGGTGGTGACACCAGCTCGATAAACACTTCAATGCTGCCGTTTGGACCACGATATTTTTGTACCCGAGATCGACCGTTCGCCATCACCGACTTCATGTCGGCAAGAACAGTCGGCCGGATAGCGTCATCCCTCAGGCCGCCCTTCAGTTCACCCGAGTGCGCAAGTATCAGGCGCTCACCAATGGTAACCCTGGAATCATCGGGCGCCCCGATGACGGTGGCAACCACCGCCTGCTGCATATCGGCTCTCACACGTTTAAGGATATCCACCAAATCGGACTGGGTGTCGGGAGTAACCCGCTCAAACAGCAAATGCACCTTGCCATCACACCCTAGTGCGAAATGATAGGAGGTATCACTGGCCTCGCCCTCCTCGTCCGTGCTGTAACTGCGCACGGTCGGCCCATCTGAGGTCAGCCAGAAAGCCTTACGGATGACATCCTGCTCCAGACAGCCACCACTGACCGTGCCTTCCGACTGTCCCATCGAGGAAATCAGCATACGCGCGCCCGGCCGCCGGTAGGCCGAGCCTTCGACCTTCACCACCGTCGCCAGAACGAACTCCTCGCCGGCGCGCTCCTGATTCGCGATCGCCTCTAACAGCGACACCAATCCCGACATCCTGGAATACCCGTGTAGGTTTAATGCAAGGCCGCAGCCTGACGTTCCCGGATCTGCTCCGGTGTCACCTCCGCGTCCAGGCCACCGAAGTGTTGCAGAACGAAGGTGGCCAGGGCCGACAGCTCATAATCGTTGTAAATGGTTCCGAAATCCGGCATCCGGTGGTTCACCGGCAGCGAGGACGCCGGATTGCCTTCCATCAGTATACCCATCAGATTCCGCGCCTTCGGATCGTGAACCGTTTTCAGGCCCGCCAGGGTCGCAGCCGGCGACTGGTTACCCTCTCCGTTCCACTGATGACAGCTGGCACAGGCCTCGGCAAACACCTTGCTGCCCAGCCCGGGCTGCCCCGGTGCCGCCAATGTGTCTGCCAGGGGCGTCGGCCGGGGCAAGCCGGTGGCCTGTGGCTCGGTCTGTTTCAGATAGGTCGCTATCGCCCGCAGATCCCGGTCGTTCAGGTGCCGCAGGCTCAGCTCGACGACCTCTGCCATGGGGCCGCCGGCAACGCCCAGGCCCTCGGCATAGCCCTGCCTGAAATAGTTCACCAGCTGCTCTTCTGTCCAGGTGCCAATGCCATGGGAATCGCTACCGCTGATGTTGTACGCACGCCAGCCTCCCAGGTCGGCCCCGGCCAGGCGCTCGCTGCTATCCATGGCCTGAAACAGATTTCTCGGTGTATGGCACTCCCCGCAGTGTCCGGGGCCTGTGACCAGATAGGCACCCCGGTTCCAGTCCTCACTGCGATCCGGGTCGGGCTCAAAGCGGCCTTCGTCCAGAAAGAGCAGATTCCAGAAATACAGCCCCCAGCGCTGATTGAAGGGGAACGCGATATCGTTCTCCGGGGCAGACTGCTCTACCGGGTCCAGACTGAACAGATAGGCCTTGATGGCCAGAATATCCTCGCGCGGCATTTTGGTGTACGACGTATAGGGAAAGGCGGGGTAGTAATGATCGCCCTCCGGGCCAATACCCTCTTGCAGGGCTTTGACAAACTGCTCATCGCTCCAGCCGCCGATACCGGTTTCCCGGTCTGGCGTGATGTTGGGCGAATACAGCGTGCCAAACGGCAGTTCGAAGGCCAACCCGCCGGCATAGGGTTCCTTGCCGGGCGCGGTGTGGCAAGCCACGCAGTCGGCCGCCTTGGCCAAGTATTTGCCTTTTTCAAGCATCGCCGCATCTTCACTTGCCAGGGACATCCCGGCTCCGGTCATCAGATACGCGAGCAAACCATAAACCAGCGTTCTCACAGCGCCTCCCTTAAACAATGTAATAGCCAGAACGAGTCAGCGGTAACTGGCGCACACGATCACCGAATGCGGCATGAACGGCGTTGACCAGCGCCGGACCAATCAGCGCAGTACCTGCTTCACCCACGCCTCCCGGTGCCTCCGCGCTGGGCACAATATCCACTTCCACCGAGGGAGCTTCGCCCATACGCAACTGGCGATACTCGTGGAAGTTTTCCTGCTGTACTTGCCCCTGCTCGATCTCGATTTCATTGAACAGCGCCGCCGACAACCCAAACAGCGTGCCGCCTTCCATTTGCGCTTTTACAGAGGTGGGGTTAGTTACCAGGCCACAATCCACCACCGTCACCAAGCGGTCTATACGGATGCCCTTGTCGCCCACCGCCGACAGCTCCACTACTGTCGCCACCACACTGCCAAACACTTCACCGACCGCCAGGCCGCGCCCTCGGCCCTCGGGCAGCGGGTCGCCCCAGTTGCTCTGCTCAGCCAGCCGTTCCAGTGCCGCCACTACCCTGGGGCGATGCTGGAGCAGTGTTTTGCGGTACGTCAGCGGGTCGATCCCGGCGTTGTGAGCCAGCTCATCGATGAAGCATTCGACGGCATAAATGCCCCGCAACACCCCCACTCCTCGCCACCAGGAGATGGGCACCACCTCCGGCTCCTCCCGGATATAATGGACCTTGAGATCATCCAAGTGGTACACCGGGTCCACCGCGATTTCAACGGCATCGAAATCCACACCATTGTCTGGCAAGCCACCGAGGTAGCGCGCAATAATCGAACCTCCGGCAATGCGATGGCGCCATCCCGCCGGATATCCATCGTCCCCGATGGCGGCGGTCATGCGGTCAACGTACCGGGGACGGTACATATCGTGGGTCATGTCTTCTTCCCGGCTCCAGGTCAGCTTGACCGGATAATCCACCTTGCTGGCAATCTGGACGGCCTGGGTGATGAAATCAAAATCCAGCCGGCGCCCGAACGCACCACCAATCCACTGGTTATGGATCCGGATCTGCTCCGGGCTGAGCCCGGTGATCGACGCGGCGGTTTGCTGTGCCAGGCCGGGCACCTGGGTACCCACCCAGAGATCGCAACCGTCCGCCTGCACATGGGCCACGCAGGTCATCGGCTCAAGCGGGGAATGGGACAGAAACGGCTGTTCATAAACGGCCTCAAATTGCGTCGCTGCCGTATCCAGTGACTGGTCAATGTTGCCGTTCTCGGCCGCCACCACCCCATCACGGCGGCTAGCCTCGTGCAGTTTCTCACCAAGCCGGGCGGAATTAAGTTCACGGTTGGCGCCGTAGTCCCACTCAATGTCCAGGGCCTTGAGAGCCTCAAAACACGCCCAGGTATTCGTGGCCGTAACGGCTACTGCATTCTCCAGAACCACAACGTCCTTTACCCCGGGAATCGCCCGCGCTGCGCGATCAGAAACCTGGCGCACAGTACCGCCGTAGACCGGGCAGGCCCGGGCCGAGGTGATCAGCATGCCCGGAACATCCAGATCAATGGTGAATTTCGCCTCACCATTCACTTTCGCGGGGGTATCCAGACGCTGGGCCGGAGTTCCGATCAGCCGGAACGCCTCCGGCTGCTTGAGTTCCACGGTCTCGGGCAGGGGATAAGTCGCAGCCAGATCTACCAGTTTTCCATAACCGAGCGCCTGACCATCCGGCCCGAGCACCTGACCGTCCCGGGCCTGGCACTGCCCCGCCTCAACCTTCCAGACCGAGGCAGCGGCCTCAACCAGCAACATTCGTGCAGTCGCTCCGGCCCGCCGCAAAGGCTCCCAGGTATAGCGGGTCGAGGTTGAGCCTCCCGTAGCCTGAAACTGCAGCAACGTGTCGGTATAGAGGTCGGCATCGGGTGGTGCCTCCTGCAGGTCAATCTGGTCAAGCCCGACTTCCAGCTCCTCGGCGACCATCATGGCAATGCCGGTGTGAATCCCCTGCCCCATCTCGATCTTGGGTGAGATCACCGCAACCCGGCCATCATGACCGACCCGAACAAAGGCACCGAAACCTTCGGCAAAGCGGTCTCCCAGGGCACCCTTTTGGGTGGCGACGGCCGCTGCAGCGGCACTTTTGGGCGCAAAGGGTGGCAGCCAAGCGCCTACCATAAGCCCGCCCATGGCCGCGGTGCTGCCTTTCAGAAACTGCCGGCGGGATGCGCTTTCCTGTGTCAGATGGTTATCGCTCATGGTTGCCAGACTCCTACACTCTCGCTGACGTCCTGAATGGCACTGCGAATCCGGGTGTACGTGGCGCAACGGCAGATGTTGCCCGCCATCGCCTGGTCAATCGCGTGATCGTCGATGCGGTTGTTGTTGGCCAGCAACGCCACCGCAGACATAATCTGGCCAGACTGGCAATACCCGCACTGGGCAACCTCATGATCGAGCCAGGCACGCTGGACCTTTTGCGCCAGCGGTTGCTCGCCGATGGCCTCAATGGTGGTGATCTCGCGGCCCGAGACATCGCCCACCGGCAACACACAGGAACGGATGGGCTGACCATCCATGTGGACCGTACAGGCGCCGCACTGGGCAATGCCGCAGCCGAACTTGGTCCCCGTCAGTTTGAGAATGTCCCGCAACACCCAAAGCAATGGCATGTCACCGGGCACATCCACAACATGGGTCTGATTGTTTACTTTCACCGTCTGCATGGTGCCCTCTTGTCGCCATTAAATCTAAAAGATATCAAACCAATAGATTAGACCGGTCGTATAGTGCCGTCAAGAAACAACTCCAGATAAGGTCCTAACATCACGTTAAATGATGAACGTCAACAAAAGCAGAGAAATGAACAACCCGATAATGGCGGCTACGGGCGACGACCCTTGCCGAGCTTGCGAGGGATTAGCCAAACAGCGCTTCAACGCTTTTAAAAAGCGCTTTGGGGTGTAGATATTTTTCTTATAGTTTGTCCGAAAAAATCTGAGCGTAGCCTCTGGCATGCTCCTCCGATCAAACCGATACCAGAGCTTTAATACACCCAGCAAGTCTCTCTTGCGTGCCCAGCTTCCGATAGAACGAGGGAGCAGATACAGAGGAAGAGCAGATCCAAAATCGATTATTTTGGGATCCCCGGAAGTCGAGCACAACACGTTACCAGAATTACCCAGGTCCAGATGGACAATGCCGTACCGATGCAACTGCTGCACAGATGCGTAGAGCTTCACGAAGAAATCTTCAGGAATCGCTGCTTTTCTGGAGGCATCTTTCAATCCGATGCCATCGATATATCGATATGTGATCGTCCACGGATCGTCAGAACAACGGCTTGCCAAACTGGGGGTGAACGCGGCTCCATCCGCCCTGATGAGCATTCGGTATTCATGATTCGCCAACAGACGAAAATACCATGATAAAGGAAACACTCCGTTAGGGTATTTCTTCATCACTCGCTTATCACCATTCTGGCTGTGAATCACTGCAGTGACGGGCTTATACCAGCGCCTGGGAAACCTCCCCTCTTCCTCACCAGCTTGGTTACGCAAATCAATACACTCTAGAAGGTCAGTACTATGAATACTCATCGGTCATTTCCTTAACGGACGTGAACTCCAACGATGCAGCAGATGAGAGGCTAAAATTCAAACTATTGAACGTGCCGATCTACTATTGTTGATTGATTATCAAGGAATGATTTTCATATGAATAATTACTGCGCTATATGCCTACCATCACCTGAAATGATGAATTTTGCTGAAAGTATGATTTCGCCCTCTTCGTACATCGAGACTTAAAACAACCAAATCCCCTTCCGATTCGGAAGAGGATTTGCGTGGGACATTGTTTAAAGCTGTTCAGTAACCCTTTCTCTGGAGAGGGAATCGGAATGGGACTCAACAGTCGGATAGTCGGTATATCCTTTATCAGTTCCACCGTACATCGTTGTCGGATCTACATCGTTCCAGGGCAAGCCCTTCCGAATTCGATCAGGTAGATCAGGATTCGCTATGAACGGTTTACCAAAAGCGAACAGATCACCATAACCTGCCTCAAGCATGCGAATTGCTTTTTCAGGCGTGTAACGGCCAGCAAAAATCAAAACACCGCTGAACGCGTTTCGCAGAGCCACGCAGAAACTTTCCGGAAGCTCTGGTGCGTTGTCCCAATCCGCTTCGGCAATAGAGATATAGGCCACCCCCCGCTTCTCCAGAACCTTTGCAGCCTCCAGATAAGTTTCATGCGGGTCTGATTCAACCAGCCCCAGATATACTCGCTCCTCCTCGGTACTCTCGAACAATGGAGCAAAACGCACCCCAAGGCGCTCCGCGCCTACCTCTGCAGAAATAGCAGACACGATTTCCTCAAGAAACCGGAGTCTGTTTTTCAGGCTTCCGCCGTACTGGTCGGTCCGGTGATTTGAATGCTCCGAGATAAACTGATTGACCAGATAGCCATTAGCACTATGAATTTCTACCCCATCAAAACCGGCCTCAATAGCGTTACGAGCTGCACGCGCATACATAGCAACTAATTCCTGCACCTCCGCCGTGGTTAACTCACGAGGCTCGCCAGGATCTGCCAACGCGCCCGTCCCAGGCCCTGTTTCAACAAAAACTTTTACGCCTTCAGCGCGAATCGCGGATGGGGCAACAGGTGCCTGCCCATCAGGCTGCAGCGAACGATGGGAAACCCGTCCTACGTGCCACAATTGACAAAAAATTGTGCCACCCTGACTATGAACAGCGCGGGTCACTTTTTTCCAGCCCTCGATCTGTTCTGCGGTAAAGATACCTGGAGTCCAGGCATAGCCTTGACCTCGCGGCTCAATCTGCACGCCTTCGGTTACCATAAAACCGGCTGTGGCTCGCTGAGCGTAGTAGGTGGCCATGAGATCATTTGGAATGTTTCCGGGCTGCGTACTTCTTGATCGCGTCAAAGGGGGCAAAACAATACGATTTTTCAGATTTAAACGGCCCAATTTCACCGACTCAAAAAGAGAACTTACATTCATCACTTTAATTCCTCTCAGGTATGTTTCTAATGTTGCTTTAGGGTCTCTCTAAAAGCCCCTAGAACAGGCCGTACGTGGACTCATTCAAACTGATGATTATGTTTTTCTTCTCGGTGTAGCTATCGAGCATCATCTTGTGAGTTTCGCGGCCAATACCAGATTTTTTATATCCACCAAAGGGTGCGTGCGCGGGCAATTCGTGATAAGTGTTGACCCACATCCGTCCAGTTTTAATTGCACGAGCTACTCGCAGGGCCCGATTGATGTCCTGAGTCCAGACGGCCCCGGCCAAGCCATAATCGGATTCATTCGCCAACGCGATAACATCAGCTTCATCCTCAAATGGCATAACCACCAACACTGGGCCGAAAATCTCTTCCTGAGCCACTGACATATCGTTTGATACATCCGTAATGATGGTCGGCGCGATAAAACTTCCGCGGCCCAGCGCCCCACCGGTCAAGCGCTTTCCACCGGTAAGAACATTGAGGCCTTCCTGCGACGCCAGGTCGACATACCCCAGAATCCTCGCCATCTGCTGTTCACTGACCTGGCTTCCCATTTGGGTTTGAGGATCCAAAGGATCTCCTACTCTGATTTGTTCAAAACGCTCTTTTAGCGCTCCAATGAATTTTTCAAAGATGGAGTGATGAACGAATAAACGGGCCCCGGCCTCACAGACCTCTCCCTGATTGAGAAGAATAGAGAGAGCAGCTCCTTCCAGGGCTTTCTCCAGGTTGGCATCGGGAAACACGATGTTGGCTGATTTACCGCCCAACTCCAGAGTGGCCGGGATCAGCTTTTCTGCCGCAGCCTTCGCCACGCGGTACCCAACCGCCGTCGATCCCGTAAAAGCAAGTTTATCCACGTCTGGGTGATCAAGAAGAGCTTGTCCCGCTTCTGCACCCTGACCGGTAACAATATTTACGACTCCTGGTGGCAGTACATCATTGAGAATTTCACCCAATGTAAGAAGGGTTATAGACGTCATCTCGGATGGCTTGATGACAACAGTATTGCCAGCTGCAAGCGCGGGCGCTAATTTCCAGGCTGCCATCAATAGCGGAAAATTCCAGGGAATGATTTGGCCAACCACACCAACAGGTTCATTTAACACCAGGCTCAATGTGTTGTTATCGAGCTGCACAGCTTCATCGCTGTGAGAACGAATCACACCGGCAAAATACCGAAAATGATCAATCGCCAGGGGGACGTCAATCTGTCTGGTTTCTCGGACCGGCTTGCCATTGTCAAGCGTCTCAAGGATTGCAAACTCTTCTGCTCGCGCTTCGAGTCTGCTCGCAATTGCAAGCAACGCCTGTTGACGCTCCTGGGGAGATGTTTGACCCCAAACAGCCAGCGCTTTACGCGCTGATTTCACTGCAGCATCAACATCTTCTTTGTTGGCCATCGGTATGTTGGTCAACACGGCACCTGTAGCCGGGTTAATCGAAGGAGAAGAACGTCCAGACAGACTTGTCACCCATCGCCCGTCAATGAACATCTTATAGTCGGTCTTTATTGACCGTTGAACTAGTTCGCTATCAGTACTATGACTCATGAAATGCTCTCACCTTATCGCTGCATAGGATCAACGCGTCACCCACAACAGACCGATGTCTAGATTCCAGGCCGCTGGGTGGCGAGTCATGACAAGAGCATGCTATGCGGATAAAATAACAAATAGAAACAGTATTTGTTGGTTAGAGATACAATTATGAGTGATATTAGCCGAGTCGACCTGAAGCAGCTGCGAGTGTTCAAAATTCTGTTAAAAGAGAGGAGTGTCACACGAGCCGCGAGTCAGATGGGCATGACCCAACAAGCCGTCAGCGCTCAGCTCAGCAAACTCAGAGATGCCTTTCAGGATCGACTGTTCATACGATCCGGACAAGGGGTCATACCCACGCCACTTGCTGAACAGCTAGAACCACGAGTTAACGCTGTTTTCGAGAGTATTGATCGTTTGATGGCGCCTGACGACTTCAATCCGACCACTGTGGAAGCGACCTACGTGATCTCAGCGACGGATTACGCTGTAGCGGTTGTATTGCCAAGACTGATGATGAAGTTACGAAAGCTGGCACCGGGATTGAAGTTAATCGTGCGAGATTTTGAAAGTGATCGACTCTATGCGTTACTGGCATCGGGAGACGTGGACCTCGCGCTGACTTTTCCGGCATTTGTTCCTGAAAGCTGTCAGACACAATGGCTTTTTTCAGAGCACCATGTCTGCGTAACCCGAAAGGATTCTCCCTTGCTCGCCCGACCACTTACGATAGGCGACGTTGCCGGGCTGCCCCAACTCATTGTCTCTCCGACACGAGCCAACCTGATCGGCTCAGCCGATGAGTGGTTTGCCAGTAATGGCTATAAACGCAATGTCGTTATGTCTGTCCCAAGCTTCTCTGCCGCACCGGTTTGCGTGGCATCAACCGACTGCATCGCATTCCTACCATCACGGATTTTGCCAAACCCACTGGTGAAAGAGATCGAGCTCGACCAATCGCCTCCGTGTTTCGATGTGATCGCAGCCTGGCATTCTCGTTCCAGTCAAGATCCTCTTCACAGATGGATACTGACCCTGCTTCAGCAAGAATTTCCAAGCAACTAGGCAAAAAAAAAAAGCCGCCTCAACATCAGTGTGCTGGACGGCAAAGAGACAACGCTTCACATTGCCTAATGCTAACCGAGCCTCGGACGCAACATCACCCGATTAGCCATCACGACAGCTCTCACCACTCAACAACGATCTTGCCAAAATGACCGCCACTTTGTTGAACGGCAAATGCCTCCGCTAATTGGTCCAGACGAAAGCTTTGATCTATCACCGGGCGCAGATCATTTTGCTGAAGAGCCGCAATATAGTCCTGTTGTTGCCGCCGATTACCGACAATCAAACCCTGAAGCCGGGCCTGCTTCGCCATGAGCAGCCCCGTAGGAACCTGACCCTCACGACCGGTTAGAACACCTATAAGGGCTATGTGGCCGCCTACACAAACCGCCTGAAAAGACTGACTGAGAGTACCAGGCCCTCCTACTTCAACAACATGGTCAACGCCTCGACCCTCGGTTAATGAGAGAACCTCATGCCCCCAATCCGGACAACGTCGATAGTTAATGGTTTGATCCGCTCCGAGCTTTCTAGCCCTTGCGAGCTTTGCATCTGACGAAGAGGTCACAATGACCCTGGCCCCCATTGCTTTGGCAATTTGCAGAGCCGCGATTGAGACCCCGCCGGTTCCCAGCACCAAAACACTTTGCCCAGCCTTCAAGTTGCCCTCTACAACCAAAGCGCGCCACGCTGTTAATCCCGCAGTAGTGATAGTCGCCGCTTCCGCATGACTCCACCCAGTAGGAGCGTGAGTAAAATCAGTGGCTGCGCGAACCGCGTACTCTGCAGCAAAGCCATCGACGCCATCGCCCGGGGTTTCTGCAAAATTTCCAACTCTGTCGTAGGCTTGCCCGTCCTGCCACTGAGGGAAAAAACCGGAAACAACATGATCACCTATCTGGAACTCTGTGACGCCTTCACCGACAGCCTCAACAACGCCGGCCCCGTCTGACATTAAAACCCGACCGTCTTCCGTCGGGATACTACCATTCGCCACCAACAGGTCATGGTAATTCAGAGAGGTGGCACGTATTGCAACCCGTATCTGCCCCGGTCCCGGCTGCCCCGGGTCTGGAGCGTCTCTTACCTCCAGCGAATCAAGCCCACCTGGAGCACGAAGAGTTACCGTTTTCATAGCATTTCCTCCAAAAATAAGTAGACCGGTCGTATAGTTTCAGTTCAAAAAAACTCAGGTTTGGCCCAGTAACACCTTGGTCGCTTCCAAAGCGGACTCCATCGGCTCCCGGTCACGGGTGATCTTGCCACGCAGACTGGCGCCTAACCAAAGCTGATAAAGAGTAGTAGCCGTTCCTCTGGGGTTAAGTGTGGCTGGCAGAGACCCATCCGAGATTCCTTCCTCGACGGTTTGCGCCAGTCTGGCAATAACCCGGCCAGTCTCTCTGGCTAATACGCTGCGCATGGCTTCCGATAAATCGCAAACTTCGGCTGCAAGCTTAACCGTTAAACACTTGCCTTTGGGGTCACACGTGGATTGCGTTTCTAACCAGGATTCCCAATAACTCAGAAGACGCTCAGCCCCCGACATGCCGGGGCGGGACAACAACGAATCCAGGGAACTCTGGTATTCAGAAAAATAGCTTTTCAGTAGCTCCTCACCAAAAGCCTCTTTAGACCCAAAGTAGTGATAGAAAGACCCTTTGGGAACACCAGAGGCTTTCAAAATTTCATTTAATCCGACAGCACTGAAGCCCTTACCACTGATGATGACTTCTGCCGTTTTAAGAACGTGCTTTCGCACATCGTGAGAAACTGTTTTTGATTCCATGGGGCGATTTTAGGCCGCACTAGACCAATTGTCTAGTGGTCAATAGATCATACTTCACCAAGAGCCAGTCACTCTATCCAGCCTCTTTACCGCGACCCTGAATGGTCGCCTCTGAACTCAGCATTTGCCAGAATTAGACCAGTCGTCTATAGTGCGCAACATTAAGACCTTAATACATTCCAAGGCCAGCCTTACTAGCGAAGTAATCCGGGCACACCAAAAACGGAAGGAAATTATGATTATTGTTCATCATCTAAATGACTCACGCTCGCAGAGGATTCTCTGGCTGCTCGAAGAGCTGGGCCTCGAATACGATATTAAACGCTACAAAAGAGACCCTGATACCCACTTGGCACCACAGGAATTATTCCAGGTCCACGCATTAGGCAAATCTCCCGTCATTGAAGACCGGCAAACCATCATCCATGAATCTGGTGCGATTATTGACTACCTCCTCCGGCACTATGACGGGGCTGATCTGCAGCCGCCCCGCATCACCAAGGAATATGATCAATACGTGCAATGGCTTCACTATGCCGAAGGATCAGCAATGCTTCCTTTACTCCTGAAAATTTACGTTGATCCTCTTGGCAACAATGGCGCCCCCCTCCACCCGCGGATCAATAGCGAGTTGGACAACCATCTGGGCTTTATCGAAAATTCACTGAAAGGACAAAGCTATCTGGTGAACGACACATTTAGTGCCGCCGACATTCAGATGAGCTTTATTGGTGAGGTTGCCAAGTCGTTTCAATTACTGAGCCAGCGCCCCAATCTGCAAGCCTGGCTTGAACGACTTCACTCCAGACCTGCTTATCAATCGGCTATTGCCAGGGGTGGCGTATACAAGTTGGCGTAATGTTCTGATGCCTCGAGCACAAACGTTATTCCCGTTACCAGTTGAGAAAGGGCGGTCCTAAGGACCGCCCTGATCAATCAAACAGTCTTCCGGCAAACATGGCTCTAATCGATAGAATGCTTTGACTATGCAATCGCTTTGGAGGTGAGGCGACTGCATGGGGACTTGGTCATGATGTCATGCCAGCGCTCTTGAAGAAGTCTTTCAACGTGGGTTCGCAACCAGACAATACCGGGATCACGATCGTGCCGAGCATGCCAGATTAGATACAGGCTGGTGGGATCAACGCTGAAAGGAAGCTCACCCATCCACAACCCGTTCACAAAACCGCAATCCTGACTGATCAACTCGGGTACTGCCGCAATCAAGTCTGACGCTCGCAATATCTTCGGTACAATCGAAAAATGGTTTACCGTCGATGCTATACGCCTGCTATGTCCCTTCTGATCCAGATAACTATCGACGAACCCGTGCGCATCCCCTGACATTGTTACAAGCAGGTGACGGGCGCTCAGAAACTCATCCATGGTAATTGGTCTTCCGGCAAGCGGATGGTCTGCACGCATAGCGAGCAAATACCCACCTTCGAATAACCACGTACTCCGTAGACTATGGTCGTGCTGAGTCAGAACACCTACAGCCAGATCAACATGAGCTTCCCTGAGATCATGGTGCGTTCCCTCCGGCGTGTACGGAACGGCATGGACGTCCACTCCCGGCGCCTCACGCTCAAGCAGTTCAATCAACTGAGGCCAGACCAACTCCACGAACATATCCGTTACTGCAATTCGGAACCTGCGTTTCGAGGTTTCTGGATCAAACTGTGTCGCACTAACCGCGTTGGTGAGAGCAAACATAGGATCGCTAACCTGGTCCCAGAGACTCAAGGCATAGGAGGTTGGCTCGATGTTCCTGCCCTTGCGTACAAATATCGGGTCGTTCCAAATCTGGCGCATTCTGGAAATAGCATTGGACACCGCCGGCTGTGTCATCGCGAGACGATCGGCCGCGCGAGTCACTGAACGCTCTGTCATGATGGCATCGAACACGTACAACAGTTGAAGTTCTTGGGTTTTCATCAGTCTTTTCCCGAGACGCAAAAAAGCCTCCCAAGCAAGAGGCTTGTGCTATGCACTTATAAGTTACCTTTAACAAAGGCTCTCAATTCACTCAAACTTCCAGCACCAGTTTTCTGTGCAATCACACCGCCCTCATTAAAAAGAGCAAGAGTCGGAATGCTCCGAATACGCATCTTGGCAGCAATCTCCGGACTCTCGTCCACGTTCACTTTGACGATGGTTAACTGATCGCCCAGCTCATCAGCAATTTCCTTCAGCATCGGCGTAACTGTTTTGCAGGGGCCGCACCACGGGGCCCAAAAATCCACCAAGACTGGCCGATCACTCTGGACCACGGATTGCTCAAAGTTCACGTCTGTTACGTGAATAATTTGACTCATTAGATAGTCTCCTTGTTGGAAGCGTCTGATCGTAAGAATGTGAGCTTGGAACAATAAAAACTAATTGCGGGGCCATATAGATCCTATTTCTCAGGATGATGAGTGCCTTAACGCTTACAGGCGTTTACTAAAGACCAGGCCGCCCCAAGCGAGCGTGCGGTTCCCGGTACCGCTCTTAATCTCGGAGCTCTGCACTCGCAGTACGTAACTCAACTCTATACCAGCCAGGAAACCGTGGGTATAACCAGCCCAGACCTCTGCCAAAAGAATGTTCAAATCATCGGCATTCAGCTCATGCTCCGAATCCCGAAACTGTCCCTGCAAGAACGCGTTATAGGCGCGAGCTTTGACTGACATTCCGCCCCAAAAATAATTCTCCCGTCCACCAGGTACCGACACCCCGGGTGCGCCCTCACCGTAAGCCATCAATTCGGGGTTAAACCGGTTATCGGGTGATGAGATCAGACCGCCCCTGAAAACCAGGGCCGCGCCGAATTCAGTGAGGTACCCGGCTGAACCGAAATACGTCACTTTGAACTGCTGATTCGGCTGACTCGCATCCAGGTATTGATGGTATGCAGCGGAATACCGGAAAGTCAGCTCTCCGCCGTTGGAAATCTGGTGGCCCCAACCATTAGCACGGTCGCTACCGACGATCTTGTGAACCGCATTCTGGCCGGATTTGAAAATATCCAGCCCCAGCACGCCTACGGTCATCGATGTTGTCCAGCCCGATTTTGCGCTCAGTGCCTGATAGCTCTGGCTCGACGACAGGTAAACAAGACTGCTGTACGGGCGATCGTTCCGGTCAATGGCCGACTCTTTGATCTCCTCGGGCGTGAAGCCATAAACCCCAAACTCGAGCGCCGCACTTTTTGGCTTTTCACCCTTGCCCCCCAGGTATGGCAGGACATACCCGTCCAGCCCCTGACTGAAACTCGAAACCGGGTTGTTTACGAATGCCTCTGAATTCGAGGAATAAGTAATGGCCACGCCAGCAGTGTAATCCCGATCTGTCTGCGCTGGAGCGAAGAGATCGTTATCCGTAGACAAAGCCATCACCGAGTCTGAGGACTCGGCATGCGCGGTAAATGCCAGCAGGGAGACCGCGAGCATCGGAACTAGAAAACGAGAATTCATAGCCAACTCCGAAAAGTGTGTCGGTAAAGTTGGCGCTATTTTTCGATTGACTGACGCTGAGGACTAATCAAGCGTCGGTATTCAAAACATCATCGATATTTATGGGTAAGTAGTTTTGCGTGCATTTTTTGAGCTGCTCTAGCTGCACCCATCACCCAAATTGATGTATTGCATACCGTTTGGGAATTATTCGTTGTCTCTCTTCAACTCCATACTTCGCTCCATCTGATATCGAGTCCTTTGGCGACTCCGGTATGAGCATCAACCTATCGAACTTTGGAGATAACGTTATGCGTAAATTTGTTTTGATCACCCTGGCTTCACTTTTTGCCGCCGCCGCCCTGCCCGCTAACGCCACCTTGGCAGACCGTAAATCCGATGAGCCACGCTCCAAGCCGGCTCAGCCGGCTCCTTATAGTGGGCAAACCGTAATTCGCGGTGAAATCCAGGATCGGGTTGCAAAGATTGGCTTCTCTGAGCTATCCCCGTACAGCGGCCAGATAGTTATACGTGGCGAAGTACGCTCCGAAAGCCACGGCTGAACATAAAGAGTTTCATTTGCATCTTGGCACCAGGGACGGTGCGTTTTGGGATCGATTTGCTTGGAATCTGCGGTTCTTCTCTTCAAGACCCAAGCGGTATTGAAGATAGAGGCACTGCTCGGTCACGAAAAACTCTGACTGGCCATATCTATTCCCATCTTAAACACAACGCGTTATCCCAATTGCAGGCTATGTGTGCCGATATCACCTTCATCATTCGACATACGCGCGGCAATTAAGGCAGGCCGTGAAAGGGAGCGGAATTACCAAACCGGTTACGGCTCATTCTTTTCGCCACGCTTTAACCACCGAGCTGCTGAAATCGGGAAGTGATATCCGAACAGTCCAGGAAATCCTCGGCCACAGCGATATTCGGACGACTGAAAGCCACACCCACATTATCGGCGATCGAAGAGCTGGTACAGCTAGTCCATTTGATCGTTTGCCGGGTTCTTGAGAAATGACCAAGCGTCCAACCAGGGCAGAGAGAGCCGAGGATCTCTGAGGCGATCCGAATGTTCGCTTTTGTTTAATTATCGAGCACTCGCATCTGCGGTCATCGTCATCTGGCGAGTATATTTACCCTTCCCGACCTTGCGATCAATGTATTCACACGGTCAAATGAGCAGCGCCGGCGGCTCAAGCAAAGACCGATATGACGCCTCAGTTGAAGTGGAGGCGGATGTAGTTCATTTTCGGTTCGGTTGCGGCCGAACGTGAATAGCAACACGCCCGCTAGCGCAAGCCTTTTTGCCTGCAACCAGCCCTCTCATAGCGTACAGTTTGCCACCATGAGTTCACCAACCAGAAATAGATGCCCTTGACCTGCCCCCGGGCTTTTGATGACATCGCAATTGCCGGGTTCAAAAAGCGGCTGTTCGCCCCCAGATCCGAGAAGCATGAAACCAGTCGCCCGATAGTCACGACAAAATCACGACAATTGCTCGGGGCCCCCCGTCATTACTGGGGTGAGAGTGCCGCCTCCGGGCACCACTAATTTCAACGAAAAAGCCCGCTTTTTAGCGGGCTTTTTCGTGTCTAGACAATAATTTTTGCCACGAAGTACGCTGCCCAACATCTATCCCATCAAAAAATGGCCCGGGATCCAATAGATGCCGAGCCGCCCGAAGAACCTGGTTCAAAATTATTACTTATGAGCTCTTCGCCTAGCCATACCAAGCCCTAACAACCCTAGGCCGACCAAAGCCAGCGTGCTTGGCTCCGGCACTTTAGTGGTCGGCTGCCCATTGTAGTAGATAGAGGCGTGAGACAAATTTTTATCTGTGGCCCATCTTCCGGAAAGCGGATCATTCACAGATAGATCAAGTAAAAACGCCCCGAATCCATTTCCCGCCTTGAGCGTAATCACAATATTGCTTAGACCTGCGAGCGTATCGATCGCCCAATTTCCAGATTTGCTACCGTTTACCGGTGCAGTTAAAAACTCAATCACACCATCACCGTCGGGGCCATCGTTTTTATCCGAGAGTACCCACCCTGTCATTCCAAAAAGTGAATAATTTGCATCAATTTGGTTGGTGTCATTGCCAGTAGTACAGGCTTTTGCCGCTGCGTCGGACAGCGAATAGCTAGTTCCGCTGGCGCTGCACGCCATCAACGCGGCCTGTGCTGGACTGCCTGCTATCAAAAGCCATGCAAGAGAACTTGCAGCCAGTAGTCGAATTGTAGCTGTCATTATCGTTACCCCTTTATGAATCTAATGAAGATTCCTTCATTACGATTTGAGGCAATTATTGATCCACAGTGGGCAATATCACAGTAATACACGGGCTTAAAAAACAGCTCTATTGATTCACTTATACAAAGTGTAAAGTTTACTGACAAATTAGAGGCGAGGCGCGAAGCTCTTTATATCGGCTCACCCAACTCAGCCTTCGCCGGTGGTTACTGGAGCAAACAGGGAGATCGCGAGAACCCCTTTATCAGCATGCGCTCCTGTAGAAAACGGTCAGGCCGCAGAGCACACTCTATTACGCCCTCCGGTTTTCGCTTTATACAGTGCCTGGTCAGCCCGATTGGCGGCGTCTTCGACCGACTCCGTCGCGCTGCTGACTTGCGCGACACCCAGACTGACGGTCACTCGAATACTCACATCATCGCCGGCTTGAACGGCATGGTTTCCAACCCCCTCCCGAATACGCTCAGCACAACTCTCAGCTTCGCTGTGATCGGCGCCGGGCAACAGGATCATAAACTCCTCGCCGCCAAAACGCGCAATCAAATCTTTGGCTCTACTGAATTTCTGGAGGTTATCTGCGACAGCCTTCAAAACAAGGTCGCCGGCATGATGTCCGTACGTATCGTTCACTGATTTGAAGTGATCGATATCCAAGGCGATCACCGACAGCGGCTGCCCCAGAACAGTTGCTCGCTCGGCCATCGAATTGGCCTCAGCCATAAAGTACCGGCGATTATAAAGTTGGGTCAGTGGATCCGTAGCCGCCTGCCGTTTGAGCTCGTCCTGCTGGGCACGGATATCCTCCAGCACTTTGATTCGGTATGAAATGATGAATGCCAGCGTTATCGCTTCCAGCACAATACCAATTCCTACCCCATGGCTGTTGAGATAATTTGGCTCCATCAGCCCCTTGTAAAACAGCACAGCAAAACCGTTGAACACGACAAAAAAGCTATGCCCCACGAGAAAAAACTTCGCCAACGGGTGGCCTTTGCGCAATATGGAGAGGCTAACCGAAAACGTCACCACCATCATCAATGCGGCCAAGCTGCTTGCTGGTATTAAAGCCCCCTCAATATCGAACAGCCCATAGCAGAAACCCGCCACCAGCAAGGCCAGCAAGCCATTGAGAATTCTGTGCTCGGTAACATAAAACTCACGGGTTTCGAATATCACCATCATGAACAGCACAAGAAAAATCGGCATGGTGAATACCGACAGGTTCAGTATGAAAACGCCGTCGCCGTATATATTGAACGCTTTCGCAAGCAAGCCGTAGGAGAGTGCTATCCAGACCACCCCCGAAATGAGATAGAAGGAGTACAACATGTTCTCCTTCTTGCTGGTGGCGAAATACAACAGACCGTTATAAAACACCAACGCCAGCATCATCCCCACCATTAACGCGATGTCCAGATGCCCACCCACTAACGCCTGTCGTGAGTGCTTATCGTCGTAGATTTCCGCCTCAAACCACTGATGCGAGTATAGATTGCTTCGTATGTAGAAAATCGTGGTCTCCCCAGCAGGCACCGTGAACGGATAAACAATCGTCCCCCGATGCATCAAGGGGTTGCCGCTGGCATCGTTCAGATCAATCTCGGCGCGTCCGACCAAGCTCTGAGAACGCTCCTCATAGATTTCTATTGCGCGCACCTGAAAAGCCGCGGGTAAATGCAGAAACAGAACTTTCTTCTCCAGCCCCGGATTTTTCAACGCAATCCGGTGCCAGGTAACCGAGGCCCCGGTCCCGAGAGTCCCTTTACTATTCATGGTGTTATAGGTTTTCTCGCGTACCTCCTGATAAGTTAGCGACTGCGAATTGTCGATAAGGTAGCCGACGGGAAAGTCCGTTAACCGAATCTCGTCATCACCCGCATCCAGGATGGGCGCTGCGTGCGCTGCCATACTCACAACCCACAGCAGAAGAACGAACACAATCACTCTGCGAACTGCCATATCAGGGATGGCCTTGAAACTCAGCGGGAGCGGCATGGAAAGCGTCCTTGTTTTTGTAACTACTTGATATTGGCCGCTCCAACGGGGCATGCAGCAGACAACTGAACCCTGCGCGACAAGGCAGCGGAGTATTCCGTTACTGTTCGACCAAGAAATAAGGCTCCGGCAACCAACCCGCCAGCCCCAGAAAGTGGAACACAATGGTCAAGCTACCGAACACCAACACCAGCGCGATCGCCAGCTGGCCACCCGGGGCCATGAAGCCACTGCGACCGCCGTCGAGGGTTCTGGATTTTCGGGCCAGCAAAGCCGGAACAATGCAGGCCCAGACCGCCGCAGCCGCACCAGCATAGCCGATGGCCAGCACAAAACCGAACGGGAAAAACAACGACAACAATAGTGGCGGGATGAAGGTGACGGCCCAGGTTTTGGTGCGACCCTTTCGGTCATTGCTGAAGCCCAGCAGATCGGCCATGTAGTCAAAGGTCCCCAGACCAACGCCAACAAATGAAGACAAAATGGCCGCCGTCGAGAAGGCACTGATGGTAGTCGCGACTTGTTCAGAATCGATAGCAAAACCAAGGGCTGCCAGCAGGGCATCAACATCGCCACCCCGTGCGACAATCGGGCCAAAATCCGCCCTCGGCAGATTACCGAAAATACTGAGCAGCCATAACAAATAGAAGATCAGAGCCACAAGGGTGCCGCCCAGAATTGCCTTCTGGGCTTTGCGCTCCTCACCGTAGTAAGCCCGCATAGAGGCCACCGAATGATGGTATCCGAAGGAAGTCAGGGCAACCGGCAGCATAGCCATGGCGTATGGCGCGTAGCGGCCATCGGGGTCGGCGGCATCGAACAGGATATCAAAATCAATGCGCACAACCAGGCCCGACACCCCCAGCACAAAACTCACCAGCATGAAGGTCACCAGCACAACCGACAGCCGGTCCACCGCGCGGGTTGAATGCCAGACAACTAGAGAAAACAGCAGCACGAAGATGACCGACGCCAACTTGCTGTCGACACCGGTCATGCTTTGCAGAATCAGGCCGGACGAGGTGATGTAGGCATACAGCAGAATCCCGCCCACGAAGTAGACCGTCAAATTACTGAAGGCATTCACCCGGGCCCCAAGCAGCGACTTGGTCACCGTGTTAAACGATGCCCGCAAATCAAAATGCTTGAACGCTTCCAGCAGCATCCAGCCGGAGAGGGTCATCACCAACATGGTCAGCACCAGGGCCAGACTGGACCAGATGGTCCAGGCTCCGGCACCGGAACTGGGCAGGCCGAGCATGCCGGCACCTACGCACACGCTGGCGATGATGCTGGCACCGCCGATGAGAGAGGGGGTTCGCTTGGAAACGGGCTGGTCTGTCACTTTGCGGCTGCCACTAGCCCGGCCAGAAACGCATCCAGGTCCCTCACCTCTTCCAGGCAAAGACTGTGTTCCATGCCATAGGCGTGGAACTCCGGCTCGTACCCCAGCTCCTGCAGCTTCTGCCGGGCCGCCTGCCCCAGGTGCTCCGCGACAACCTGGTCAAATCGGCCGTGGGCAATAAAGACGGGAATCTCGCGGTTGGCTTCACTCAGCTTGATGGAATCTGCAGTGGCAAAGTAGGTAGACAAGGCGAACAGGCCGCCCAGGCGCTCCGGGTAACTCAGCGCCAGTTCATAGGCCACGGCGCCGCCCTGGGAGAAGCCACCCAGAATGATGCTCTCGCTGGCAATGCCCTTTTCCCGCTCCTGGCGAATGAGCTCGGCCACCATGGCAGCCGAGGCGCGCAACTGATCCGCATCCACCTTGCGGTCCACATCCATGGCGAGGATGTCGTACCAGGCGGGCATAACGTAGCCACCGTTAATGGTTACCGGCAGCTCGGGGGCGTGGGGGAAGATAAAGCGGACGGGCTGCTCCCGGGAGAAGCGAAACTCCGGAACCACCGGCTCGAAATCGTGACCACTGGCGCCAAGGCCGTGAAGCCAGATGATGGTGGTTTCGGGGTTGTCGCCAGTCTCAATTTGCAGGGTGTTCAGGGCGGTCATCGGGCCTCCGGAGTTTATGGAAAGACCCGCGACTTTAACATTTTCGGCGTCACGGGGCCCACAGATCCTTCCGGGCGCTCTCCCAGAGCTTCCGGAACTCCGCCGCGGCAGGGGTATTCGGCGCCAGCAGTTCCGGTTTATGACCACGCCGAAACGCCAGCGGCAAATGAACAGGGTGTTCGGCGGGCTGTTCGTAACAGCAGCGGTCGCGCTCGCGAGTTTCAAACGGGCCTGAAGGCAGCGTTTCTTCGAACAAAAAAGGCCCGCCGGATCTCTCCAGGGGGCCTTTTTGTTTTAAGGCACGGACATTAACGCACCGCGTTAACCACCTCGTCCACCTGCAGCCGCACACTCTGCAGGCCACCACCGGACAGGTACCAGAGGCCCGGGTTCAGCACCACAACGTCGGTGTCAGCGCCGGCATCCGCCATCGCGGATGCCAGTATTTCCGGCTTTAGCGGTTCGGCACCAATGGCGGCGCTGCGGTCCACCACCAGCAACGTATCTGGCGCCATTTCGGCCAGTGTCTCGGCCTTCACCGGATAGAACGTGCGCTCACCCCGCACCACCGGCTGCACACTGGCCGGCACCGTTGCCGGCGTCAGCTCCAACAGCTCGTAAACCACCGCTTCCTGGCGTAGCGAGAAGTTGCCGTCGTTGTGGGTAACCACGGTAACTGTGCCAGCATCAGCCAGCTCCGCTTTCTGTTCACCCACATGCTGCCAGAGTTCACCAAGCTTGAGGCCTGCGGTTTCTTCAAGGCCATAGTAACTCGCCAGGCTGATTACATTGGCATTTACCGCCTCCCGGAAGTCGCCTGTGGCCAGGGTTACATCACGCACGGGGGCAACCTTTGCTGCCGAAATCTGGGCATCGGCGCCCTGACGACCGGTCATCAAAACCAGCCCCGGCTGCAGGTCTGCCAGCAGCTTCTGGTCAGGTTCTTTCAAGCTGCCGGCATCCGGCAGTTTGGCCCCAAGATCAGCCAGGTAGTCCGGCAGCCCCTGCTGAGGAATGGCCAGGACCTTATCTTCCAGACCCAGCTCCAGCAACGTGTCCAGGGCACCGTGGTCGTAGCTGACCACGGACGGGCCGGTAACCGAAGCGGTGGTTGCGCAGCCCGCGAGTGTAAGGCCTGCCAGGGCTCCGGCCAGGGTGAGTTTCAGTGAGTTCATGCAATTCTCCTTAGAAGTCGACAGCCAGACCAACATTGAACATGCGACCGTCAAGGACCACGCCATAACTTTCACTGGTCACTTCTTTGTCACCGATGTTGTACACACCAGCCTTCACACGCGCAGTGTCCGTTAATTGATAGTTCATACCCAAGTCAACGAATCCATAACCGGGCGTTCCCTCACTCATGGCATCCCGTCCCAGAAAATTACTGGTCTCGCCGCGCACATTCGCATCAGTCCAAACGCTCAGCAGAGAACTGACCTGCCAATCAAGACCCACATTTGCCATGTGCTTGGGGATTTTATTCAGCGGATCGCCCTTAAATTTCCCGGTTTTCTGCTCAGATTCGGTATAGGTGTAGCTTGAGCTGAGAGCTAAAGAGGGAGTAAGGCCATAATTCAGCGTGAGCTCTACACCTTGCATCTCTGCTTCAGCAATGTTCTGGCGCTCACTGATGAAGTAGTACACATCGCCGCTGTTCCTGGGAAATTCACAGATTCTGTCGCCGGGGGTAGTGAACCCGGATTCAGGCCCCTGACACAGACGAACCTCCGCAATTTTGTCCTTAAACTCGGTATGAAAAATCATCGCACTGGCGTCAAAATCTCGAGTCAGGCTATTGAACACAAAGCCCAGCTCATAACTTGTACTTTTTTCCGGGTCGAGATCTTCGTTACCGATAATCAACGCGCTGCCGCGGCCAGTAGGAAGTGCAAATCCTTCTGTCGCATCGGCAAGACTGGGCTGCTTGTATCCCGTTGATACTCCACCTTTAAGCGTAAGTTCAGGATTAAACCGGTAGTTGGCGTAGATGCGCGGGGTCCAATGCCCACCGAACAACTCATCATCGTTATAACGCAGGCCCGTTGTCACATTGAGATCTTCGAGAACCGACCATTCCACTTCAGCGAACAGTGCACCGATCCAGCGATCCATGCTTTTCACCGCACCCGGAACCCCTGCCTCTATCAACCCATTACTTTCATTGGTTAGTTCCTCATCCTTGTACTGACCGCCAAACGTAGCAATGTGGTTTCCCAGAACATAAGTGGCCTGCGAGTTCAGGGTGGAAACCTCTTCCTTGCGCTCCACATCGTTAGGCGCCTGGAACCGTTCCGAAATATCGTGCTGTAGATAGGTATCAACAGCCAGATTGCCGAAGGTACCCTTATGTCCTAGCTGATACACATCCTTATGATAGGAGTACTGCATGGCTTCCGCAGGGTTTCCTCGCCGGTCGAGAGCCTCAATACTGACACCCGGATTGTGCCGGTAATCCATTTCAGCCGAGTTATAAAACAACTCGAATTCGTTCTGGTCATCCGGCGTAACGAGCAGCTTGGCACTGCCCTGCTTCCGGGTACTGTCCGGGATGCTTTCATTGTTCTTGTCACCAGAAATGAACTGGCTTTCCTCGGTATCACGCCAGGAGCCATTCAGCTGCAATCCGATCAATCCAGGCACCAACGCTCCGCCAACGAACACTTCCGACTGCCTTGTGTCCTCATTCAGATCGCTGAACGATTTGCTGTACTCTGAGCTGATAGAACCAGACCACTCTCCGGTACTTTTCTTGGTGATGATGTTTATCACGCCGCCCATCGCATCAGAACCATACAGGGAAGACATCGGGCCACGAATAACCTCAACCCGTTCAATCATGGATGCAGGAGGAAGGGCAATTTGCTTACCCCCACCCAGGCCGTTGGTATTCACGTTACGTCCTGCAGATACTGGTCGGCCGTCCACGAGATACAGCGTGTAGTTTTCACTCATTCCCCGAATGCTGATGTCTTGAGAATTGCCACCGCCGTTGACAAACACGCCCGGGATATTTTTCACCGCATCCGTGATATTGGTGTAGTTCTTCCGGGCAAGTTCCTCGCCTGGGATCACCGAAATACTCGCCGGCGCATCGGAGATGTTCTGCTCAAACCCCGATGCTGTAACTACAATTTCACCAAGTTCAACCGGGGCCGGCTGGGCAAAAGCAGCTCCGGCATTCACCAGTGCGATCGCGGAGGCCAGAAGAGGACGACGCATGAAAACTCCTTGTGTTGTGCAACGTTGACTTTTGACTCGCCATGCAGATGCGAATCATTATTAGTTGCGACTACATTAACACAAGGCAAGGGTTCAGGTGTTGACATGATCTGTTCCAGTATCCGGAACAATGCCCTCCGCTAAGCAGGGGCCGGCCAGCCAGGCCATGGGTACCGAGCTTCTCAAATGGGCAATAAAAGCCCGCACCCGGCGCGGCAGATGGCCGTGGGGGTAAAGCAGGGTTACCGGCAAGTCCGGGCCACGCCAATCTGGCAGGCAGCGGCGGAAACTGCCGGGATGGGCGCGCATACGCTGTTCTACCAGCCAGTCCGGCATCAGCCCCAGGCCCCGGCCAGCGGCGATGGCATCGCCCTGAACACAGAACTGGTCAACCGTAAACTGTCGCTCCGGGGCGGATAGCGGATAGGTCCCCTGGGCAGAATTGTGCAGCACCGTTCCCCCGCCATGGCGGTTTAGCATATCCACCCAGGCATACCGGCCGAGCTCTCCCGGCGTTGCAGGTAAACCGGCCTGCTCCAGGTAGCCGGGGCTGGCATACACACTCTGGGCAAGCAGGCCCAGGCGCTCCTGTCGCAACGGGCATTCGGGCACGGCGCCCAGCCAGAGGCAGATGCCGTTATCCAGTTTTTCCGGCACCCGCTGCTGGGTATGCAGCGCCACCCGCATGTCCGGGTATTCGTCCATGAAGGCTTCCACCACGCCGGCAAACCAGCCGCGCACCAAGGATTCATGGCAGCACAGCTCCAGCCGGCCGCTGACCTCCTCTTTCAGTTCATCCAGGGCTTCCCGCCCCCGGGCGGCCAGCTCAAGAATGTCGTTGCTGTATCGATAGAACACCCGCCCCGCGTCGTTCGGTACAACCTTTCTGGACTGGCGCAGCAGCAACGGCTGACCCACTGCCTCCTCCAACTGGCGAATCCGGCGGCTGAGGGTAGATTTCGGGCAACCGAGATCCCGGGTACTGGCGGTCAGGCTGCCGGTACGAACTACCGAGACAAAGGCTTCCAACTCTTCAAGGTCGTACATAGGGCGTTCCATATTTTGCAACAGACCGTTCCAATTTAAGGCTTTAAATTATTAATGCGAACCATTATCATTCTTTTCCACTTTGAATTGCAAACTATCTAACGCCACGGCATGGAGAATTTCCGGTATGTCACAGCTATCAAACCGCCTTCGCAGCACACTGCTTCATACCTTGGTCGCTGTAGCCGTGGGTTCTGCCGGCCTCGGCAAAGCCCTGGCCGATACCCGAACCGTTGAATCCGCCTACGGGCCGGTTGAAATCAGTGGCCAGCCCGAGCGCGTGGTCACCCTGTACGAAGGCGCTCTGGACGCTGCGCTGGCAGTGGATGCCAATGCCGTGGGGGCGGTCATTACCCGTGGCGGCAGCGACGTGGCCGATTACATCAAATCCGAAGCCGGCGACATCGCGATTGTCGGCGCACCGGCGGAAACCAACATCGAAGCGGTGATTGCCGCCCGGCCAGACCTGATCCTGGCTCCGCCCCGCATTAACCAGCAGCAGGTAGCGTTGCTGTCCCGTATTGCCCCGGTGGTTGCCTCCAACGTGCCTATGTTCCAGCCAGACAGCTGGGAACGGGAAACCCGGCTGTTCGCAAAGGCCATGGGCCGCGAAGCCGAGGCTGAAAAGGTAATCGGGCAGGTGAAGGAGCGAATTAGCGAGGTGGCGCAAGTGGTCTCTGCAAAGATCCCGGCCGGTCAGCGTGATGCCGCCCTGGTACGCTGGATGCCCCAGGGGCCGCTGGTGATGGCAGAAGGCCTGTTTTCTGCATCACTGCTGCAGGCTGTCGGCTTTGAACTGACCGACAAGGATCTGGTGAAAGAAGGGCGCCCGCACAGCGAGCCACTGAGCCTGGAAAACCTGTCCAGCATGGACCAAAGCTGGGTATTCCTGGCCACACTGAATGAAGACGGCGACAAGGCGCTGGACGCGGCCCGCAAGTCCCCAGCATTCGCTCGCCTGAACGCGGTTCAGAATGACCAGGTCATTGGTGTCAGCGGTCAGCTCTGGACCAGCGCCACCGGCCCCCTTGCCGCCCTCGCGATTCTTGATGATATCGAAGCTGCGGTGAACAACATTCAGCCCTGAAGGCAACACTCTTGACCACCTTATCCCCAGCTCGAGCCGTTGCATCTCGCGCTCTTTTCCCGCCGTTCGTTACGGCGGGACTTTTGCTATTTCTGGTTATCATCGCCAGCCTGCTGTATGGCGCGGGGCCGGTCTCACCCAGCGACGCTTTTATGGTGCTCGCCGGCAGCGGCAGCGAAGAAGCCCGGTTTGTGGTAAGCGAATTGCGACTACCGCGCACAATCATCGGCCTGGTAACCGGCCTTGCGCTTGGCCTGGCCGGCGCCCTGTTGCAGTCCATGACTCGCAACCCGCTGGCCGAACCGGGCCTGCTGGGGGTCAGTGCCGGTAGTGGCTTTGCCGTCGCCCTGGCGATTCTGTTTGGTGCCAGTACGGCCACCCTGACCAGCTTCGTTGCCCAGCTGGGCGCCTTGGCAGGTTGCGCACTGGTTATCGCAGCCACCCGGGTGCAGGGGCTGGGTAACGATCCGGTCCGGCTGATCCTGGCCGGTGCCACCCTCACCGGGCTGTTGCTGGCGCTCACCTCCATGCTGATGTTGATGGACCAGCGGGCCGCTGATGAGATCCGCTTCTGGATTACCGGCAGCATCGCCGGCAAGCCGCTCTCCATGCTGCAGGCGACCCTGCCCTCAATCCTGGTGGCACTGGTTCTGACCATCATCGTTGCCCGCCCCCTGGCCGCCATGGCACTGGGCGAGAAAGCAGCGGTGGGGCTGGGCCATCACCCCGGGCGCATCCGGTTTCTGATCGTGCTGACGGTCGCTTTGCTGGTGGGGTCCGCCACCGCCCTGGCCGGGCCGCTGATCTTTGTCGGGCTGGTGGTACCCTTTATTGCCAGGGCCTTTGCCGGGCCGGATATCCGCAAAACCCTGTGGCTGTGTGTGCCGGTAGGCCCGGCGGTGGTGCTGGCCGCAGACGTAGTCTCGCGCCTGATTGCTGCCCCGGCGGAATTGCCCCTGGGCGTGGTCACCGCGCTGATCGGCGCCCCGGTGCTGCTGGCGATTGTTCGTGCCGGCCGTATGCCGTCGCTGTAACCCTGAGGTTTACTGATTAATCATGCCGGATAAACGCACCACCCTTGCCAACAGCAGCCTGCTGGTTTTGCTGCTACTGGCGGTGATCACATCGCTATCGATGGGCACCGTTCAGGTCTCACCACCGGATGTTCTGCAGGCCCTCATGGGCAACGCAGACCCAATGACCGCCTTTGTCGTCAATGAACTGCGCCTTAGCCGGGTTGTTGCCGGCCTGCTCAGCGGCGCAGCCCTGGCCATGGCCGGCTGCCTGATGCAGACCCTGGCCCGGAACCGCCTGGCCACGCCGGGCATAATCGGTATCGATAACGCCGCCACTGCCTTTGCCGTAGCATCCGTGGTGGGTGTGGGCCTGTCGCTGGCCCCCTCTGCCATGGCCCTGGCCGGTGCCGCCTGCGCTACTGCCATCGCCTTTGGCCTGGCCGGCGCCAACGGCACCCGGGGCTACCGGTTTATTGTGGCCGGCATCGGCATTGGCGCCATCGCTGGCGCGGTCACCCAGGTGATGCTCAGCCGGGTGGCCATCGACGCTGCCAACGCCGCCTATCCGTGGACCGTGGGCAGCCTGAATGCCCGCTCCGGCAACAGCGTGCTGGTACTGGCTATCGGCCTGGCCGCAGGTTACGGCATCCTGATGCTGATCAGCCGGGCCCTGAATACCTTGCAGTTTTCCGATGCTGTGGCCATTGCCTTGGGCACCCGCCTGAAAGCCACACGTATTCTGGGGCTGGCGCTGTCGGTGCTGCTCACCGGCCTGGCGGTTTCGGTGTGCGGCCCGGTGGGGCTGGTTGCCCTGCTGGCACCGGAGCTGGCCCGCACCCTGTGCCGGCCCGGCAAGGTACCGCTGACCGCCTCGGCGCTGGCCGGGGCCGCTTTTATGGTGGTAGCAGACCTGCTCGGGCGCACCCTGTTTTCGCCACTGGAAATTCCGGTGGGCATCATTACCGCCATCGTCGGCAGCCCCTACCTACTGTGGATTCTGCTGAAACCTTCCCGAAGGAGCCTGACATGAGCCCTGCACAAACCGCGACCCTGGCGGCAGACAGCATTACCCTGGCCCATCGCCAGTTCACCGTGGCCGAAAACCTGAGCGTGGCCCTGCCCACCGGCAAGGTGACCGCCATTGTCGGCCCCAACGGTTGCGGCAAATCCACCCTGCTGAACGGCCTGGCCCGCATCCACGCACCGGCAAAGGGCTCGGTGCTGCTGGACGGCAAGGACATTCACCGCTTACCGTCCAAAGACGTAGCCCGCAAACTGGCGCTGCTCCCCCAGGACAACACCGCCCCGGAAGGCCTGACCGTGGCCGACCTGGTACGTTTCGGCCGCCAGCCCCATCAGGGCTGGATGAAGCAGTGGTCAGACGAAGACCAGCAGGCGTTTGATCATGCAGTACAGGCGGCAGACGTTGCCGGCCTGGCGGAGCGTGCGCTGGATACCCTCTCGGGCGGACAGCGCCAGCGGGCCTGGATTGCCATGGCGGTAGCCCAGCAAACGCCGTTGCTGCTGCTGGACGAACCCACCTCGGCTCTAGACCTGGGCCACCAGATTGAAGTGTTTGAACTGATTCGTACCCTGAGCGGGCAAGGCAAGACCATCGCCATGGTAGTGCACGACCTGGCCAGCGCCTGCCGCTATGCGGATCACATGGTGGCCATGAAAGCCGGGAAGATTATTGAGGAAGGCACTCCCGCGGAGATTGTCTCGCCGGAGCTTGTGCAGGACCTTTACGGGGTAAGCTGCGACCTGATTCAGGACCCCGCCACCGGCAGCCCGCTGCTGGTGAATGTGCGGCGCAACAGCAACTCCAGCGCGGCCTGAACCTCAGACCGCAGCCTCCGCCGCCGCTTCTGCGGCTTTCTCCCGGGCCACTGCCGCTGGGGCACCCAGCGACAGCAACACCGCACCCACTGAACAGGCCAGCATACTCAGGGCAATCGGCAGCAACGCTTCACCCCCGAATGCGGCAGACAGGGCGCTGATGGCCCCCGCCAGGGTAAACTGGGACGCCCCCAGCATAGCCGCCGCGGTGCCGCCCATATGCGGGAAGAACTCCAGGGCATTCGCCATGTTGTTTGGCACAATACCGCCCTGACAGCCCACCGCGGCAATAATAAACCCGGCCACCGCCCACAAGGGGCCGTCCATCATAACCACCGCCACCAGGCCCAGCAGCATCACGAACTGGATAACCACCTGCACCCGCAGCAAAACCACCGATGAGAAGGTGCGCAGCAGTGGCCGGTTGATCAGGTTCAGCACCGCCATCAAACCGATATTGGCGGCAAACAGCATGGAGAAGGTGCTGTTCGACAGCCCGAACCACTCCTGGTAGATAAACGATGAATGGGTAATAAACAGCATCATGCTGCTGAAGCACATTACCTGGATGCCGATAAATCGCATGGTGGTGCGGTGCCTGAGCACCAGCATGTAGTTGGTCACCAGGGTTTTGACGGGAGTTGTTGCCCGGGGCCGGGGCTTGAGACGGGGAAACAAAGCCAGCTGAAGCACCACGGCCAGGAAGAAGGCGTAGCCGGCCAGGAACACATAGATCAGGTGCCAGTCGCCCAGCGCCAGCATAAGGGCACCAAGGGACGGTGCCGCCGCCGGGGCAATAAACATGATCAGCCCGATCAGCCCGAACAGTCGGGCGGCTTCCTGTCCGCCAACCTGGTCCCGCACAATGGCCGGTACCGATACCGCACAGAAGGCACCGCCAATGCCCTGCACCACGCGCCAGGCGATCATACTGGTGAGGTTGTCGGCCAGCGCGACCATCAGGCTGGCCACCGCAAACACCGCAAGCCCCGCAAACAGGATGTTCCGACGCCCGTAACGGTCAGACAGCGGCCCGCCCACCAGCTGCGCAAGCCCCAGCGTCGCCACATAGGCGCTCAGGGTAAGGCCAACATCGGCATGGGGAATGCCGAAGCCATCGGCGATGCTGGGAAACGCCGGCAAATACGCATCCAGGGCCAACGGCCCCAGCGCAACGGTCATGCCCAGTAACAATGCGAGCTGAAAGTGGGACAAAATCTACCTCCTGTGCAAGGTAGATAGCTAACAGTAATTATTATCAAACAGCAATCAGAGTTTGCCGCAAACCCGACTAATTGAGCATACATTCCCGGCTGTATAACTGACTGACCTGGCGCCGTTTTTGCCGCAGCCTGTTGCCCCGCTCATTGCCGTATACGGCCCGGAGCTGGCCCTGAATCCGGTCCAGCTGCTTCCGGTATTTCTCACACTGCCTGGCCAGCTTTTCGGTTTCCCGGGCCCGCGCATAGCGGTCCCGGGAACCGGGTTCCAGCAGGCGGTTCACTTCAGCCCGGCTCCGGCGCACCTTGTCGGCCTGGCGGACGTTCTCACTCATGGGTACAGTCACCGGCGGCTGTACCGTCACACTGGAATGCCGCTGCTGTTTCGGAGGCGTATCGGAGAAGTGGATAACGCCGTTGGCATCCGTCCAGCGGTAGATTTTGGCGGTCGCCGGTGTTGCCAGCGCCACACATAGCAGGATCAGGGCCATTATCCTTGGCATGATTCCACATCCTGTGAAAGTGTTTATGACTAATTTGGTTATGGTATTGCTTGCATTGATCAAACATTACGCCAGAATATTCTACAGGAAACTGCCGCTATTTTTACCAAAACCCTACAAAGCGGTATTGATTTCCACGGCGACAGTCCGTAAAACATGCGCCTTTGAACGACAGCCCCCAGGAGTCACCCCATGGCGGATGCAGCGCCTCTGATTTGTAGGGACATTCATAAAACCTTTAACGACCTCGAAGTTCTCAAGGGCATTTCTCTTGAGACCCGTAAAGGCGATGTCGTGTCTCTGATTGGCAGCTCCGGCTCTGGCAAGAGTACGTTCCTACGCTGCATCAACTTGCTGGAAACACCGACCTCCGGCGACATTATCGTTCACGGCGACCCTGTTCAGTTCAAGCACAACCGGAAGGGCGAGCGAATCCCCGCCAGTAACCGTCAGGTGGAGCTGATTCGTGCCCGTCTGTCGATGGTTTTCCAAGGTTTCAATTTGTGGTCACACATGACGGTGCTGGAAAACATCATCGAAGCGCCCGTCCATGTCCTGAAGGTACCCAGAAAAGAAGCCATCGAACGCGCCGAAGCGTATCTGCACAAGGTCGGCATTTACGAGCGCAAAGATTATTACCCGGCGCAGATGTCCGGCGGCCAACAGCAACGGGCTGCCATCGCCCGGGCGCTGGCGATGGAGCCAGAGGTTATGTTGTTTGACGAGCCGACTTCAGCGCTGGACCCCGAGCTGGTGGGCGAGGTTTTAAAAGTTATGCAGAGCCTGGCAGAGGAAGGCCGCACCATGATCGTGGTGACTCACGAAATGGCGTTTGCAAGGGATGTGTCGAGTCAGGTCCTGTTTTTGCATCAGGGCGTGATTGAGGAGCAAGGTACGCCGGAGAAGGTGTTTGATCATCCGGAATCTGAACGTATGCGGCAATTTCTTGCTCCCAAGTTCTGAGTACCGGTGCTATCTTGAAACCGGAACTAGAATAGAAAACTTCTATAAAAAATAAAGCCTGAAGGGCAAATGATCGGAGAAGTGACACATGAAGAAACTATTGATTGCAGCAAGTTGCGCCATGGCCATGTTCGCAAGCGGCGCACAGGCCCAGGATCTGCGGATTGCATTTGACGTACCTTACGAGCCGTTTGAATACAAAGATGACAACGGCGAACTGACCGGTTTTGAAGTAGAACTCGCCAGTGCCATGTGCGAAGAGCTGGAAGCCAATTGCGAGTTCGTGATCCAGGCATGGGACGGTATGATTCCTGGCCTGATCGCCCGTAAATTCGACCTGATCATGTCGTCTATGTCGATCACCGAAGAGCGGGCCAAACGCGTACTCTTCTCCGACCCGTACTACATCACCCCGGGCGGCTGGTTTGGTCCTGAGTCGTTCAACACCGATGTGACCGATCTCGAAGCCATGAAGGGTAAAACCGTTGGCGTTCAGCGCGGCACCACCATGGATACCTACGTAACCGAGAACATGCACAGCGCCGTATCCATCAAACGTTACACCACCGCTGAAGACATGGTTCTGGACCTTGAAGGTCAGCGTATCGATGTAGCCTTTGTTGATTATCCGGTTGGCGAGCAAACCATTCTGAACCGAGACGGTTACAAAGAGGTTGGCGAGCCGGTGAAACTGGGTGAAGGGGTTGGCGTTGCCATGCGTAAGCGTGACGCCAAACTGGCCAAAGAGATCAATGCCGCTCTGAAGACTCTGAAAGAGAATGGCACCTACGATGACATCATGGCCAAGTACTTCAACTACGACATCAAGATTTAAACCACTCCGGGAGCGGCCGATAGGCTGCTCCCAGCATTCCGGATTTTCTCATGCTTGATCTGAAAGGCTACGGCCCCGCCCTCGCAGAAGGTGCCGTGGTTACCATTGAGCTGGCATTTTTGTCGTTGGCACTGGCGGTTACTCTTGGCCTGCTGGGCGCTTCGGCCAAACTTTCTGGCAACCGCGTACTGACTGGCATCGCCACTGCCTACACCACTCTGATTCGGGGCGTACCCGATTTGGTGATGATGCTGCTGTTCTATTATGGCGGTCAGGTAGCGGTAAATGCCCTTTCCGATTATTTGTGGGAAACCCGGGAAATTGATTTCTTCTTCCAGTTCGATCCGTTTATCTCTGGTGTGGTCACTATCGGCCTGATTTTTGGCGCATACATGACGGAAACTTTCCGCGGTGCGTTTCTGGCGGTGAATGTGGGCCAGATTGAAGCGGCTAAGGCTTATGGCTTTACCCGCTGGCATACGTTTCGCCGGGTGATGATCCCGCAGATGATGCGTCATGCGTTACCGGGCATCGGGAACAACTGGCAGGTGCTGCTGAAGACTACGGCACTGGTTTCTATCATTGGCCTTACCGATATGGTGCGGGTGGCCGAGGAAGCGGCAAAGGCCGAACGTATGCCGTTCCATTTCTTTATTCCTGTTGCAGCGGTTTATCTGGCGCTGACGGCAGGCACTGAGTTGTTCATCCGGTGGCTTGATAAGCGAGCCAACGTCGGCGTGGTTCAGGGGAATTAAGCGATGCCTGATTTTATTGTCGAGTGGCTGAATTCCAACGAAATTTTCACCGCTATGACGCTGATGGAATACTGGGACGGGCTGGTTACGACCGTGCACCTGGTATTTTTGTCGTTGGTGATCGGGCTGGTTGTGGCGGTGCCTTTGGCGATTCTTCGCACGGTGAAGAATCCGTTTGTCTCTGGCCCTATCTGGCTGTACACCTATTTGTTCCGGGGTACGCCGTTGCTGATTCAGCTGTATATTATTTACTACGGTGTGGCGCAGATTCCGGGTATTCAGGAAACGTTTTGGTGGGAGATTTTCAAGGAGCCGCTTTACCCTGCTCTGCTGGCGTTTACGTTGAATACGGCGGCCTATACTACTGAGATTATTCGCGGTGCCATTATGTCTACGCCGAATGGCGAGATTGAGGCGGCGAAGGCTTACGGTATGAATTGGTTTTTGCGGATGCGGCGGATTATTCTGCCGAGCGCGGCGCGCCGGGCGGTGCAGGCGTATTCGAATGAGGTTATTTTTATGCTTCATGCGAGTGCGATTGCGAGTATCGTGACGATTGTGGATCTTACCGGGGCCGCTCGGAATATTTACTCTCGGTTTTATGCGCCGTTTGATGCGTTTATTTTTGTGGCGCTGATTTATTTGGCGTTGACGTTCATTCTGGTTTTCGCGTTTCGTAAACTGGAAAATCATTTGTTGCGGCATCAAAAGCCTGCCAACTCCTGATTCTTTTACTATTGGTGCAAGGCTAGGTGTCGGGGTGGTCTGGCCGAGAACCGCTACGAGCACATCCATGTGCGCTTCTCTCAGGCCATCCTTGGCCTTCGAAATTCTCGGCCAGACCACCCCGACACCCAGCCCCGAACCTGTTTCTGGGCCTAAAGTTTGGCCCGCTCCGGTAATCACAAAAACTATACGGGAGAGGGTTTCATGAACACGCTCACACACCTTTTCGGCACTTCTCCCGATTGGCTTTCGTACACCCTTTCTCACGCTACTTCTGTTCTTCCTGAAACCAACACGCAACTTGCCGACGGCACTCACATTGCCCGAATCGCCAATGGCGTGCTTTGGCTCACACCACCGGTTGAACGGGATAACCCGAACTGCGAGGCGTTGATTGTTTCGGCGGGGGTTCATGGCAACGAGACGGCGCCTATCGAGGTGTTGAACGGGCTGGTGTCGGAGTTTCTGGCGGGTGTGTGGCGGCTGGCTTGTCCACTACTACTGATACTTGGCAATCCGCCCGCCATGGCCGCCGGAACGCGGTTTTTGGATGTGAATATGAACCGACTGTTTAACGGGGCCCATGGGAAGTCCGAGTATGCGGGTCTGCCGGAAGCTGAACGGGCCCGATTTATTGAAGAGGTCTGCCGGGAATTTACGGCGGAGCACTCCGTGTTGGCGTTGAGCCATTACGATTTGCACACGGCGATTCGGCCGTCGGAGCAGGAGCGGTTTGCGCTGTATCCGTTTGTGCCGGGGCGTTCGGCTCCGTCGGAGCAGCGCGCGTTTTTGTTGGAGGCGGAGGTGGGTGCGCTGTTGCTGCAGCATAAAGAGTCCACGGTGTTTTCTTCGTTTTCATCCAGTCAACTGAACGCTGAAAGTTTTACCGTTGAACTGGGGAAGGTTCGGCCATTTGGGCAAAATGATTTGCAGCGTTTTAGCGGTATCGAACAGGCGCTGCGGCGGCGGTTTTGTGGGGCACCCGCGCCACGGACTCAGAGCCCAGAAGATCTGACGGTGTTTGAGGTGGTGCATGAGGTTCTGAATACCGGGCCGGGGTTTCGGTTTTACGTGCCCGATGATGTGTCGAACTTTACCTTGTACCCGCCGGGTACGGTGATTTGGGAAGATGGCGAGAGCTGTTACCGCGTCGGCGCTGAGCCTGAAGCGATTGTATTTCCGAATCGAGATGTGCCGGTGGGGCAGCGGGTTGGCTTGATGGTGAGAGTACAGGCTAAACGTCAGGCAGGGTAGCGGATAACTACCCTCCCTGAGTTCGTTATGCCGGGGCGTTTTCGGGTTCGGCCACCGGCAGTTTGATGAGCTTGGTGCACACCGCCGGGATCACCAGCAACGTCAGCACGGTAGAGGCCAGCAAGCCCGAGATAATGGCCCACGCCATGGGTGGCCACAGTGTCGAGCTGGAAAGCGCCAATGGCAACAGCCCCGCTACCGTGGTGGCGGTGGTTAGCAGGATGGGCCGGGTTCGGCGTTCTACTGCGGTTCGTACGGCATCTCGAATCGCCCTGCCCTTTTCCAGTTCACGGTCCATTACGTCTAGCAGTACGATGGCGTTGTTGACCACAATGCCAACCAGCGCGATAACCCCTAACAACGACTGGAAGCCGAAGGGCGAACCAGACAACACCAACCCGGGGAATATGCCCACGGTTGCCAAAGGCACGGTCAGCAAGATGATGCCCACACGGCGGAACGAATTAAACTGCAGCAACAGGAAGAACAGCAACAACAGCATGCCAATGGGTGCCGCCGTCAGTAGCGCGCTGTTGGCATCGTTCGAGCCTTCGGCATCGCCGCCCATTTCCAGCCGCGTTCCGGGAGGTAGCGGGTTATCGTCCAGCGCGGCGTTCAGTCCGTCCAGTGCCTGGCTGAAGCTGTAGCCTTTTTCCAGGTTGGCGGTTACCGCGTTCACCCGTACCCCATTACGCAGGTATCGGGCCGCTGGCTCCCAAGTGGTTTCAACCGTTGCCACGGCCGACAGCGGAATGGCATCGCCGCGGTTGTTGTAGATGTTGACCGACAGCAAACGCGACAACGACAACAAGGTGCCCTCCCGTGAGCGAAGCACGATGGGGATTGGGTCTTCTTCCTGACGGTAGCGTTCCGCCATGGCGCCAAAGCTCTGGCCGTAAAGGCTCTGTGCAACGTCGGCACGGGTCAGGCCGTAGCGGGCTGCGGTGGCGTCGTCCACGTTTATCGCGATGCTCGGAACGCCGATGTCCAGATCGTGGCGCACGTCTACAGTACCTTCAACATCCCGAAGAATTGAATAGATCTGTTCCGTTGCCAAAACTCGGGTATCGTCATCCGCGTGATAGACACGTACTTCAACCGGCGCGGTGCGTGGTGGTCCCTGCCCCAGAATCCCGACAGAGATATCCAGTTCAGGCAGGTTTTGGGCAACCTCGCTGCGAATTTTCCTTACCAAATCGGTGGTGTCTGCCAATGTAGGTGTGCGTACCACCAAGCGAGCGCGGTTCGGTGATTGCGGTGCGCGTTGCAGGTTGTAGTAGAAGCTCGGGCCGGTAAAGCCGACAAAACGGTGTACTTCCAATGCTTCGGGCTGGGTGCGGATGGCCCGTTCCAGGTTCTCGGCAACTTCTGCAGTACGGGCTTGGTCAGTGCCTTCCGGCATGTACATTTCAACAATCACCCGGGGCCGGTCGGCGTTCGGAAAGAACTGCTGCGCCATGAACGGTGTCAAACCCACGCTGATGGTAACGAGCACTGCACCCAAAACGATCAGCTTGCTCGGATGCCGGTAAACCAGCCCCCCGAGCAGGCGCGCGAACCCAACCAGTCGATCTTCGCCCACGTTCTTGCGGGCTTTTAGAAAGCGCACCGCCAATAACGGAACCGCCGAGATCGCCAGCAGGTAGCTCACCGACAACGTCAGCATGATCATAACGGGAACGCCGCGGGTAAAATCGGCGGCACCGCCTTTGGCCATGAGCAGCGGAGCGAAGGCCGCCAGCGTCGTTCCGGTGGAGGCGCCAAGCGGTCCCGCCAGTTCACCAACCGCTTTTTTCAGAGCATCCAGCCTGCGCATACCAGCATCCAGATACCCCTGAATGCTTTCCACAATCACGATGGCGTTGTCGATGAGAATACCGAGCGAAATCACCATGCCAATCACGGCAATCTGGTGCAGCACGCCACCGCCGAGGTCGTAAAGCCCCACGCTGATCATCGCCACCATCGGCAGGATTGAGGCCACCAGCAGGCCCATGCGGATACCCATGCCGGTAAACACCACTGCTACGATAATCAGTACCGAGAACACCAGGCTCCACGCCAGATTATCTAACCGGTCAGACACCTTGTCAGGCTGGAAAAACATTTCCCGGAGCTCGTAGGGCTCGAAGTCCGGGCGAACCTCGCTCAGCCTGTTACGGATTCGCTCACCGAAGCGAATGGCGTCGGTGTTGCCTTCTTCCATGATGAGGGAGACCAAAACAACTCGCTCGCCATCGAACCAGGTTTCGGGCTGGCGGGGCTCAACAGGCCCACGCCAGACTTCGGCGGCAGCCGCGAGAGGAACCTGCGAGCCATCCGGCAATTCAATGGGCGTCGCACGAATGGCTTCAATGTCGCTGAATTCGGAGTTGGGCAAGACAGACAAGCGTTTACCATCCACCACCACAAAGCCACCGGGTGTGGTTTGGTTACGCTGAGACAGGGTTTGCAGCACTCGCTGTGGTGAAATGCCTAGCCGGAACAGTGCTGCGTCGTCTAAGGCCAACGTGATTTGCTCATCCACATCGCCTTCAAGCTCGATACGCGAAACTCCCGGAATGTCCGAGAGATTCTGCTTGAGGCGTTCTGCCGCTTTCGACAGATCCGTAATCGAGGGCGATCCGCCGACCGCCAGCACCACCGCCGGGATATCAATCAGCCGGTCGTCCAGGCTCATCTGCCCCACGCCATCGGGGAAATCCTGTTTGGCGCGCTCCATCGCCTGGCGCACCCGGTCCCACGCGGCATCGGTGTCGTAGATCCGATCCAGCAGCTTGATTCGGGCCAAAGCCACACCCGTGCGAGCGGTACCTTGGCTGAAATCGACTTCTTCAACCTGCCTCAGTTCATCGGTCAGGGGCCGCAACACCAGCCGTTCAACCGCTTCGGCACTGGCGCCCGGGTAATTCACAGAAATCATGCCAGCGCGGTACGGGAAGGAAGGGTCTTCCTGCCTAGGCATGGTGCTGTAGGCCGCAATCCCCAGCAGGCAAAGCATAGTGACCACCATGCCCAGCAATCGTTGATAGTTGAGAAGACTGCGCGTCATTAGCGCACCTCCACGGTGTCGCCGTCCACCAAACGTGTCATACCGGCATAAACCACCTGGTCACCGGGCTGAAGTTCGCCGGGATGCACCATAACTCGTTCACCGATCACCCGATCCACTTTTACCGGCACCCGGTGCGCTACATCGTCGCTGACCCGATATACGCTGGTACCGGTGGCATCGCGCACCACCGCCAGCATGGGCACGGTTACCGCCGATTCCCGAACCGGTGTCACACCCACTTCAACCGGCTCGCCCGATGACAACGAGTTCGCGGGTAAGCTGATCAATACAGGGTGCAGCTCGCCCCGAATGGAACTGCCTTGAGCAATTTCAATCACAGTGCCTGTCTCGGGGACCCGATTGCGATCCTGAACCTGCCAGACCGGCAATTCCATACCCACACGCACATGGCTCAGCAGATGCGCCGGCACGCGTATTTCCACTTCGCGCCCCAACGGGGATGACAAACGCATTACCGGCTGCCCGGCAGACACAAACTCGTCGCGCTCAACCAGTAACGCTTCCACCTGCCCGGCGAACGGGGCTTTCAACACGCTTTCTTCAAGCAAATGGGTGGCTTCAGACAACGCCGCTTCGGCGGTGGCCATGCTGGCACGCAGCGAATCCCGGCGCGCAGCGATTTGTTCCAGATTCTGCTCGGATACCACTCCGCGTTTATGCAAACGTGCCGAGCGTTCCCACTCGCGCTGAGCCTGATTGAACTGAGTTTTCAGCTCTTGCAGCTTGGCTTTGGCAGAGTCCTGAGCCGGTTGCAGCGCCGGGTTGTATAGCTTGGCCAAGGTATCACCGGGTTTCACCATCTGACCCAGTTCTACCGGTCGCTCTTTCAGCGTTCCGCTCACCTGAAAGGTCAAGGTCGCACGTTGGGCTGCACGAACAATGCCGGAAAAACGCAGTGGAATTTCCTCCGCCTGACCACCAGTGACTTCAGCAACACGAACCGATACCACTGCGGATGTTTCTGCCGCTTCGCTGCTCCCGCCACGACACCCCGTTAAAGACAGCATCACGAGTACGAAGGTAATAACGGTAAATGGGAGAGATCGTTTTATGGGAGACATGAACAGACAGCCCCTTTCCCTGAATGGTTAGTGGTGGGCGTGCCCATCCATGTGTTACAAGCCGCCCTATTATCACGACATAATGTCATTCTTTGACAATTTGTCAATAATAGGTTTTCATCGATACTTAGCCACCGCACAGCCAGCCCCGAGGAAACTGTTAGCCATGAATGAGCCGTTGAAATCACGCCGGGAAAAGGAAAAACAGGCACGATACGACGCCATACTGGATGCGGCTGAAACCGTTTTCTCCGATAAAGGCTACGACCGCACGTCGATGGACGACATTGCCCGCACCGCCAACCTGAGCCGGGCACTGTTGTACGTGTATTTCAAAGATAAAGCGGCTATCCAGATGGGTATCATGCAGCGGGCGGGGCAAAATCTGGTGGAGCGTTTTAAAGCTTCCCATTGCCCCAATGACACCGGGATAGCGCAGATTCGCGCTATGGGTGAGGCTTATTACCAATTCTACCGGGAAGAGCCTGAATACTTCGCCGCGCTCACCAAAGCATCCACCGTGATTGCCGATGTGGACGAAAAACAGGCCTGCGAAATGTTTGGCTCTCGGGACGAGCTGATCGGCTTGATGGTCGCCGCCCTGCAGAAAGGACTCGAAGACGGCACCATGAGCAAAGACCGGATCACCGACCCCACGCAGACTGCACTGTATTTGCGCGGCGCCTTACACGGTGTGATCATGCTCTGTGAAGGCGAAAGCATGCCCTCGGATACGTTGATCCAACACACCATGGACATGCTCTCCCACTCGATCGAAACTCCGTAAGCGGTTTCTTCTAACGCTGAAAATCGTAAATCGGGCCGAGCTGCAAAATACCGGTAAGCTCATCGAGTGCCTGTCGGACTTCATTCAGCAATTTCGGGTCCGCCAGGTCTTGCTGAACGAGCCGGTCACGATAATGGGTTTCCACCCAGGTGGTCAGCCGCTGGTAGAGCTCATCGGTCAGGATAACCCCCTGATTAACGGCGTGGCGCTCCTCGTCGTTCAGCACCACACGCAAACGAAGGCAAGCAGGCCCGCCGCCGTTGCGCATGGATTGCTTCACATCCATCACTTCAACCGACGTAATCGGACCATCCGAGGCCACCAACTCATCCAGGTACCGGCTAACCGAAGCAACCTCCCGACATTCGCCCGGCACAACCAGCAGCATGCCGTCTGGTCCGTTCAACAATTGGCTATTGAACAGATAAGAAGACACCGCATCTTCCAGGGGCACCTGCGCTGCCGTCACTTTGATCGCTTCCAGGTCCGCCCCGTGTAAGCGTTCACGAATTTCAGCCAGCACCCGGGCTTCGTCCAGAAACGCCAACTCGTGGTAGAACAGGCAATTGCCATTACCCACCGCAATCACATCGTTATGGAACACGCCGGCATCAATGGCTGCTGGATTTTGCTGGGCGAACACCGTGTTCCGGCCCGACAATCCGTGCAACCGCGCAATCGCCTGAGAGGCTTCCAGAGTTTGGCGTGCCGGGTACTTTCTCGGCGCTGAGGCTTGTTGGTTGAAAGCTTCCTGTCCGTATACGAAAAGTTCAACGCCCGGCTCTCCGTAATGGCTGCAGAGGCGGGTATGATTGGCGGCACCTTCGTCACCAAAGTGGCTGACCGAAGGCAACGCTGGATGATGCACAAAATACTGCTCATCGCAGAAGATGGCTTTCAGGGCTCGCCCGGTAACCACGTGTTCGATGGAGCGGTGGAACTTCGCACTAAGGTTGGCCGGCGTGAAATGAACCCGGTGATCGGCGGCATCAGCACTGGGCGACACCGTCGCCGCGTTCGCGGTCCACATAGTGGAAGCCGACGACACCGCCGCCAGAACCGCCGGCGCGTGTTTTGCGGCGCTCTGCAGGATCTGCTCATCACTGCCATCAAACCCCAGGGCACGCAACGTCGGTAAATGGGGCCGCTCGTGCGGCGGCAGAACACCTTGCGTGTAGCCGCGATCCGCCAGTGCTTTCATTTTCGCCAAGCCCTGCAGGGCCGCCTGCTTTGGGTTGGATTCGGCATTCACATTCGACTTGGATGCGACGTTCCCCCACGACAAGCCAGCGTAGTTATGGGTTGGGCCCACCAGCCCGTCAAAATTCGCCTCAACTGCGTGTTTTGTCATCGTTTAGCCCTATCGAGTCTTCCAAGTGAATCGGCGAAAGGCCGCCGTCTTTCAGGGGAGCCAGGCGAACGGTGTTACCACTTTTCAGGTGCAAAGCGTCCGCCATCGCCCGGGGTATCGTGACGGTATCCTGCCCGACACAGCTCATCGGCAAAGTCGTGAGCCGGAAGTCATCGAACGAGCGGTTTGACACCATCACCCTGTGTTCGGCCGGAACATCGAGCTCTACAGGTGATTCACCCACAACCACCTCACGGTTCAACGAGTCCCGAACCGTTCGTATGGTGTGCACAAACGCTTCGACTACCGGGCCGCCGTCAAAGATATCCACCAGGCCATTAAAGTTAAAACCTTCGGCTTCCAGCATTTTCAGTGCCGGACGGGTGTTGTCGTGCACCTGACCTATCACCTCCCGGGCCGAATCCGGTAACAGCGACAGATAAATGGGATACTGCGGCATCAACTCGGCAATGAAGGACTTATTCCCCAGCCCGGACAAGCGATCGGCTTCGGCGAACTCCATATCGAAGAACTTGCTGCCCAAGGCGTTCCAAAGCGGGCTTTGCCCATCCTGGTCAGACACGCCGCGCATTTCCGCAAACACTTTATCGGAAAAGAATTCGCGAAAATCGTCCAGAAACATAAAACGACTGCGAGACAGCAACAAACCATTGCCGCCCCCTTTGTAGCCATCGGCCAGCAACAGAGAGCAGATTTCCGTGGTGTCGGTCATGTCACTGGAAATGTGAAGGGTAGGCGTACGCACATGCACGCCCAATTCGCGGGACGCGTTAACGGTCAGGCTCAGGCGGTAATTATAGAACACTTCATCAAGCCCAACCCGAGCCTCGATGCCGCTGATGCCCACCACCCGTTGCGCTTCGGTATCTTCGAGCGCAAACAAATACAGAGCCTCTTCCGGCTGGCATTGCTTGCTGAACGAATTTGCCGCCCAATCGATTTTACGTTGAAGCAATTCCCGATCAGCCGGCAGGGTCGTTAGCCCTTTGCCGGCGGTTTGAGCCATAGCGTACAGATCTTCGAGATCCGCTGGTTGCATTGGGCGAACAATCAGCATACTGCTCCCTCCCTCTGTTACTGCAGAGTCTGGGCGGCCCTGGCGTCAAGCCACCGGTTTTTATTATTGCGCCAGTTTTTTCACTGCGGTTTCGAAACGCTCAAGCGCTTCATCAATGTCAGTTTCGGGAATGATCAGCGACGGCGCCAAGCGCACAACGTCTGCTCCGGCTACCAGCACCATCACGCCTTCATCCAGCCCGGCCGCCAAAAAGTCTTTGGCCCGCCCTTTCCACTGCTCAGTAAGCACACAGCCCAGCAGCAAGCCAGCACCGCGTACTTCAGAGAAAACGCCATACCGCTCGCCGATGGCCATCATGCCCTGGCGCAGCTTTTCAGAACGCTCGTTTACGCCTTTCAGAATCTCTGGCTGACTGACCGTATCGATCACTTTCTGCGCCACCGCACAGGCCAACGCGTTACCGCCATAGGTACTGCCGTGAGTGCCCACAGCCAGGCTCGCGCCCACCTTGGCAGTTGTCAGCATGGCCGCCACCGGAAAGCCGCCACCCAAGCCTTTCGCACTCGTCAGAATGTCTGGCACCACACCGTACATTTCATAGGCGTACAAATGCCCGGTACGGCCCACGCCCGTTTGCACTTCATCAAAGATCAGCAGCGCGTCGTTGTCGTCGCACAGCTGGCGCAGACCTTTCAGAAACTCGGGATCTGCCGGTACGACACCGCTTTCGCCTTGAATCGGCTCGATCACCACCGCACAGGTTTTCTCTTTCGAGATCAGAGCTTTTACCGAATCCAGATCGTTGAAGTCCGCGTGGTGGATGCCACCCGGTGCCGGCTCAAACCCTTCCAGATACTTGTGTTGGCCCCCCACGCTAACGGTAAACAAAGTTCGACCGTGGAAGGCATTTTTGAAGGATATGATTTCGTGCTTTTCCGGGCTGAAGTGGTCCCACGCGTAACGACGGGCCAGTTTGAAGGCGGCTTCATTGGCTTCGGCACCGGAGTTGGCAAAGAATACGCGCTCCGCGAAGGTGTGGTCACACAAGGTCTTCGCCAACCGCAGCGCAGGCTCGTTAGTCATGACGTTAGACAGGTGCCAGATTTTCTCTGACTGCTCCTGCAGCGCCCCCAGCAGCCCCGGGTGCGCATGCCCCAGACTGGTCACCGCAATGCCGCCCTGAAGATCCAGAAACTCTCGGCCTTCCTGATCCCACACGCGGGAGCCCTCACCTCGCACCGGGATGATATTTCCGGGGGCATAGTTGGGCACCATTACTTCATCAAACAATTCGCGGGAAACAGGTTCTTTGTTCATGGGTTTCTCTCAGGGACTCATTACTAAGTGACAGGTTTAATCCACCATAATACGCCTCTGATCGCATAAGAACAGCCCATTGCGAGACAGTACGATCACCATCCCCCCTCTTGCTTAGACGTTCGTCTATCTGATGCAAATATTGTTTGAAATGTGACGCATCCGTTACTAAGTTGAAGTTGGTCCAACAAAAACAAATATGTGGAGACAACAACAATGCAGAACAATAAATTGCGAATGGCGATTCGTGCGACGGCGGCTGTGACAGTGCTGGGATTGGCTTCTCAGGCGCAGGCAATCAGTTTTACGGCGGGCGATTACGATGCAAGCGTCTACGGTTATGCACGTCTAAATGCCAGTTACGATATAGACAACAACCAAGCTTTAAGTACCCGATCAGGCTCCTATTCCGGCCTAGCGTCAGACAGTGGCAGTGATGGTCACTTCGGCGCTGACGCTTTTCAGAGCCGCTTGGGCGTGAAAACAGTTTCGCCGCAGGGTGTCGCGGTCACCGTTGAAGGTGACTTCCGAGGCAGTGGGGGCGGAAGCCTGCGCCTGCGTCACGCATTCGGTGAATACAACGGCGTGCTGATGGGGCAAACCTGGTCGAACTTCACCAGCTTCGTGGGCAATACCGCCACTCTGGACTTTGACTCCCTGCCCGGTTTGGCAGGTTATCAGGCACGTACCGTGCAAGCTCGTTATACCTCCGGCCCTCTTTCGATTGCACTCGAAGAGCCTAATAGCTCTATTGTTGCAGCGGGACGTGACGACGACGGCGACCCAGCAGTCTTAGATGTAGACGGCAAGGACAGCATGCCCGCTTTCACCGCCCGACTTGAAGATTCCAATGACGGCATGAGCTACTCTGCGGCGCTTCTCGCTCATCAGGTTGGCTACGACACAGGCAGTGACGATGAAAGTTCATTTGGCTTTGCTACCTTCGTCGCCGCCAAAATGATGCTGACCGACATGATTACGCTTCAGGGCACGCTTTCTTACAGCGATGGAGCCAACAGCTACCTATACCGTTCTGGAGACAACTTTGGAGCCCCTAGCGCCTACGTTGACAGTAGCGGCGACGTAGAAACAATTTCCGGTTATGGCGGATCTATTGGTGCCGGGTTTGACCTTGGCGGTGGCCGCAGCATCAACATCGGCTACGGCATGGTTGAAGTTGACTGGGACGATGCAGAAGACGAGGCAGCAGATGCCGGCCTTGCTGGCATTCTCGACGGACAAAGCGAAACCAATTCTGCCGTCATGGCCAACTACAAATGGACCCCGGTCAAGAACGTAATGATGGGCGTTGAATATCAGTTCCTGAAGCGTGAAAACGTGGACGGTTCTGACGGTGATGCAAGTCGCCTACTGTTTGCAGCGCAATATAACTTCTAAAGACTCCTTGTAGACGTTAACTCTCCTTTGACCCCGGCATCCGCCGGGGTTTTTTCGTTCTGGTTTGGTGCAACGCGCCCCAAACTAGCCCAACCTTTAACTATCCAATTTCCGCCCTCCCTTTGCTACGCTATTAAAATCAACAATTTACCACCAACCAAGAAACTGGCACAGCTCATGCAGCAACTCATTTGAAGGCAGCCGGCAACGCCACTGCCCTGCTCAATCTGCTGAAACTTCACGAGGTGTCACCATGAAACTAGCCAAAGACCAAAGTCTGCTGTTCGAACTGACCCAGCCTGCAGAAGCCTATGCCATGCAAGATCTGCACAACTACTTCGATTGGATGTTTTTCGCAAACTGATTGCCCAAAAACATAAAAGCCGGGATACCTTTTCAGGCAACCCGGCTTTTAATTCACTCTCAACAACAATCAGAAGAAGGCTTGAATGCCCGTTTGCGCGCGCCCCAATATCAACGCGTGCACGTCGTGAGTGCCTTCGTAAGTGTTCACCACTTCCAGGTTCACCAGATGGCGGGCAATACCAAACTCGTCGCTGATGCCATTACCGCCGAGCATGTCTCGGGCCAACCGGGCAATCTCAAGAGCTTTTCCACAGGAGTTACGCTTCATGATGGAGGTAATCTCCACTGCTGCGGTGCCTTCGTCTTTCATTCGGCCCAAGCGCAGAGCGCCCTGCAATCCCAGTGTGATCTCGGCCTGCATATCCGCCAGTTTTTTCTGGATCAACTGATTGGCAGCCAACGGGCGACCGAACTGTTTGCGATCCAGTACGTATTGGCGCGCCGTGTGCCAGCAATCCTCGGCCGCTCCCAGCGCCCCCCAGGAAATACCGTAGCGAGCGGAATCCAGGCAAGTGAACGGGCCTTTTAAGCCCCGAACCTCCGGAAAGGCGTTTTCTTCCGGCACGAACACGTCGTCCATCACGATTTCACCGGTAATGGACGCTCGCAGGCCCACCTTACCGTGAATTTCCGGCGCACTCAGGCCTTCCCAGCCCTTTTCCAGCACGAAACCGCGAATCTTGCCGTCGTCGTCTTTGCCCCAGACCAAAAACACATCCGCTATCGGGCTGTTGGTGATCCACATTTTACTGCCGGTCAGCCGATAACCTCCATCTACCTTACGGGCGCGGGTAGCCATACTGCCGGGGTCGGAGCCATGGTCCGGCTCGGTCAGGCCGAAGCAGCCTATCCACTCGCCGGAGGCCAGTTTGGGGAGGTATTTCTGACGGGTAGCTTCATTGCCAAATTCGTAGATAGGCACCATGACCAGCGAGGATTGCACACTCATCATGGAACGATAGCCGGAATCGACTCGCTCGATTTCGCGAGCGACCAAGCCGTAGCTGACGTAATTCAGGCCACTGCCACCGTATTGTTCGGGTATGGTGGCGCCCAATAAACCACTGGCGCCCATTTCCCTGAATATCTCGGGATCGGTGTGTTCGTGACGAAAGGCATCCACCACGCGAGGGCGGAGTTTCTGATCTGCGAATTGGCGGGCGCTGTCGCGCACCATTCGCTCCTCATCGGAGAGTTGCTGATCCAGCAGAAGCGGATCTTCCCAATTGAAGCTTGCTTTGTTGGCCATAGTGTATTGTCCACCAAAAACGGAATGTCTTGCCAAGCATTGCCGCTTCAACCCGATCAGATTGAAGCGGCAACAGGCCAAGACTACAGCAACAAGGTGCGGATATCCCCAAGCAACTGCGTGAGCAGGCTGGTGAATCGTGCTGCGTCCGCACCATTCACTGCCCGGTGGTCGTATGACAACGACAGTGGCAGCATCAATCGTGGCTGGAACTCGTTGCCATCCCACACCGGCTTCATGGCTGCTTTAGACACGCCCAGAATCGCAACCTCCGGCGTATTCACAATCGGCGTAAAGGCGGTTCCGCCGATGCCACCCAAGCTGGTGATGGTGAAGCAAGCGCCCTGCATTTCAGCCGGTTTCAACTGCTTGTCTCTGGCCTTCTGTGCCAGCTCGGCACTTTCGGCCGCCAGTTCCCACAGGCCTTTCTGGTCTACGTCCCGGATTACCGGCACCATCAAACCGTGTGGCGTGTCCACCGCAATACCGATGTGGATGTACTTCTTGCGCACCACTTCCTTACGGTCCATATCCAGCGACACGTTGAACTGGGGCAGCTCAGCCAGTGCGGCAGCACAGGCTTTCAGCAGGAACGGCAGTGGGGTCATCTTCACGCCCCGTTTTTCACCAGCCGCTTTTTGCGCTTTACGGAAGGCTTCCATTTCGGTGATGTCGGCATCATCAAACTGGGTCACGTGAGGCACGTTCAGCCAGCTGCGCTGCATGTTGTTCGCGGTAGTGAACATCATGCGGGACATGCCTTCGCGCTCAACTTCACCGAACTTGCTGAAGTCCGGCAGCTTGACTGCGGGGATACCGCTGCCGCCACCCACCGAGGAGCCCTGCTGCACCTGCTGTAGCTGGCCCTTCACGTAATCCTGGACATCGTCTTTCAGGATACGGCTCTTCGGGCCAGAACCCTTGATGCGAGTAAGGTCTGCACCCAATTCCCGGGCCAGTTTCCGAACCGCGGGGCCGGCATGCACCTTGGCCCCCGGTGAAGGTGGTGCGTAGGTGGCACTTTGCGCCGAGCTGTCTTCTGCTTTTTCAGGCTTGGCATCGGATTTGGCGTCTGCCTCGTCTGCGCTTTCTTTAGCTGGCGCTTTCTCTTCTTCGGCTTCAGATTCGTCCGATTCCCCACCTTCGTCTTCGACCGCCAGATCCAGCAGGTCAGCGCCTTCAGACAACTTGTCGCCTTCTTTAACCAGCAATTTACTCACTTTGCCGGCGAAGGGAGACGGGATCTCCATAGTGGCTTTGTCTGACTCCACGGTTACCAGCGGATCATCTACTGCAACCGTATCGCCCTCGGAGACGTTAATCTCGATGACCGGAATGTCTTCCATACCGTCCAATGACGGCACTTTCACTCGTTCCGTTCGAGAACCACCCGATTGTTTCTTCGGAGCTGGCTTGCTGTCTTCGGACTTGGCTTCAGACTTCTCTTCCGAGTCGGATTTGCCTTCAGCCTCCGCACTCCCGGAATCCTCTTCCTCGTCGTCTGAATCGCCGGAGTCATCGCTGGCAACGAGCATACCAACCACGTCGCCTTCTTTGATTTTGTCGCCGACCTTGGCGGTGATCTTGCTGATTTTACCGGCTGCCGGGGACGGCAATTCTACCGTCGCCTTGTCGGTTTCAACCGTCAGAATCGGATCTTCTTCCTGTACTGTATCCCCTTCACTGGCGATGATTTCGATCACTTCGACTTCATCTGCACCGCCGAGATCGGGAACTTTAATTTCCTGTTCACTCATAGCGGTCTCCTTAGCTGTGCGCCGGGTTCGGTTTGTTGCGATCGATACCGTACTTGCGCATGGCTTCGAGTACCTGCTTCTTGTCGATCTCACCGTCTTTAGCCAACGCTGCCAACGCGTCAACCGTGACGTAGTAACGGTCTACCTCGAAGAAGTTACGAAGCTTTTCACGGGTATCACTGCGGCCGAAACCATCGGTGCCCAACGTCATGTAGGTGGCCGGGATGTATGCCCGCAGCTGTTCGGAATGCAGTTTGATGTAGTCGGTCGATGAAATAACCGGCCCCTTCTGCTTTTCCAGACACTGGGTCACGTAGGCCTTGCGGGGTTTGTCATCCGGGTGCAGGGCATTCCAGCGCTCAACGTGCTGACCGTCGCGGGCCAGTTCGTTGTAGCTGGTTACGCTCCAGATATCCGATGCGACTCCCCAATCCTCCTTCAGCAGCTGAGCTGCCTCGCGTACTTCATTGAAGATGGCACCAGAGCCCATAAGCTGAACCCGAGGTGTTTTTTTCTTGCCCTTGGTTTCAACGGATTCAAACAGGTACATGCCTTTGATGATGCCTTCTTCACATCCCTTGGGCATTGCTGGCTGTGCGTAGTTTTCGTTTTCCACGGTCAGGTAGTAGAAGACGTTTTTGTCTTCTTCAAACATCTCCTTCATGCCGTGGTGGATCACCACCGCCATCTCGTAACCGTAGGCTGGGTCGTAGGCTTTACAGTTCGGAATGGTGTTGGCCAGTACATGGCTGTGACCATCCTGATGCTGCAAACCTTCACCGTTCAGCGTGGTTCGCCCTGCGGTACCACCAATCAGGAAGCCCCGCGCCTGCATATCCCCAGAGGCCCAGGCCAGGTCGCCCACACGCTGGAAACCGAACATGGAATAGAACACGTAGAACGGAATCAGCGGGAAGCTATTGTTGCTGTATGACGTAGCGGCAGCCATCCAGGCGGCCATCGCGCCCGCTTCGTTGATGCCTTCCTGCAGGATCTGGCCCTGCTTGGCTTCGCGGTAGTACATGATCTGGTCACGGTCCTGAGGCACATACTTCTGCCCCTCAGACGTGTAGATACCCAACTGGCGGAACATGCCTTCCATACCAAAGGTACGGGCTTCATCAGGCACAATCGGCACCACACGCTTGCCTACACGCTTGTCTTTAACCAGAGCGCCCAGCAGACGCACGAACGCCATAGTCGTAGAAATCTCACGATCACCCGAGCCTTCCAGCACGGCTTTGAAAATATCCAGATCGGGAATCTGCAGCGGCTGGCATTCTTTGTTACGTTTCGGGTAGAAGCCACCCAGCTCTTGGCGCCTCTTCTTCATGTAGACCAGTTCGGGACTATCCGGTGCCGGACGGTAATAGGGTACGTCTTCCAGCTCCTCGTCTTTCAGCGGCACGCCGAAACGGTCCCGGAACGCCTTGAGGGTATCCAGATCCAATTTCTTCAATGAATGCGCGGTGTTCTGGGCTTCACCCGCAGCGCCAAATCCGTAGCCTTTGATGGTGTGGGCCAGAATAACCGTGGGCTTGCCGTTGTTCTGGTGCACGGCGCGATGATAAGCCGCGTAGACTTTGTAAGGGTCGTGACCGCCACGGTTCAGCTTGGCGATGTCGTCATCCGACAGGCTTTCAACCAGCTTGCTCAGTTCAGGGTATTTTCCGAAGAACTCTTTGCGAGTCGCGGCCGGGCCTTTGAACGCGTAGTTCTGCAGATCGCCATCGCACACCTCATCCATGGCGCGCTGCATGATGCCGTCTTCATCTTGCTCAAACAGCGGATCCCACATGCGGCCCCAAACGACCTTAATGACGTTCCAGCCGGCGCCGCGGAAAACGCCTTCCAGCTCCTGCATGATCTTGCCGTTACCCCGAACCGGGCCGTCCAGACGCTGCAGGTTGCAGTTCACCACGAAGATGAGATTGTCGAGTTTTTCGCGGCCAGCTTTGGAGATACAACCCAGAGTTTCAGGCTCGTCACACTCACCGTCACCGAGGAAGCTCCACACCTTCCGGTCGCCCATGTCGATCAGTTCGCGACTGTGCAGATACTTCATTACATGTGCTTGGTAGATGGACTGAATCGGCCCAAGCCCCATAGAAACCGTCGGGAACTGCCAGTAGTCGGGCATCAACCATGGGTGCGGGTAGGACGACAAGCCTTCTCCGCCGGTTTCTTCACGGTATTTGTCCAGCTGCTCTTCACTGAAACGACCTTCCAGGAACGAGCGCGCGTAAATGCCCGGTGATGCATGCCCCTGGAAATACACCAGGTCTGAATCCCGCTTTTCATCGCCACCGTGGAAGAAGTAGTTAAAGCCCACGTCATACAATGTGGCAGCAGAAGAGAAGGTAGAAATGTGGCCACCCAAGTCACCCGGGCGTTTATTCGCCCGTACAACCATGGCCATGGCGTTCCAGCGAATCAGCGAGCGAAT